>Ga0214921_10012168_pt1 | contig 10344 bp, 10 predicted proteins | sample LL1505_MetaG_FD_177992 | JGI IMG/M metagenome (GOLD analysis project Ga0214921, IMG submission 177992) | Freshwater microbial communities from Lake Lanier, Atlanta, Georgia, United States - LL-1505 | ecosystem: Environmental > Aquatic > Freshwater > Lake | place: USA: Georgia | collected...
TCCAATTCAGCCCGGACCCTTTTGGCGACCTGGACGGCATTGGCGTCCGACTGTTTGACCACGCCGAGGCCGACGGCCGGTTCCCCCTTGAACCGGGCGATGGTTTCCTCCACTTCCGGGCCAATCTCGACTGTCGCCACGTCTCGGAGTCGAATGGGAGAATCGGCCGATTCCCTCACAATGAGATTCGCGTACTGCTCGGGTTGGTCCATCCGGCCTCGGGCGAGGATGCTGAGGGAGCGTTCCTGGCCCTCAATTCGGCCGGAGGGTAGTTCGACATTTTCCCGCTGGAGGAGGCTACGGATATCGGTGGCCGTCACCTGACGGGCCGCCATCTTGGCTGAATCGAGCCAGATTCGCATGGAGGGTCGCTTCTCACCGCCAAAGTTGATCCCCCCCACTCCCGGCAAAACCTGGAGGCGGTCTTTGATCTGGCGTTCAGCCAGGTTGGTCAGTTCCAAGGTCGAGCGGGTGGCGCTGGAGAGGGCAACCCACATGACCTCTTGGGCATTGGCATCCTGTTTGGCGACGATCGGTTCCTTGATGTCGTCGGGGAGTTTGTCGCGAACGCGGCTGATCCGGTCACGGACATCCTGGGCTCCGGTATCGACATCATGATTGAGTTCGAATTCGACAATGATAGCGCTGACCTGTTCACGCGATTCGCTGCGGAGAATTTTGATTCCGGGAATGTTGTTTAGTTCCTGTTCCAAGGGCTCTGTTACGTCGGCTTCGACCAGTTCCGCGTTGGCCCCGGGGTAGATGGTGGTGACGGAGACAACGGGGGGATCAATGTTGGGAAGTTCACGGACGGGAAGGCGGGAGAGGGCTACGACGCCGATGACCACGAAGGTCAGGTTGAACATGATGGCGGCGATCGGCCGCCGAATGCAGAACTCGGGGAGCGTCACGGGGTTGCAGCAGGTGTTTCTGGAAGCAGTTTGCGGCCCGGAGAGAGGCGCAGGTTGCCGGATCGGGCGACCTGATCTCCGGCCTGCAGGCCTTTTACAACCTCAACTTTTCCCGGGACGCGGAGTCCCGTTTCGACTGGAACGAGCTCGGCTACCCCATTGTTGGAGCGGTAGACTGCAAAGCCTCCGGCATTGGGGAAAAGGCACTCCTCGGGAATGGTGAGGGCCTTGGCTTTGGTTCCGACGGTGACCTCCAGATTGGCAAACATACCGGGTTTGAGGCGAAGGTCGGCATTGGGAACAAACGCTCGCACTTGGACGGTGCGTGTTCCGGGATCGACCCGGGGTTCGATCAGGTAAATCTCGCCTACGAAGTTCTCTTCCGCATAGGCGGCCACTTTCAATCGGATCGTTTGGCCGGGGCTGATTTTGGCGCTGTAGCGTTCCGGGACACTGAAGTTTAGTTTCATGCGATCGAGGTCGTAGATGCTAACGAGCGTGTTTTGTGGCGTGACGTACTGTCCGACACTGACATATCGGCGCCCGAGGATGCCGTCGAAGGGTGCGGTGAGGGTGTACTCGGTCATTCTTTTTTCAGCCAAGGCCAACGAGGCCTTCATGCGTGCAAAGTTGGCCTGGGTCTGGTCGTGCTCCTGTTGGGAGATCGTGCCATCGGCCAGCAGCATATCCGCGCGGTGGGTGGTCTCCTGGGCCAGTTTGTAATCGGCTTCGGCTTCCGCGACGATCGCGCCCTGTTTGGATTCATCGATTTGCAGCAGAAGATCGCCCTTTTTCACCGTCTCTCCTTCGGTCAAGCGGATGGAGGTGATCTCTCCATCCACTTCCGGCTTAATATCCACGGACTCCTCGGCATCAAGGGAGCCCACCGCGGCTAAGGTCTCTTGGAGGGGACCCGACTCGACGGGAACCAACTCTACGGGAACAGGGGCGTCCTTAGGGGGACCTCCGCCCTTACCGCAACCGACCAAAATGGCCGTAACCATGATCAGGAAATAATAATTCATGAGATGAAACATTAATAATGTGAAATACCTGCGCTGCGGTCAAGATGGCAGAAGCGATCGGATGGCTCGAATCAGTTCCTCAAGCCCTTCTCCGGTTTGTGCCGAAACTGGGAAGATTGTCTTACGGGCGGCTGTCTTGAGGTTGGCGAGATGCTTCTGGGCTTCCGGCAGGTCGCATTTGTTGGCGGCGATCAGGAACGGGCGTTTTCCCAAAGCCACATCGTGGAGACGTAGCTCTTTGCGGAGAAGCTTGTAGTCCTCCACCGGGTCTCTGCCCTCCGTGCCCGCGGCATCGATGACCATCAAAAGAACGGAGCAGCGTTCGATGTGTCGAAGAAAATCATGGCCCAGCCCTTTCCCTGAGTGGGCTCCCTCCACCAAACCTGGGATGTCGGCGAGCGTGAAGCGGGTTTCCTCCGGACTGCCCACCACGCCAATGTAAGGAGCCAACGTCGTGAAGGGGTAGGGGGCGATTTTCGGTTTCGCGGCGGAGAGAGCAGCCAGAAGGCTGGATTTACCCGCATTGGGCAGTCCGACCAGCCCGACTTGGGCGATGGATTTGAGTACGAGGAGGAATTCGCCGGCCTCGCCTGGTTTTCCGTCCTCGGCATATCGAGGGGTCTGTCGGACGGAGCTGGCAAAGCGGGAGTTGCCGCGTCCGCCCCGACCTCCTTGGCAGAGAACAAACTTTTCCCCGGGTTGGGTCAGATCTGCGATCGGGTCCCCTTCTTCCCCAGGTGGAAGAGGATAGATCACCGTGCCGGGCGGGATTTTCAGCAGACAAGATTTGCCGTTTCTTCCGGTACAATTTTTTCCGCTTCCTCCGCCTCCGTGGGCGGCGCGGGCATGGGGTCGGAAGCGAAGATCAACCAGGTTGTTGAGTTGAGGGTCGACTTCGAGAACCACGTCGCCACCTTGCCCTCCATCCCCCCCGTCGGGCCCGCCTTTGGGCACAAATTTTTCACGGAGGAAGCTGATGGCTCCCCGGCCCCCGTTACCAGCTCGGGCGTGGATACGAACCCGGTCAACGAACATGGGATTTCTCCAGCCACGAGGCGAAATGGGGAGCCAGGAAGGTGGCCAAGGCGGCACCCAGCGCCAACGGGAAAGCTCCAGAGTACCCGCCAAATTTTGCCGCCAGCCATCCTGCACCGAAAACAACCCCAGCCAGCGCCAACGATTCCATCAGGGCGGTGCGCCAATGGCGACCACGGGAGAGACCCAAGGAAGCCCCGGCAAGAAGAACGCCAAGGATGAGCCAGGAGGGAGGATGCAAAACCGGGTGAGGACCTTGGGCTAGGCCTAACCATGCGCGGAGCACGGCTTCCGAGATGGTGCTTTTTCCCCATGGGGAATCAATGGAGGGATCCACCTCGGGAAGTGCGCCGGAGAGGATGATGGGTCGTTTGGAGAGGGTGGAGAGGTCGTAGTATGGGTGGACCCCAATCCTTTCCTGCTCGGCCGCCAAGACTACGCCACGAATTTCCATTTTGGTGGGGGAAGGGTTCTGGCTGGACCAATCGACCGGTATGGATCCGCGGAGATCAAGGGGGATGGTTTGGATTTCACGGCTTTGAGAATCCCGCAGAATCAATGTTCGGCCATGAAGCTCTGATCGGGAGAGGTCGGCCTCGATCTCTTGGGCATACATCACCAGCAGCCATGAAGGAATCACCACACCCTGTTGTTGAAAAACCAAGGGCAACCGGCGCAGAAGTCCGTCGGCCTCCGGGGTGACTTTCCATGCCGCCACCGCGGTGTTTTTGCGAAGGCGTTCTTGGGGCGCGAGGAAGGATTCGGCTACCCGAAGCGTTTGGATGGATCCCCGGTGGGGAATTTCCGGGAGGGTGATTTTTTCGGTTTGGGGCATGGCGGGGAGGGCGACGGCGGGAAGAACCGGGGAATCAAAGGCTCCAAGAGCGCGGGAGAGTTGATCGTCCTGCACGGGCTCAAAGACATCGGGGGCATCCAGTGGGAGGAGTAGACCGACGGGATGCGGGCGGTATGGAGAGACGGCGCGCAGAGCCAGCGTCAGATCGAGGCGCGGCCAAGGCCAAGGATCCCCCGCCAAGTCCTCGATGGTGATGAGGGCAGGCAAAGCGGCTGTCTTCGCCGGAGCTTGGTAGGAGGGAAGACCCAATCTGGACCACGGAACCGAAGCCGTGGCGGTGAGGAGGCCCAGGGAGGCAGCGGCCAACAGGGCTAGGATACGGGAAATTGCCATGCATGAGTTCTAGCGGGAATTTCGCTCATGGCGAAGGCGAACCGGATTGAAAATAGGGCATGGCAATCTAAAGTAAGGCTGTGAAGAGTGGAGCCATCGACCTGCCTGATATTTTGCCGGAACAAGAAACCGATCTTTCTGAAGCTTTTGCCAAGGGGTGGCGGGTCCTGGTCTGGAATGATCCGGTAAATTTAATGAGCTATGTGGTGTTTGTTTTCCAAAAAGTGCTGGGGTTTGATGAGGTGAAGGCCAAAAAACATATGTTGGAGGTTCATGAGCGGGGCCAGAGCGTGGTGGCGGTCGAGACCCGGGAGAAATCAGAATTTTTTTGTCACCGATTGCAGGAATTCGGTTTGAAATCAACGATCGAGGCGAATCCGGCGTGAGAATTCTGCGGGAAAAATCGGGAGATCGTAAGATCGAACTGGCGGCGCCCGAGGCGGCCCTTCTGCGGCAGGCGCTGGAAAGCACGGCGGAGGCCTACCGGACGGATCCCGGAGAACTGGATCCCATGGTGGGGAATGTTTGGTACGGGCGGGCGGGGTTGCGGGAGGCCGGAATTCGTGGTGAGGATGCCCTGCACTGGATTGAGGGCCTGCATGAAGTCCGGCTGGGACGCGAAAAATTCACGCAGAATTGGTTGAAGAAAATGCCTCCCATCGGCCAATCGGGAGCTTGGATGCTTTCCGTAAACGAAGTGGATGCTTTTCTCGCTACCCTTAACGACCACCGTTTACGGCGCGCCGCAGAGTTCGATCTTGGGGAGGGGGATCTGGAGGTCACGGCCTTGGAACGGGCGAAAGGCGATAAAAGGGTCGCTCTCGTTGAGATACATTTTCTGGCTTGGATAATGGAAATGGTTCTTCATGAGTGATTTGCATGTATATTAAATCCTTGGGCTTGGTTTTTATAATTTAGGTGCTAAGGACTTAGACACCAAAGAGCTATGAATGATCGTTTTGATTTGATTGTGGTTGGGGCTGGGCCGGCAGGCTGCGCAGCGGCTCGCGCTTTTGCACTTTCTGGAAAATCCGTGGCCCTACTTGAAGCAGAGCCGGAGGGTCAGAGCCACAAGCGCTTTGCTGGCGAATGGTTGCACCCACAAGGGGTAGATGCTCTTGAGCAAATCGGATTTGGATCGATCACCTCCATGAAGGGTCGTCCCCGTGGCCGTGGATTTGTGGTTTACCCTGGGCACGGCGAATCTCCGGTCAAACTGGATTATGTGGAAGGCCAATTAGGGTTGGCTTTTCACCATGGCCATTTGGTAGACGAAATGCGGCAGGTTGTCAGTCAGACCGATCGGGTCACTCTCATGCGGGGAGTGCGGGTCGTCTCGGCCGATGACTATGGCGTGGTGCTTGATTCGGGTAGTCGCTTGGAGTCCAAACTTGTCATCGGTGCCGATGGACGATCCAGTGTGATCCGCCGGAGCCTCCGCGGGGCGAGCCATCACAAACCTATCTCTGCCATGACAGGGATTCTTTTGCAGGGAGTAAAAGCGCCTTATCCGGATTACGGCCATGTCTTCTTGGGGAAGCCTAGCTTTCTTCTAGGATATGAAATCGCCCCCTCCACGATCCGTATTTGCGTTGATGTGCCACTCAAGTTCAAGGCGGAGATGAAGGATCCCGAATGGTTGATTTCTGCCATTCGCGACACTCTGCCTCCCGTTTGGCGCCAACCTTGCGAGGATCAGATCCGTCACGGTCACCTCAGTTGGCAAGCCAACCACTTCCTTGCTCGGGCGGATTATGGAAACGGTCGGCGGGTCTTGATCGGAGACGCTGCCGGACACACCCATCCTCTGACCGCCACCGGCATTACCAATGGTTTGGTTGACGCGATTGAGTTTTCGCAGGCCAAGGACTTTCACTCCTTCGCCCGGAGCCGCCGTCAGGCCTGCCGAGTCCCGGAACTTCTTTCCCGCGCCCTCTACGACTGCTTCTCCAAAGACGATGCCTTCTCCCATTCCCTCCGTCGTGCGGTTGTTTCTCTTTGGAGGAATGATGAAAAGGAAAGAGATCGCACCATGGGACTGCTCATGGGGAATGGCCGCTCTTTCCTCTCTTTTGCCGGACCTTTTCTTAAGGCATTGATCGGGGCTTGGAGAGGACGGGATCAGTCGACCACGGTTTCGGCAGATCTAGCCTCGATTGCCAGTTGGATTCGGTTGCCGATGGCCTACGCCATGGCGGGTTGGGTTCGTTCCCGAGCCTAAATTTAGCCGTTACTTGGCTGCCAAGAAGGCAGCGAATGCTTTTAAAGGAAACGCCCGTTTATAGTGGTCGTATCGAATCAAGGTGGTCCGGTAGAAAAGTCCCGGGATGGGTTGAGGAGGAAAATCCCCGTCTGATTTTTGTGTTTTCAGCAAAAACTCCAGCCCGCGACGGACCGCCGGATCCTCTTTCGGTCCGGTGGCCAGAAGAGCGATCACAGCCAAGGCGGTCGGTTCGACCAGTCCCGTGGCACTGGGAATCGGACGGCGTTCCAGGCAAGAGTCGGGATGCTCTCCCCAGCCCCCGTCCGGAAGTTGTTGCTGCAGGAGGAAATTTCTTCCCCGAACGACCCGTGGATCGTTCGCCGGGATTCCCACAGAACGCAATCCGGGCAGGGCAAACGAGGTTCCGTAGTTAAAGCAGATGCCCCAGACTGCCTCCCAAGAACCATCCGATTTCTGGGTTTCGGTCAAATAACGGACTCCCTCGCGAATGGTATGAGCCACCTGGGCGGTCTCCAGATCGGGATACCTCTTTTGGATGAGGGCCAAGGCAGAGAGAACCGATCCGGTGCACTCCGCGAAGGAGTGATCGACCATGATATCGGCAAATACGTGCGAAGCGTTGAATCTCTCGATCCAGAGCGGGCCGACAACCCGGTCGCAGCTTCCCCAGCCACCATCGCGATTTTGGTAGCTCAGAATAAATCGAACCCCATTTTCGATGACTTCCTGGGATATGGCTTTCGGAAGAAAAGGCTCGGAGTCCACCAAGGCCAAGAGGCTCTCGGCCGTGCAGTCGGCGATGGACCATCCGTTGCGCCTTTCGCTGAAGGGCCAGCCTCCCTTGCGCGGCAAACGATGGTATCGCCGCGGGTCGGGCAACTCGTCGATCACCTGGTTTTCCACCAAGTAGCGGCAGCCCTGCCGGATCATTTCGTGTGAGACGATTTCCTGGGGAAGGTGGGTGGCTCCCTGGAGGGTAAAGGCGGTGTCCCACACTTTGGAGGAGGTGAATCCTTGGCAGGCGGTGTGATCCGGGTGCTGCCAGAGATAGCGTGGCAACTCCTCCCAGCTTCGACGGAGGCGTTCAGGTTGTTTCTCAATAAAATGGATCAGGGTGTTGTAGCAGGCATTCACTGGGGCTTGACGGACATAGTCCGATTGTTCGTCTTCGTAACAGATGTGTTCGTAAGCCAAGGATAAAGCCTTCCTTCGGATCCAGGAGGGAATCCATTTTTCCAAGCGGCGGACCAAGGGAAGGCAAACCTTTAAAAGAAAACCCTCGGGAACGATGTGATCTGTGGGGGCTAGATCCCCTCGGTGCCGCGGCCAATGGATTTGATCAAAGCCTTGGGGAAAAAGTTCGCCCCGGATCTCCCGAAGAAGCGGATCGAGGGGGGCCTGCCAACGATGGCCATAAAAGTAGGCCATGGGCAGATACACCACGCGAACGTAGCCTGAGATGTTGATCGGTTGTAGGGGGAACCATTTAGGCAAAAGGTAGAGCTCGGGGGGGACCGGACTGACTCCCGACCAATCGTAGAGATTGAGAATCGAGAGGATAAACTTTCCCCAAGCGGCCGCTTTGACCGGGGTTCCCATGCGGTGAATCCAATCCCGCAAGCGAGCCAGTTCTATGCGATCGGGTTTCTCTCCCAAAAGACGAAGCGCGGCATATGAGATGGAGCTGGTAAAGACCGCGCCACGGACCGATTCCTCGTGCAGGCCGATGGATCCATCGGGCAGTTGGGGTTTGAGCAGGCCTGCCACGAAGCGGGCTCTCTCGGTTTCGGAGACCGGGTGTCGGGTCAGGTAGGTGGTGATGACGTAGAGGGGGAGAAGAAAGTTCGGGCCGGTGTATGGAACCAACCAACTCCCGTCTGGCTCCTGCGTCTTTTGGAGAAATCCCAGAAGACGTTTAGCGGATTCGGAAACGGCAGGGCGAAGGGCGTCTCCACCGCTCATGAGGCTGAACCGATCTTTTGGATGCGCTCGGTGGTCTGTTGGCGGAATTCATTGATCAATCCGGAAACAAATTCCTGTAGGGAAGGAGCCCCGGGTTCGATTAGAGGTAGAAGATTCAGGGCCAAGACCACTTCTTGTGCTTCGTCTGGAGAGTAGGCGTCGGCAAAGGTGGCTTGCGCCCGGCGACGACCGGCGGCCGCAAGGTCATATCGTTTGCCTCCTTCGACTTGGGATCGAAAGCATCGGAGCAAGGACGGGCCGAAATCCTCCGGGGCCAGGCAGGGGAGTCGGACAATCCGGGAAGAGGGAACCCAGTCCAGATCGCCCCAGACTTCGCATCCGTAGATCTCCTGAGGGCGGGAGGAAGCGGGGAGTTGGCGCAGAGCTGCCAACGACGCAGATAAGACAGCAATGTGGGTATCGTGCCGGTCGGCGGGATTGTGGAGGTACACCACCCGGGGTTGGGTGGCTTCTAGGATCTGGATAAGGTCACCCACCAAAGCCGGACAGGGGCTTTTTCGAATCTCCGAACTGGGAAAGCCAAGTTGAATGACCGAGGCGTATCGGCCTAATTTTGCGGCCTGCCGTTGTTCTTCGCGACGGATTTTAATTAGCTCCGCATCGGAGACGTTCGCATACGAGCCGGTTCGGGAAGCCCCGGATCCATTCGTGACAACGACCCCGGAAAAACGTTGTTTGGATTCGTTCAGGCAGGCGGTGATTCCGGGAAAAGCCAGGATTTCAAGGTCATCGGCATGAGCGCCGATTCCTAGATGAGTGGTGGATGCCAAGGCCTCTGGAGGGGTTCCTCCTCCTGGCAGAAAGAGATCCGCGTTGGGTTGGGAAAATTTCATCGTGATACTTTTGTGGTCTTTTCGCCGAAGACCCAGAAGGAGGCGAAGACATAATTGAAAAGGGAGCCGGTGGCGACGGCCACTCCATTGAGCACGGCCGTCTCCACGGGACGATCGGATTGGATGAGGAAAAGGAGAAGGTTAAGAAGAGCGATCTGGATGAGGAAGGCGGAGAGGGCGGCCAGATAGTATTGGCCGGCTTGTCTCCAAGTGGGAGGCCAGCGGCGAAAAGTCCAGGCGGCGTTGAGAAAGTAGTTCACACCACAGCAGATCGCCCATGCGGCGACGGCGGCCAGAGTGGCAGCCATGTGTCCTCCGGGGTTGATGTCGCGGATTTGATCCGCCAAGGATAGAAAAGCCAGTACGAGCAGCGTGTTGAGCACCGTGCCCAGTCCGCCCACGATGCCAAACCGAAGAATCTTCCCGATCTGCCCCGTAAAGATGCCTGAGGTTCTGAGGTTGTGTGTTGGCATGAGATGGGATTGTGTAGCGAATCCGGTCAATCGGCAAACGGGTTGAACAAAAAAAGGGATATCCCGTCCAAATAGGATGGGATTTAGCCTGAATCCTGACTTTGCGGGAGGCGACTTTGAGCCGATGGGTTTCAAGGCCTTCCGCCAGACCCTGATCATTCGAGGTGAGTTAACCGAGCCGCCTACGTGGTTTCCCTCGTTCCGGGAGCTGACCATGCGCCTGAAGGGGACGGCGGTCACGGTGATCCTGATTGAATCCGAGCGGGAATTGAGGGATTTATATTGGCAATGGACAGGAAGAAACGGCGGTCGGGATTTCGTCAACGACCTCATCTTTCCCGACGAGTACGAGCCAGGCATCAAGCTGGATCTCCAGGCGGATCGTCTGCATCCCACGGTCACCGCGGAAAGGATTGTGCCGGAGAATCTTCACGACCTGGCCGGACGGGTCTCCGCCTTGGCCGCCTTGGGCCTCTGAGTCCGAAAATCGTCGGGGCAGGCCTGGTTTTGGCGGCTCTGGTGGCTCTGGGGTTGGGCAGGTCTGGTGAGACGGTCTCTTCGGCGGACCTCAAGCCAAAGGGCGACCTGTTCACCTATCAAGGCAAACCTTTTACCGGAGCGGCTCTGGCGGAATCCAAGGGGCGTAAAACAGAGGTGGAATTTTGGGAGGG
>Ga0214921_10012169_pt1 | contig 10344 bp, 3 predicted proteins | sample LL1505_MetaG_FD_177992 | JGI IMG/M metagenome (GOLD analysis project Ga0214921, IMG submission 177992) | Freshwater microbial communities from Lake Lanier, Atlanta, Georgia, United States - LL-1505 | ecosystem: Environmental > Aquatic > Freshwater > Lake | place: USA: Georgia | collected 2015-05-28
ATCGAGTTGATCTTAGTGGATTGGAATCCGGTGGCGGGGCGGGCGGGGTTGGGGAAAGCCCTGCGTCCACCCAAAAGCGGCAGCCGTTGGTTCACGACTCGGGTCATCACGGTACCTGCCCAAATACATCGAGGGTTTAAATACGGTGAGCAGCTGGTGTTTTTTCAAATGATTGCCAAAAACGTGGGGATTCGGCGGGCACGGGGAAAGTTTATTCTAGCTACCAATATTGACATTCTCTTTAGCTGGGAGCTCATGGCGTTTCTGGCGCGTCGCCAGTTGGATCCACAGCGAACCTACCGAGCGGACAGGCTGGATATTCCCGGGGAAATTCCCCGTAGGCAGCAGCCTGGCGCCATTCTGGAAAAGGCTAAAAAAAACATCCTCCGGCACCATTCCCGGCTCGGGCCTGCCGAGCTGCTGCCCAAGTTAAGCCAGCTTTTGGAATCGGGAGCCTCTGAAAGTGATTCTGGCAAACCTCCTTCATCTCCCGTGCCCACTTTTACCATCCGAAAAGAGGGGAACGCCCATTTGGTATTTTGCCAAAAAAAATCTGTTTCGCTCGAACACCTGCACACCAATGCTTGCGGTGATTTCACTCTGCTGTCGCACGTCGGTTGGCATGCCATTCGCGGCTATCCAGAGTTCGAGGCCTTTTCCTTCAATATCGACAGTATGGGCCTGGTCGCCGCTCATTATGCGGGGTTCCACGAGGCCAGTCTGTTGCCACCTTGTGTCTGCTATCATATTGAGCATGCAGTAGGCTCCGGCTGGTCCCCCGAAGGGGAAAGTAAACTATTTGCGCGGCTCAATACGGCAAGGATTCTCAACCCGGAATGGCCGGTTTTGTCGCCCTTGATCGACCGAATGCATGAGTCTGGAATGAATCTAGAATATAATCATGAGCACTGGGGTCTGGGCCTGCACGAACTACCGGAGGCTCCTTTGGGATTTGAATCTACAACAAAATTCCAAGCTAAAACTATCGACTATCCGGTGAACGCGCTAAGGTCCGAGTACGACCTCGACCGCCTCACCCTTTGGCATGAGCGATCATTGGCGAGGACCCAAATAAAGGAAGAAGGCTTGGGGAAAGCGCAAGTCTACTGGCCGGATTCCGGGGGGCGCTACTCAGAAAATAGGTCCTCGGCTTGCCGATTCCTCCTCAATCATGAACAGAACCTTCATTTCCTTATGCCCGCTTTCTCTCCCGCCTTTCCTCTGCGATTTGATCCCACGAACGAATGCGGTCTAATTGAAATCTTTTCGATAATTGTTTCTTCCTGCCGCTATGGCGGCCATGTTTGTCTTTTTGACTCCATGTCCAGACGTGGTCAAAAGCTTCACGTTACTGGAACTGCCCGGGCTCATCCCATGGACAGACGGTTTCTTTTTCGACGAAGACAGTCTGGCCTCCTAATCGAAAGTTTGGGAAACGATCCGATCATTTACCTGCCGCGTTTACCGCAGAAAATCACCTTCCCCGCCTTGTTGCAGGTTCGTCTGCGCGCGGCGGCGATTGTAGAAATGGGCGCTTAGGCCTGTTTCGGCTTTCACCCGTGGTAAGGCCAACCAATCGATGAATGTGATACTGGCCTGTTATGACGGTTTTTCCTGCTGCAGCATGACTTATATCGTCAATTTTGCGAACGAACTGGTGCGGCAAGGGCATTCCGTGGTTGTGGCGGTTCCCACGCTCCGGTCCGAAGAGCTTAATCTTTACAGCAAGGGGCTGTTTTGCCCGCTCTCCTTTGACCAAGCCCTGACCGGCGACGGCTTTGCCGACCGTCGCCCCGCCGAGATTCTTCACGCCTGGACGCCAAGAGAAAGCGTGCGCAGCTTTTGTTCGGACTACATGGGGCGCCATGGAACGCCTTTGGTCATCCATCTTGAGGATGACGAGGATCACATTAGGGAGAGATTTTTAAGCCACTCCCAAGAATCGAGCCGGGCATCACCGGATCAAGCCGTCCCGGGGAATGTCAGCCACGCCACACGACACAAGATTTTCATGCAACTCGCCTCTGGTTTCACTTTGGTCTGGCCCTCTCTGGCCGATTTTTTACCGAAGGGCGTGCCTTTTCTTCATGTTCCTCTCAGCGTGGATCCGGACCGTTTTGCCGGGGCTCCCAGCACCAGCGAGACGGAGGCCAAGTTTGGCATTGAGCCCCAGGAAAAAATCATCCTCTACGCGGGTGGTCTCAATGAGTGTTTAAGGGAGGATCAGGAGAGTCTTTACGAGGCGATTTTAATTCTCAACCGATCGGGCTTGCCCTGTCGTCTCTTCAGAACCGGTCCGGGCACCGTGGGAACGGCGGAGCTTTTGGCCGAGGGATCTTCCCCCCACGTCCTGGAGGCCGGATTTGTTGCCTTCCTCGACTTGGTCGGGCTGATGCAAAGGGCGGATTTGTTCGTCCAGCCCGGGAAGAGCACGAATTTCAACCGTTACCGTATGCCAGGCAAAATCCCGGAATTCATGCATGCGGGAACCCCCTTGGTGATTCCCGCATGTAATGTGGGTGGAGTTTTAAGGGACGGAGAGGAAGCGATCCTTTTGAAGGAAGGATCCGCCGAAGAGATCGCCCATGCCTGCCGGGAGATTTTTCAAAACCCGGATTTGGCAAAGCGGTTGGGCCGGGGCGCCCGAAAAGCAGGGGAACGGCTCTTCAGCCTTGTGGAGAACACCAGGCGGCTGGCAGAATTTTACAGAAAAGTGATTTCAGAAAACAAAAGTAATCCCGTGCTCCTCCCGGTGGCGCGTGCTTTCCGGGAATTTACATTCCTGCAGGCCGCCCTGCAAAAAGCCCTGGATAAAAACGAACCGGAAGAAATCCAAAGGGTGGCCGCGCAACTGCGCGCGGAGATCGAAAAAGGTTCGGGTGGGGATGCCGTTCGGGCCCAGCTTTTTTGGGCAGCGGGGGATGAAAGTTTTTCTGAAATTAATTCGGAATCGATCCCCTACTTGCGAGATGTTCCCGCCCAGATCCGTTTTCGTTCCCGGCCCAAGGCCGAAGGTGATCTCCGGTTCATTCGCTTCCGCTTGGACCCAGCTATGGAACCGGGGAGATTGATCCTCTATCGGGTCCGGGTTTTCGATGAAGCAACAGCCGAATTATTGGCTGACTGGCATCCGCCAACCTGGGAGGTCGTTGTTGGAGGGGATCTGGCGTCCCAAAATGGGGCGTCTGGCCTCTTCCTTTCTTATGGAAACGATCCTTATTTGATCTTTCCCCCGCTGGTTTGGCAAGGCGGCGGGCCTCTGGTGCTGGAGGTGGCCTGTCATTGGCAGACCCGGCCGGAGGCTATGGCAGACGTATGGTCCAAGATGGGAAAGTCGTCGGCGTTCGGATCTCTGAAGAGAGATCTGCAAGAAAGCATCCAAGCATTTAGGGCCTTGGCAGACCGGCAAGAATCGAGGCTGGTGTCCATCCAAGCTGCCGTGGAGGAACGCGCCCGTGAATGGGCATCCGAACAAAGGCACATCGAGCAGCGGATCAAGGAGCTGGGGAGTTACTTGGGGCAGGTTCATAATATGGCCTTTTCCCCTTGGTTGAACTATGTGCCGGCTCCGCTTTCCTGGCCGTTTCTGCTTTTCAAGGCACGAAGCATCCAGCGGCCCCTCTGGTTCCCGCGAGTCCGGACGAACCAAGTCCGGCCCAAGCCTGGTTTCTGGAGGCGTTTAGAACGGAGCATCCGCAAAAGGCGAAAAAAGTGGATGGCGGCGTGGGGCTTTGACGCGCAATGGTACTTGGAAAACAACCCTGATGTCAGGGCGGCAGGCCTGAACCCCCTCGCACACTATCTGCAGTTTGGTTTGCGAGAGGGGAGAAAAAAGAACGCCTCGGATCAACCTTCGCCTGCCGCGAAGAAAGAGATGGACGTCACAGCGTACGAGATGTGGATACAAAAGTATGAAAACCTAACGGAAAAACAAAGAATGGATTTTCGGCTGGAGGCAAGCCGGATGGGTCGTCCGGCAAAAATCTCAATCCTTATCCCTACCTACCACAGCCAAATTCGGTGGCTTGAGTTGGCCATTCAATCGGTGATGCGACAAATCTATCCCCATTGGGAGCTGGTGGTCTGTGATGACGGTTCCAACCAACCTGAGCTGCGGGAATACCTCGAAAAGCTTCCTTCCCGGGATCCGCGAATCCGGGTTTTTTTCCTGAAGGAACGCGGACACATCTCGGCAGCGTGCAACCGCGCCCTTGCTGAGGCGACCGCCGAGTGGGCGGCCGTACTGGATCATGACGATGAGTTGCACGAAGCCGCGCTTTACCATGTGGCCCAGACAATCCAGCGTCACCCCGGCTCAGCCCTGATTTACTCCGATGAGGACAAAATAACCCCTGAGGGGCGCCGCTTTGATCCTTATTTCAAGTCCGACTACGACCGTGTCCTGATGTGGGGGCAGAACATGATTACCCATCTGGCCGTCATTAAAACTTCTGTCCTGCGGGAGATCGGAGGCTTCCGTAAGGGCTTCGAAGGGGCCCAGGACTACGACCTATTCTTGCGTATTACTGAACAGGTCGCACCCGATGCCATCTGCCATATACCGAGAGTTCTCTATCATTGGAGGGCGCATCCCCAAAGTACCGCGATGGGAGCAGTGACCGCTTCCGGAGAAACGGCTAAACCCTATGCCTTGGTCGCTAGTGAAAAGGCAGTGAACGATCATTTGGAAAGAACCAGGATGTCCTTTCGTGTTGTCGCGGATACCAAACTTCATATGCACAGGCTCAGACCACTGCCAACCTCGGACCGGCCAAAGGTCAGCATCCTGATCCCGACTCGTAACCAAGGAAGATTAGTTGCCAACTGTGTGCACAGTATTTTTGATTCCACGAAGTACAACATGGATGAAAGCGGCCAAGGAGATCAGAATTTCGAAGTTCTCTTACTAGACAACGGAACCGACCAAAAAGAAGATCTTAGACTCTTTAAGTGTTTGGAAGAAAAGTACCCCAAATTCAAAAAAGTCTGTGTTCCCGGAAGTTTTAATTACTCCAAGATCAACAATCAAGGGGTTAGCTTGACCTCAAGCGAACTTCTCTGCCTCCTCAACAACGACACAGAAGTGATTGAGGAAAGCTGGTTGAGGGAGTTAGCCGCTCTCGCTGCGGTGCCTTGGGTGGGCGCAGTTGGGGCGAAGCTTTTATTCCCTGATCGCACCATCCAGCACGCCGGGGTGGTGACGGGAATCGGGGGAAGCGCCGCTCATGTGCTTAAGGGAAGTCCCGAGGAAAGTCTGGGATATTTTTGCCGGGCTACGCTTCCCTCTCGTTTTAGCGCGGTGACCGGAGCTTGTTTGATGGTCAAAAAAGCGGATTATTTGGGGGTGGGTGGACTGGATGAAGAGGATTTTCGGGTGGCCTTCAATGATGTGGATTTCTGCCTAAAACTGGAGGCCAAGGGGAAAGTCAACGTGCTCAATCCCGCGGCCGTCCTAATTCATCACGAATCAAAAAGCCGGGGATATGAGGATAATCCGCAAAAACAGGCAAGATTCAATTTGGAAAAGGAGAACCTTTTAGCCAAATGGGGCCGCCGTATTTCTGTGGATCCTTGGTATAATCCCAACCTCAGCCTCGAGCAGATCGACTACTCTCTAGCCTCCCCACCCCGAATCTAAGGCTGATAGCTACTTGGAATTAAACAATGCAGTTAACCCAAAAGCTCAGTTCCTTCATGGCGTTGACTACAATCTTCAAGTCTATTCCTAAAAACAAAATCAGAAATGCAGCAACTTTCGCAAGTTCATAAGAAGACGAGCCTACATGCACACCAATACAAAACGTAACTATACCGTAAATTTTTCCAAGCAGGGCTTAGTAATCTTGTGCGCACTAGGCGCATGCATACTGGCTAACTATCCGATATTATTCTTTAATAAGTCTTACATCAGCCCGATCCAGGGGTCGCTTTACCAAGGATTCCCCACCGTTCCTAGCGACCCCAGAAGCGGGGTGCCATTCGATTCAGCTAAGAAACAAAAAAACAATTTCTTTTTGGAAGATTTTAGGGGATCAGACGTTGGTGCCACCGCTTGGTGGTTAGGCCCGATAACCTATGTACAGTATCTTAGTATTTTTAAAAATCATGAATTCCCTTTCTGGAACCGTTTCGTGGGATGTGGGCTGCCACTTTTCGAGCAGGGGCAAAGTCAAATTACAGACCCACTTCACTGGATTCCGGTCATATTCAAAAGTGAATCTTGGGCTTGGGATCTAAAATTCTTTTTGTCAAAACTGATTTTCGCAATTGGAATTGGAATTTTAGTTTTAGAAATGACAGAGTCAGCGTATGCAGCTTGTTTAGTTGCATTTTCAGCAAACTTTCTGGGCTATTATGCATATCGGTTCAACCATCCTGCTGTCTTTTCCTTAACATACGCGCCATGGCTAATTCTTAATTGGCTTTCATTTGCCAAAACCATGCAAAAAGAAAATATTACATTGAAAAGAACAGTTGGCGATGTGGCTTGCTACGCGATGCTTTCACTATTCCTGCTTTCCGGAAGTGCTCCTAAGGAGAGTATTGTGCTATTTCTGGGCACGCAAAGCCTGGGGCTATTGTTTTTTCTAACTGATCAAAAAATTGGAATAAGAAAAAAAATTCTATTACCCATAGGAGTGTTGACAGGAGTTTTCTTGTTGACGGCACCCTATTGGCTAAACTTTCTCAATTTCTTGTCCAAAAGCTATACATCCTACGATCTGCCCTCGATCAACCAGTTTAAGTTAACTGACCTGGCCGGATTCTTTGATAATGTGTTCTTCTTGGAAGAATATAAAAACCTTCGAGGGCCGAGCACGAATCTCTTTATTCTCTTTGGACTTGTGGCCTCGCTATTTGCCTTCGGCAAATCTAACAAAAAAAAGCTTATTTCTTGGATGTTATTCATGGGGTTCGCCTTGATCGCTTTTGGAGTATTCCCAAGCCGAATCCTCATCAAAATCCCGTTGATCAACAATATCCAACATACTGGTAATTGCTTTGCAGTGGCAATGATACTATTTTCCTTAATTCTTTGTGGACATGGTGTTGCACACTTTATTCACCAGCCATCTTTTGCCAAAGCACGCATTTTATTAGTTTTTTCACTTATTATTCTAATGTCGGTGATCCTTAGTTACCGAAATGCAGAGTCAATCTTTAAAATTCATATCAAATTCGGATTCCAAACGTTGCTCCTCATTTGCGGCTCATGTCTTTTGGCAGCTTTCTTTTTTCTCTGGGAAAAAAAGTACATCAATAGTTCAAAAACTCTATTTTGTTTCCTGGCTATCGCTTTTTTTGTTGCCCATTTCCGACACGGTCTTCAGCTTCCTTGCGGCAATCAGACGATTGACTCTTTTTTTGGGAACCCAGACGTGCGGGTCTCTTTTTCAGGCCGCTCTGCGGCACTTGATAAACTTCAATATCTTATGGAAAATTCCCTTCAGCCATCAAGAGTGATCGGAGCCAACGAGGTTCTTTTTCCTGGTTTTAATTGTAGGTACGGACTCGAAAGTCTAATCGCTGTGGATGCAGTTAGAAATCGAGCTTACGAAAATATGTTGAATATGGTTGATTATCCTGACATGGGTTGGGGATGGCTACGATTGGCTCATGCAGACAAGATTCCCATCATTCAAAACGGTATAAATATGATGAATGTCGGCTATGTTTTAGCCCAGAAAGCTGTGGAGTTGAGTGGTCCGTATAAAAAAATTGAATGCGAGGACCTAAATATATGGGTGAATCAAGAACAGTGGCCTCGGGCATACTGGACCACGGATATTTTGAGTAATAAAAGCGAAACCTTGAAGGCCGCTTTAAACAGAAGGAAGAGACCTTTCGCAATGTTGCAAGATCCAGACTACCAAAAAGTGTGGGGTAAAATATCGATTGTCGCCAAGGGTTTTGCGGAGGCGCATAATTATAAATCAACAGGAAACACAACTCAATTCTCTGTACGAGCAAATGGTCCAGGCATTATTGTTTTGACGGAGACCGAAGTTACCGGCAACTGGCGCTTGCTTGTCAATGGCGAAAAGCGAGAATATATTATGGTCAACGGAGCTTTTAAAGGATTTGTTGTGGAAGAACCCGGCGTATACCAAGTCAGATACACTTACAAACCCCAGCTTCTTATTCCCAGTCTATGCATAGCAATTGTGGGTGTATTCATTCTGCTGGGAACTTCATTCTTGGCTCAAAAGTAAATATATAAGATAGCGAGCAATGCAATGAAAACAGTGCTAAGAGAAAAGAAAAAATGGGTTTGCTGTCCCGTTTGCAAGAAAAACAGATGGGAATACTATTTTAAAGTACAAGGTCACAGGCTGAACAAATGTACAATATGTGGCTGCATGGCAATCAACCCTCAACCCTCATTAAATGACTTAAGGGAGATTTATAATGCAGATTATTTCCTAACCCATCCCAGTGATACAAAAAGGGAAAATGCAGCCGCACTAAAAAAACAAACTGCAAAATCTTATATTAACCATATTAAAAAATACACCGGGAATCTTCAATCTAATAAACTTCTTGAAATCGGATGCGGAAACGGAGAATTCCTGCGTGAGGCTCAAGAACAGGGTTATGATGTTTTTGGCATTGATATTGGAGACGACTTCATAAGGAATATTTCTAAATTAAGGGAACTACGCGGAAAAGTTTTTGCTGGCACAGTCGATCAGATACGAAAAAGAAAATTTGATGTAATTGTATTTTCGGACGTCATTGAGCATACCCAAGACCCCACTAAATTTCTGAGAAATGTATATCGTCTTTGTAAAAAAGATGGTGTCGTTTTCTGCGCCACTCCCTCCCTTGATTCAATATCAAGAAAGCTTCAAGGCCCCAATTGGGTAGAATTTAAGACCGAACATCTTTTTTACTTTGACAATAAAACCATCACAAAACTATTTTATGATAATGGATTTAGCCATATCGTATTAAAATCAATCCCTAAAACACTAAATCTTGAATATATCATTTCTCATTTCCAAAAATATAACACAGAAGATCTCTTTGCTAAAATAGCATTGTTTCTAGATTATGCCCCTCAATTCTTAAAGAGAATTCAATTCCCAATCGTTGCAAGCGGTATATGTCTATTAGGAAGAAAGAGTGAAAAAAAGAGAACACTACTAAGCATAATAATACCCGTTCTCAACGAGAAAAATACATTCGAAAAGCTGATAGAGCAGGTTATCAATAAACAAATACAGCATGTGCAAATTGAAATCATCATTGTCGAGAGTAATTCATCAGACGGCACAAGAGAGCTTGTGCAAAAAATAACGCATCCTAGGGTCAAAAAAATCTTTCAAACTAAAGCAGAGGGAAAAGGTTTCGCCGTTCGCGAAGGGCTATGTGCAGCTTCCGGGGACATCATTTTAATTCAGGACGCCGACCTTGAATACGATATCGATGATTATGACACTCTGGTGCAACATATCTTAGATGGGGATGCCTGTTTTATTCTGGGCACCAGACATTCAGGAAATAGATGGAAAATTCGGCATTTTAAAGGCCAACCCCTTTGGGCCTTTCTTGCAAATTGCATTCACTGGATTTTAACTGCATTGATCAATGTAATCTATGGTGTTTCTTTAACAGATCCATTTACAATGTACAAAGTATTTCGCCGTTCTTTAATACACGATATTTCATTTGAAACAAAGCGCTTCGACTTTGACCTTGAGTTGTTATTTAAACTTATCCGTAGAGGATACAGGCCAAAGGAGATACCCATTAACTATGTTTCACGGAGCTTCGATGAAGGCAAAAAGGTCTCGGTTCGATATGATCCTATTTCCTGGATTATTGCGATATTTAAGTATCGGTTCATTCGAGTTTAATAAAAGGGGTCTTATCTTTGCGGTTCGCCATTACTTTTGTCACAGCTGCATCCGGTTTTATCGGCAGCAGCTTGGTAAATACCTTTACAGCAGGCGCAATTAGATCGTTGGTTGCGACAACTATTCCTCGGGTCAACGCAGGACTTTGAAAAAAAAGACCAGGACATGCGAGTTTGGGAGTGTTGAAAGTGATTTGTTGAATTTCAGAGACTTAAAAAATGGCAATGGAGGGCTGTTCGTTTAAGTTTAGGTTTAGGGAAAAGCGGAAGGCGGGGGACGGAAGTTAGTGGATAGCGGGAAGGGGCAGGTGGAAGGCAGAGGATTAAGATGAGGGAAGGCGGGGAGGGCGAGAATCGAGGTGCATTAAGACTCAATTGACAGGACCGATCTAGCTAGTATGGTTTCCCATATGAAGACAACCATCGATATTGCTGATCCTATTTTACGGAAGGCGAAGTTGGTGGCGGGCAAGGAAGGGGTGACG
>Ga0214921_10012170_pt1 | contig 10343 bp, 6 predicted proteins | sample LL1505_MetaG_FD_177992 | JGI IMG/M metagenome (GOLD analysis project Ga0214921, IMG submission 177992) | Freshwater microbial communities from Lake Lanier, Atlanta, Georgia, United States - LL-1505 | ecosystem: Environmental > Aquatic > Freshwater > Lake | place: USA: Georgia | collected 2015-05-28
CTCTGCGGGATGCCTTGACGGCCAGGGAGGTTTCGTCCATGATTTATTACCCCATTCCCCTGCACCACCAAAAAGCCTATCTGGACCCGCGTTACACGGAGGGTTCCTTTCCGGTCACGGAGGACCTCTGCCGCAGGGTGCTGTCCCTGCCCATTCACTCGGAACTCAGCACGGACGAAGCGGCGGTCATTGCAGGGCTGGTGCTGGAGGCCGTGGAGGAAGTGCGGGGCGCCGGAGGGGCCTAGGGCAGGAGGCCTAAGTCAGGGGCCCTTACAATCCCAGCATGGCGGCGGCCATGATCCGGCGGGGCGTGGAATTCATAATGCCGATCTCGGTGCTGAAGCGACTCTCCCCATCCAAAAAAGCCAGCAGGTCCGGCGTGGAATTGCCGGCAAACAAACGTTCAAAAAGGTTGGCACCCGGATAACGTTGCTCCACCAAAACCCGCAACAGGGCTTGGTCGTACCATCCAAATCGTTGGGCAGGACGGTAATTCAGGCGATCTCTCCAGGAAGCAACAGGAGCCAAAGCCCCCGTTGGGAGCAGAGCCTTGGCCAGGCTTTGGAGGATGGCTTGGTTGTGGCGTTGGATATTGCGGAAGGTATAGCCGGTGGAGGGTCGGGCCAGGCCCCCCATCACCCCGACGGGAACCAAGCCGGTCAATTCCGGATAGCGTCGCCGCCAGGCCGCCCCAAAATCCCAGGTGCTCATGGGGATGCGGCCTTGTTCCACCTCTTCGACCCGGTAGGCCCCGGGTTTCAAGCCCATGGTTTGGTGGATATACGCCTCCAAGTGGGGGCGATAGGCTTCCAGCGTCCATGCATCCGGCGAAAAAACCGTGTATTCCACCAATGCATAGCGGGGCTCCAAGGGCAAAACATACACAAAGCAGGGATAACCACCCACCTGCTCTACCCGGAAATCCATCAGGGTACCCCGGTCATGCCGAGGCAAGTCTTCGTCCGTCCTCAAGAAATACCCCGCAAAATGCTGTTCCAGCCATAATCCTTGACGGGCTTCCTTTTCCCAACCCTCCAAAGGGGTGGAGGCCAGGACCAAGGGGGCCTGTACCGTGGTGGGGCCTTCGGAATTTTGTTGCAATCGCAACAATACATCGCCATTGGAGGCTTTTTCGTAGGCTTCTACGCGGGTTTGCCAGCGGTCCACATGGGATGCATCAGCGATGACGCGGTCGGCATGGGCATAGAAATCCCCGGATCGCAGCATTTTGTAGGCATAGGGGCGCAGGTCCAAAGGCAATTCCTTGCCACCTGGCCCAAAGAAGTCCATCGTCTCCCAGCGTCTGCTTAGCAAGGCGTCCCAGGGGCCCTCACCTCGCTCCCAATAACACCAAGTGCGGTCATGTCCCTGCTTGGACTGAGCATCCACCACCAGAATCCGAAGCCCTGCCCAGCGAGGCTCTGCCAAGGCACAAGCCAAACTAAGTCCGGCCGCGCCACCGCCGGCAATAACGACATCGTACGTTTTCATCACGGGTTGGGGTTCTTCAGGAGCGGGGCTTGAACCCGTACATACGGGCCAGCAACCACCGCCCTACCCACCATTGCACCGTCGTAGCCAACAAGCTGACCGTGACCACGTCCACCACCACCACTGCCATCACCATTCCGAATCCTCCCAGGCCGGTGATTTGACCCAAGGTCTTCAACGTAAAGAGGGAAAGCCCACTCCATAACACACTAAGAACCAAAGCCAAAACAGTGAGTCCGGCGTACTTCCACCAGCGGGGGTGGCGAATCGGAAACAGCCCCAAAACGATGGAGCCCAGGATCAAAACCCAAAAGACCGGCATATTGGTCAAAATATGCCATAACATTACCAAACCAAGGGTGTACCAAACAACGTTTTTGGATCGCATACGGATGGATTTATTCTGCTTGGCCTGAGCCTGGGTTGGAGGATCCGTTGGGTTTGTCTTCTTTGATTCGGGGAGCATTGGGACCGGAGATCAGGCGTGGCAAACGGAATTGAACGGTACGCACATAATCACCGGGTCGGAAGGCGCCCTGGCGCTTCGCTGTATGATAGATTCCACCAAGCCAATGAGAAACCTGGTCGCGGTAATGGGGGCTGTCAAAGCGCCCACTCTGCCCACCGGTCAAGAGGAGACGGGATACGGAACCCTCGGACCCTGGCTGAATCAGCGTCCGCATACTGGCCGAATGATTGCTGGGAAGCCGACCGGCAACATTGAGGGTCCGGTTATTCCCCGGAGAGGCAAAGGGCTCCAACGATAGGGCCGGAAGTTGAAGGACGTGTTGGATAAGGGTTTGGTGGTAACGCCCATACACCCACTTAGCGGGGTCTGGGCCCAATTGGCGACGAAGGCGTTGAACCGAGCTATCCCAACAGGCCTGAACAAAAGGCCGGGTAGGTACCCAGCCGGAGCGGGTGGGAATCTGCTGGCTATTCACCAAGATATGCAGGGCATGGGTTTCAACCGGTAACCAGCGAAGCCCGCTGTCCAATTGGGCACCGATCATCTCCATGGCGGTGCGGCGGAAACTGTTGTAGAGGGTAGGTGCGACGCGGGCCGTATCCAGAACCCCATCCCAACCACGCATATAGGGAGCATAGCTTCCGGAGATTTGTTCCAACAAAGGACGCAGCATCCACCACTCCCCATCGTGGACATCCATGTGCAAAGCGCGCAGATGGCTTTCGTCCATGCTGCCATCGGGTAGGGATTCGATAAGTTGCGAAATCCGTTGGCCCCGGGTTGATGATTCGTAGCGGGTGCTGATATGCGCAGCCAGCGGGTGATCAACCTGTTCTTGGTTGGCACTCGCCACATAACCGGTGACTGGGTTAAGACGCTGGTAATAAGGATGCATATCCGTAAAAGGAATGCGTGCACTGCGCGTTACCCCCACCCGTATTCCACGCTGGGGGTTGGGATGGATAAGGGCTGCGCCGGCGGTCATCATGCCAATTTGACCGGAGGCATCCGCTAACACAATGTTTTGGGGAGGTTGCCTAAAATGCCTGAGGGCCTGGAAACCATCCTGCAGACTGCGAGCACGCTCCAGGTAATGAAAGGCCGCCCCTTCGTTGCCGGGTTGTTCCCCAATCCAACGCAAGGCCAGCAAATTTCCGGATGCGGTGTCCGCAGGACCAAACCACGTACGGTAATAGGTCTTAAGGACCGGTTCATCCTGGCCCTTGACCCGAATACGGACCTGAAAGGAGTCCAAAGGCTCCCATTGGCCATCGAGGTAGTAACGCCCTTGACCATCGGTCTGCAGGGCATAAAAGTCCGTCAAATCCCAGGTGGCGTTGGTCATGCCCCAGGCGAGCTGGCGGTTGAATCCGCTGATAACAAAAGGCGACCCAGCAACCCCAAAACCACGGGCCCAGGTTCCATCGTCGGCATCCGGCGAGGAGGGTAGAACTTCTTTGTGAATTTCGTACCAAGTCGAGGGAAAAGCCAGCTTGAGGTGGGTATCGTTGCAGAGGTAATTGCGACCGTTGCGCATTTTGCGACCGGATACCGCCCAATTATTGGAGCCCAAGCCGTAATCATCCATGGTTTTGACCTTGGCATGGGGGTAACGATGCACCCCCGATACCGGGCTGAGAGGAGCCGGGCTCCGGTGGTTGTAAACGTGGGAACTGCCCTGAACCAGAACTTCTTCCTTCAAGCCAGGTACACGAATCAAGCTTTGGTATTGGGCATCGGACAAAGCAAATTCGGGGTAAATGGGGTGCCTTAGAGAGGCCGGAATTCGGGTGGGGTACCAAAAGTTATAACACGAATCTCCCAAAACAAAACGCATCTCGGTTGCTTTGAGGTCATCCTCGTTGTAGCTGAGAATGTGAGACATGTAGCGCAGTAGGTAGAAGAGGTTTTCTTCGCGCCAAGGACTTGGCTCCAGGCCGAGGAGGTGAAACTCCAGGGGCTTTTGGCCGGGACCCATGGCCTCGATATAATCGTTGATACCGCGGGTATAGGCCAGGATTTCAGCGGCCATGGCGGGTTCGGCGAGGGCGTAATGTTGCCACCATGCCGGTGCTTTGCGATGAAATTCGAACTTCCGCCAAAACAAATCGCTTTCGAGGGCGACAGGACCAACCACTTCACTGAGCCGACCCTGAACGACACGGGTCATTAGTTCCATTTGAAAAAGGCGATCGCGGGCGTGGACCCAGCCCACCCCGTAGGCGACCGATGGGGCATCCGGCCCAAAGACATGGGGAACGCCCAAGCTATCCAACCCGATGCTTACCTCGGCATAGGGTCCTTCGAGTTCCTGGTGCGCCGGCTCATCGCCGTTGATGCGCAGAGGGGACGATGCCCAATGAAAAAAACTATGCACCGGGGGCAGCCCGGGCCATGGACGGTACAGGGCCCAGCACCACAAGACCGAGGCCAACAACAGAAGCAAACGGGTGCGCACACACGAAAGTAAAGCCCGATTTTGGTATTTTGGGATTAATATTGGTGGCTTTTTGCGAATTAGACCTACAAACTCGGCCTTTTTGAATCCCAACGTTATGAAATCAATCGGTACATCAACTTTTTGTTTTTTGCGCCTTTGGCCCTCCTTCCTGCTGTTTTTGGGGGTCTGTTTGGGGTCCTTTCTCCAACCGGCCTTGGCCCAAAACGGGGGACCAGCGCAGAACAGCGGCGGTGCAGCTGTGATTCGGGGTGAAATCCGGGATGCGCGTACCGGACAGCCCCTGGTAGGGGCTTCGGTGGTGATTCGAGGCACAACGCAAGGAGCGACCACGGACCTCAACGGGAAATTCAGCATCGAAGGCAACTTGGTGAACGGGCAATCCTACCCGTTGGTGATTTCGTACATTGGTTATAACACGGCCAACATCAATGGTATAGCCGGTGGCAAGTCCTTGATAATCAAAATCGAAGAGAGTGCGATGGATTTGCAGGGTGTCGAGATCGTGGATTCCCGCATTTCGGAAAAACAAAAGGAATCCGCCTTGACCGTGGAAGCCATGGATATCCTGGCCGTGAAGGAAACGCCTTCGCCATCGTTTTACCAGGGATTGGGCAACATGAAGGGGGTGGATCTGACGACGGCTTCTTTGGGTTTTGTGATTATCAACACCCGTGGTTTTAATTCAACCTCCCCGGTTCGGTCGCTGCAATTGATTGACGGGGTGGATAACCAGGCGCCGGGGCTGAATTTTTCGTTGGGTAATTTTTTGGGGGTCTCTGAATTGGATATCCAAAAAGTGGACCTGGTGGTGGGGGCTTCGTCGGCCTTTTTTGGCCCGAATGCTTTCAACGGGGTGATTAACATGAGTACACGCTCGCCCTTCCAGCATCAGGGCATCAATGCCAGCATCAAAGTGGGTGAAAGGGCCTTGACCGAAACGGCCATCCGTTACGCCTGGGCCAACAAGGACCGGAACGGAAACGACAAAATGGGTTGGAAGTTTAACATGTTCTACCTCAAGGCCAACGACTGGAGGGCGGAGAATTATGCGCCCGCTTCAGCATCGCAAAATCCCCAAGGCGCTCCCGGGGGTTATGACGCGGTGAATGTGTACGGGGACGAGGACGAAGGCCGTTTCAACGATGCCAGGGCCGAAGCTTTGCAATTGCCCGGTTTGGGTATATTCTATCCATCGGGCTACCGCGAAGCGGATTTAGTGGATTACGACATCAACAACCTCAAGTTGAACACGGCTTTTCATTACATGCTCAAGCCCAAAGTGGAGTTCATTGCTTCGTCCAATTTTGGAATGGGGACCACGGTGTACCAAGGTGAGAATCGCTTCAGGCTTAAGAACATCCTCTTTTTTCAAAACCGTTTGGAATTGCGCAAAGAGGATGATTGGTTTATCCGGGCCTATGCGACCAACGAGGATGCCGGGGATTCCTACGACGCGGTGGCCACCGCCAAACGCATGAAAGAGACCTTTCATACCCTGGATATTTGGAACAAATCCTACGCCTCGGTTTGGCAGACTTCCATCCTGGACTCCATCTACGGAATTCAAGGAAAACCCGGTTTGTTGCCCGACCATTGGCGGCCCTACCGGGGTTCCTTCGCGGGCATTCCAACGGCTTTGGGCGATAGCCTCAACTACTTTTTGAATGCGCCCGGTGCGGCGGAGGCGTTGGCCCGTTGGCACAACGAGGTTCGTTTTAAGGTGAACAACGGTTACCAAACAGGTAATATCCGGGATGCCAACCCCTTGCCCTTTGCCTTGCCGGGATCGGCGGCTTTTGATTCGCTGTTTAACGTAATCACCACGACCCTACCCAACAAAGGCCGGGGCGGCACCTTGTTTTACGATAAATCGGCTTTGTACCATATTCAGGGCGAAAAGCGTTTTAAGCCCATCGAAAACATGGAAGTGGTGGTCGGTGGTAGTTTCCGTCAATACCGGCCGGATAGCCGTGGAACCATTTTTAGCGATACCGTCCGTCTAAGCTACCAAACAAAGGATTCGTCCTACATGGTTTGGAATCCCTTGATTTTGGACAGTGTTTTGGTGACAAAGCGGGATACCATCGGCAGAACCGAAACCCCTACCAGCATTGTCAACAGCGAATACGGTTTGTATGGTGGCATCGAATACCGATTCAAAAATCTGGGCTCGATTCGCTTGCCGTTTGGGGGCAAGGACTTACCCCTCGGGGACCTCAAAATCAACGCGACCTTTAGAACAGACAAGAACGTGAATTTCAAGCGGGTGTATTCGCCGGCGGTTTCGATGGTTTTGACGCCCAACCAAAAACATGTCTGGCGTCTGTCTGTTTCATCGGCGGTGAGGAACCCGACCCTCGCCGATCAGTACTTGTACTACAATGTGGGTCCAGCCATCCTGGTGGGCAATGTGTCGGGCTTTGATTCGTTGATTACCCTGAATTCGTTTCTGGATTATTTGGGGACAACGCCGACGACGGACAAGCTGAAGTACTTTGATGTCAAGCCCATACAGCCCGAACAGGTCCGGACCGTGGAATTCGGTTACCGGGGCATGTTCAAAAAACTTTATTTGGATGCGGGGTATTACCACAGCTGGTACACCAATTTTATTGGCTTTAATATCGGAGTGCAGTCCAAGTTCCAAACAGGTATTGGGGGCGGCTTTCCTATCCGGGAGACGCTGCGGATTTACCGGGTGGCGGCCAACGCAACGGGAATTATTACAACACAAGGTTTTTCGTTGGGGGGTAATTATTATTTGAATCGGGAATTAGCGGTCAATTTTAATTATTCCTGGAACAAATTGGTAAATGCCGGCAAAGACACGGTGATTATTCCGGCGTTCAACACCCCTGAAAACAAATACAACATTGGACTGAGCGGCCGCGATATGATAACCGAAATCCCTTTGCCTGGTGGAGGTTCTTATACGTTGGCGAATTGGGGCTTTAACATCAATTACAAATGGATCCAGGGCTTTGTATTTGAGGGTTCACCTCAGTTCACAGGCCCGATTGATAGCTACGGGATGGTGGATGCCCAAATCAACAAAACCTTTCTCAAGCTCAACACCACCCTCAAGTTGGGGGCCTCGAATTTGTTGAATAACAAGGTGTTCCAGGTGTACGGTGGGCCTCTGGTGGGTCGCTTGGCCTACGTGTCCCTGAATTTTGAGCTGAAATAAAGGTCGAAACACCGGCGGTTGGCCGGGTGTCGCCGGGCTTAATGGCAAAGTGTCTTCGGCGAATCCGGGACCTAAGGCTAGCCCAAGACCAGAAGCTCGCCGACCAGGCCGGCGGTTAGGGTGAGGACCACAATTAACAAGGGTGGTACGCCCCAACGGTGGTTGAGCAAGGCGGTCAGGGCTACGATGCTAATCGTCAAAGGGCTCGTGCCCAACGGTTTCATCAGCAAAACAACCGCCGCAAGGATGAGGCCTATGGCGGCAACCTGAACCCCCCGGAGGGCGGCTTGGATGCGGGGCATGCGTTTGACGTCATCCCAAACGGGGTAAACAAAAAAGATGAGCAAAGCGCCCGGGGTAAAGATGGCAAGTGTGCCAATCAAAGCGCCCAACAAAACATAGAGGACGCCTTTGGATTGAAGCACCATACCGCCCATGTAAGCGGCCAACGAGAAGACCGGGCCGGGGACTCCTTGGGCCAAGCCATAGCCAATAAGAAATTGATCGGTGCTGAGGTAATGCCTGGAGGCCACAAAATGTTCGTACATCATGGGGAGCAGGATTTGCCCACCTCCAAAGACCAAGCTCCCAAAACGATAAAAGTTCTCGAATAACAAAACTTCCCTGGATCGAAAACCATTCCCCAAGGCAATCGCCATAACAAAAAACAAAAAATAAAGCCGTAGGTAAGTCCAGCGAATGCGGGCGATGCGGTGGGGAGATCCCAGGCCCCCTTTGCGCTCCTCCCAGCCCCAAAACAACAAACCGCCCAGCAAGAGCACAACCGGAAAAGTAAAAGCGGAAACGAAGAAAAGCGAAAGGGCCACCGTGAGGACCAAAATCGGCAAGGCGGGGCCTTTCCAAGACTGCCTTTCGAGAAGACGCCACCCGGAGGCTGCCACAAAACCGACGGCGACCGGAGGAAGCCATCGAAAGGTCGCCATGTCCAGGTTTTTGATTTCGAGGGAATACACCAAAACTGCCAAAAAAGTCATCAAAAGACAGGCCGGGAGGATCCAAAGGAGGAGGGTCAGAAGGGCTAGGCGTTGACCGCCCAATTTGAGGCCGACGGCGGTGATGGTCTGGGTGGACGTTGGGCCGGGCAGGAACTGGCAAAGTGAATTGAGTTCCAGCAATTCTTCGTGGCTCAGGTATCGGCGACGTTCGACCAACCGCTCTTGCATAAGGGCGATGTGGGCAAAGGGTCCGCCAAAGGCCGAGAGGGCCAGCATCAGAACATCCCGCAGATAGGTTCGACGCTTGGTCTCGTCCAGCACGGGTTATTTTTTGAGGCCGATTTCGCGGAGGCGTTCGTCCAGATATTCCCCGGCGGTGATGGGGGGATCCAGCGGGGTTGTTCCGGGGGGAACGCAGGACGGTAGGGCGTCCAAAGGCATATCGGGTTGGGGATGCAAAAAGAAGGGAATGGAATAGCGGGGCTCGGACCAGCGCTCCCGCGGTGGGTTGACAACGCGGTGGGTGGTGGATTTGAGGCGGTGATTGCTTAGGCGTTGTAACATATCCCCAACATTGACGACAATTTGATCGGGGAGGGCCGTAACAGGGACCCATTGGCCGGTTTTGGAAAGGATTTCGAGGCCTTCAGCGGAGGCACCCATCAAAAGGGTTATCAGGTTAATGTCCTCATGTTCAGCGGCGCGGACTGCATCTCCGGGGTCGTTGGTGATGGGGCCGTAGTGAATCGCACGCAAAATGCTGGTTCCGCCGTCCACCCAGGATTGGAAGTAATTTTCGGGGAGTTCCAAATAGAGGGCTATGGCCCGTAACATATGTTGACCGCAGGCTTCAAGGGTTCGGTATGCTTGCATGGTAACGGCGTTGAAATCGGCCGGATGATGAACCAAAACATTGGGGGGGTAGGTTCCGTTCATCTTGTGTTGAAGAGAGACCTCTTGGCCGACCTGAAAGAATTCTTTGAGGTCACCTTCGAGGCGGCCTTTGGCGTGCTCCTGCCCAAAACGGGTATAGCCCCTTTGTCCGGCAGCGCCAGGGACTTCGTAGGCGTTTTTGGCGGCAAAATCTTGTCCAAAAAAACCCTGAACACTTCGGTACAGGGCGTCGGTCTGGGCTTCGCTAAGTCCATGATTGCGCACAGCGACAAATCCCACCTCTTCGTAGGCCTGGCCCAATTCGCGGACAAAGGCGGCCTGTTGTTCGGGGGTCCCGGTCAAAAAGTCCTGCAAATCGACCGAAGGGATTCCGGCGGAATGAGCGGCTGCCGAGTCGACCGAATGGGGAGAATTGGGCGATAAATAGGGATTCATACAGCGGGGTTTTTCCAAAATTAAGGCCGACCAGCGGTGTTATCGCAGGGCCATGGGGCTCTTGGTGTATTTTTGGACGCATGATGCAAAACACCTTGTGGCTGACGGCTTGGGAACTCATGAACACGGCCCGAGCCATGGCGGAATTGTACGATGAGCACCGCAGCGAAACCCGTTATGTGCACTCCACATCCCGGGGCCACGAGGCCATACAGCTGGCCCTGGGCTTGCACCTTCAACCGCAGGACTATGCGTCGGTCTATTACCGCGACGAGTCGGTTTTGCTCGGGATGGGCTTTGAGCCCTACGAGTTGATGCTGCAATTGTTGGCCAAGGCCGACGACCCGTTTAGCGGGGGACGCACCTATTATGCGCATCCTTCGGTTCGTCGGGCAGGGATGCCCACGATCCCTCACCAAAGCTCGGCCACCGGCATGCAGGCCATCCCTG
>Ga0214921_10012172_pt1 | contig 10343 bp, 5 predicted proteins | sample LL1505_MetaG_FD_177992 | JGI IMG/M metagenome (GOLD analysis project Ga0214921, IMG submission 177992) | Freshwater microbial communities from Lake Lanier, Atlanta, Georgia, United States - LL-1505 | ecosystem: Environmental > Aquatic > Freshwater > Lake | place: USA: Georgia | collected 2015-05-28
GATTCGTGCCGGAGGACATTATTTTTGACGTTAACGTGCTGACCGTGGCCACAGGGATCGAGGAGCACAACAACTACGCCGTGGAGTTCATTGAAGCGGTGAGGGAAATCAAGAAGACCTTGCCGGGGTGCAAGACGAGCGGGGGGGTGAGTAATATTTCCTTCTCTTTCCGAGGGAACAACGCGGTGCGGGAGGCCATGCATTCCTGCTTCCTGTATCACGCGATTCAGGCGGGTTTAGATATGGCCATCGTGAACGCCGGGCAGTTGGCAGTTTACGAGGAGATTCCCAGCGAACTAAAGGAAAGGGTGGAGGACGTCTTGCTCAATCGTCGCCCGGACGCCACGGAGCGGATGTTGGAATTTGCCGAGACGGTCAAAGCCGGAGGAAAGGCAGTGGTCAAGGATGAGGCCTGGAGGAAAGACACAGTCGAAAATCGGCTACTCCATGCCTTGCTCAAAGGTATCACGGATCACATTGATCAGGACACGGAGGAGGCGAGGGTGAAATATGGTCGGCCTCTGGAGGTGATTGAGGGCCCTTTGATGGGGGGAATGAGGAAAGTGGGGGATCTTTTCGGTGAAGGAAAAATGTTTTTACCTCAAGTGGTCAAGAGTGCCCGGGTGATGAAAAAGGCCGTGGCCTATCTGACTCCTTATATGGAAAAGGAAAAAGCGGCAGCAGGTAAAAGTACCCAGGCCGGCAGGATTCTCATGGCCACGGTCAAAGGGGATGTGCACGACATTGGGAAAAACATCGTGGGAGTCGTGTTGGCTTGTAACGGGTACGAGGTGATCGATTTGGGGGTCATGGTTCCTTGTGAAAAAGTTCTGGCAGAGGCCAAAACTCAGGGGGTGGATGTCATTGGGTTGAGTGGTCTTATCACTCCTTCGCTGGATGAAATGGTGACCGTGGCATCCGAGATGGAAAGGGAGGGTTTCAAAGTGCCTCTTTTAATTGGTGGAGCGACGACCAGCGCAGCCCACACGGCCGTCAGGATCGCCCCGGTCTACACGGGCCCAGTGGTGCACGTGATTGATGCCTCCCGGGTGGTGGGGGTTGCTCAACAGCTCCTTTCGGAGGAAAAGTCTGCCGCTTATCTCGGACAGATTCGGGCCGAGCAGGATCAACAACGAAAGGATTTTGCAAGCCGTCAGTCCGGACAAAAACTGCTTTCGATCCAAGAGGCGCGAAAGAATGCCGCCCGTTTCGATTGGTCGGAAGATCCTGACAAGCCGGAATTTCTAGGGGTCAAGGTCTTTGACGATTATCCTTTAAAAGATCTGGTGGAATTCATCGACTGGTCGCCCTTTTTTCATGCGTGGGAGCTGCGGGGAAGATATCCGAAAATCTTTGAGGATCCCGTGGTGGGAACGGAGGCTCGGAAGCTTTTTGCTGATGCTCAAGTCTTACTGAAGACAATTCTCCTGGAGAAAAGAATTCGGGCCAGGGGGGTCATGGCATTCTTTCCAGCCCAATCGGAAGGTGATGACATCCTGCTATACGAGGATGATAAAAGAAAAAAAATCAAAGCCCGGGTTCATGCGTTGAGACAACAAGCCTCCCGGATGGATGGCCAACCTAATCGTTGTCTCTCGGACTTCATTGCCCCCCTGAATTCTGGAAGAAAGGACTATCTGGGTGCCTTTGCCGTGACAGCTGGTCATGGGGTGGAGGAATGGGCACGGGAGATGGAAAAAGCGCATGACGACTATCAGGCAATTTTGTTGAAAGCTTTGGCAGATCGCTTGGCTGAGGCTTTTGCGGAAAAAATGCATCAACTGGCCAGACGGGCTTGGGGTTTTGGGCAAAAAGAGAAGCTGACGCCGGAAGACCTCATCGCCGAAAAATATCGAGGAATCCGACCTGCGGCGGGTTATCCGGCTTGTCCGGATCACACGGAAAAACGGGGGTTGATGGCCTTATTAGTGGCGGAAAAAAACGTGGGAATACGGCTCACCGAGAACTGCGCCATGACACCGGCCAGTTCGGTGAGTGGGCTTTACTTTGGGCATCCTGGAGCGCGTTATTTTGCCGTGGGATCCATTCAGCGGGATCAAGTGGAGGATTATGCAAACCGCAAGGCCATGTCGGTAGCTGAAGTAGAAAAGTGGTTAAGGCCCAATTTGGGTTACTCGGTTTGATGGGCGATTGTTCCCTGAGCTTTATCCAATTCCATTGACCGTTATTTTAGGCGCTTTACCTTGTAGCTTATGTCGCTTCGTATCGTTTGTTTTATCGTTTCGGTGTTGGTGGCTTTTGTCCCGAAGGGGATAGCTCAGGATAAAAAAGTGAAAGAGAATTGTGTATTCGGCAAGTTGCAGGACATGGAGATTACGCTTTCGTCTGTGCCTGATTCGGTCGGGACAGGGGGAAAACCTGCAGACATCGTAGTCGAAACGAAAGCCTCGCAAGACGGGCGTTGGTTGCGAATTGATGTTCCTTTCCAGACGAAAAAGAAAACCACCCCGGAGCTAAAGTTTAAATTTTATTTGGAGGGATATGAGGTGATCGAAGCAGAGGAGGGTGGAAAAACCTCTGAAAAATTCGTGATTCTCAGCGGGGAGTCTGTTTATCGAGACATTCCCAAGGGGGATAAACATTTTGCAGGGGTATTCCTGCCTCCCGGTTCGGTCTCCCGGTTTAGTGGAACGAAGTCCAACGGGGAAATGGACTGGAGTGAGAAGAAGCTTAACCTGCGAGTGGAAGTCTTGGAAGGTGGAGCACCCTGCGAAAGTGTTTTTGACCTGATGTCGGAGAAAGAGAAGGGGCCAAGTGGTCGGGGTGGAAAGAAAGATCCTGATTGGTTTAAGAGTTCCGAAGCGCAAGAGATTCCCGGGGGCCTTCTGCCGATCCATGAAACCCCTTTCTGGCCGAAGGATTACAAACGCTATCCTCAACCCAAAAAGCCCTAAACACCTTGGTTTTAAGGTCAGATGGCATCTTTTTCACGCCGCGTTATTTTGGATATCGGAGCCAGCGAGATACGCATTGGCGAACTTCTTTCGGACCGAAATGGATGGCCTGCACTGCGGCAGTTAAGTTCTCTCTCGTTAGGTATTGACCCCACCAAGGGTAGTGAATTTTTCCCGGCCGTATTGCAGGGTGTAGAGAATCTTGCTCAGACTTCCGGTATCAAGGCGGGTCCTGCCACACTTTGTCTGGGGGGGCCGTCTGTGTTTTCCCGTGTGATCAAGGTTCCTCCGGCAGCTCCAGCACAGGTGAGTCAAATGATTGGGTTTGAGGCCCAACAGGCGATACCTGCCATTGAGGAGGCATGTTGGGATTTCCAGATTTTTCCTGCAGGCCGCGGGGATGAGTTAGAGGCGATGATTCTCGCTATAAAAAAAGAATCCGTTGAAGAAATGATCGCCGCTGCCATGAGTGCGAATTTCGTCGTGGATAGTGTTGAGCTGGCTCCTGCAGCGATCATCAACGCATTTCGTTACAATTACCCAGAGATTCAGACCCCCACACTCCTTCTTGATGTCGGTGCACGCTCGACAAATATTATTCTGGTCGAAGGGGAAAAAATCTTTTGCCGGGTTGTCCCCATGGGCGGTGCGAGCATCACCCAATCCATTGCCACGGATCTCCAGGAGTCCTTCCTCGGGGCAGAAACCTTGAAAAGGGCCAAGGGTTTTGTTCACCCCGGAGGGGCCTATGAAGATCCTTCGGATGAATTTGCCGCACGGATTAGCAAGTTATCCAGGGGAGTTGTTACTCGACTGCATACGGAGGTGGAGAGGTCCATCACCTTTTATCGGAATCAGCAGGGAGGAAGTCGGCCGACCGAGCTATACCTCTCCGGTGGATGTTCTGCGCTCAGCTTGATCGACTTCTTTTTTAAGGAAAAACTCAAGATACCAGTTAACTATTTGCAGCCATTCCGGCGAGTCTCCCTGACTGGAGGTGTTTCTCCAGATGTTCAAAAAGCTTTTCCTGGCTGGACAAGCTTTGTGGGGGCAGCACTCCGCTCTTTGCCGGAAAGTCCTTGTCGTTTTAATGTGATATCACGGTTAAAAAACGAATCTTTAACCAAACAAAAAGACCGACCTGGCATGGTCGCCGCAGCCATCGCGGCTACATGCCTTCTGATTTTTCCCGGTGTCCACGGATTGTGGCAATCCAGCAAAATTGAAAAATCTTTAACCCCAGAGCAGGCCGAATATAAAAAGGCTTCAGAAGTGATTAAGGATCTGCAAAAAAACCAACTAAAGGTTGCCGATCGTGTTACTTTTCTGGAGAAAGCCGTAAGCTTAGAGAACGAGCGGTTAAGATGGCCCCGTCTTTTGGATGTATTGGCTAAAAAGAGCAAGCCAGGAATCTGGATTACAAAACTTCAAGTAATCCCTGATACGAGAGCACTCGCTGACCAGGTGGGTGCCGGGAAAAAAACAGGTAATCCAAGCAAAAATTTGCTAGTGGAAATCTCGGGAATCTTTGAAACAAAATCTGAGGAGTCCGATGCTCAGGTGGTGGAAGATTTTCGGATATCGTTGGGAGAGAGCGGGGTTCTGCAGAAAGTTGTGACGATTGAGAGAGAGACGCCTGAGCGATCAGCGGATGGTAAAGCCGAACAGGTGGCCTTGAAGTTTGCCCTTCGGGGTGAGTGGATCTTGGAGGGTAGTCGCCCCCCCCCACTGGAGATGAAGGACAAAGTTAAATGAAGCTCCCCTTCAACCGAGAGCAAGGCGTTCGTTATTTAATCATAGGTGGTGTTTTCCTTTTTTCTTTAGCGTTGGATTGGTGGGGTTTGGGAAGCTTGATGAAACAGTCTGATGATGCCCAGAAATTGACTAATGATAATAAGACAAATAAAGAGGTTTCGAATATCCTAGGTCGTCCAGGCGGAATTAGTGCGGCCAAAAAAGATATTGTCAACTTGGAAACATTAAATAGTTCCCTTGGCAAGCAGGAAGAGTCCCTATTGGGGCCATGGAGAAATTCAACTTCCGAAGCGATGGGTGTTGGAAAAGACTGGTCTAAGGATGGGAATAAGTGGAAGGACCTGCTGGTAAATTACAACGACGAAATTCTAAAAAAAGCGGGAAAAAAAGGAGACAAAAAGAAAGTTGTGCTGACACCCAACTTTTATCTTGGTCTTGAAGAGTTTAAACAAAGAAGTCCCGGGGATGTGCAAGTCCCTCTGTTGGCAACGCAGCTCTCCGTGAGCAAGAGACTGGTCGATCTACTGTTTCATGTGAAGGAAAACACGAAAGAGGGATATCCAACATCCTGCCTGCTTCTGTCGTTACAAGGTCCGTTAAGCAAAGAAGGTGAGCCCACGGAGGTGTCGAAATCGAAGCAGAAATCTGATGGAAGAAACGATTACCCAAGGGAAAGCTACATGATTGAAATCGAATGTTCTCCTGAAGTTCTGTATGCCTATATCCATCGGTTGGTTATCGATGATTATTTTTTTATCCCCATCAATCTTCAGTTGGAAAATGAAAAAGACACTTTTCCCAAGCGGAGTGAATTGGTTGGGTTGTTTAATACGCCATTAGTCAATGAGCCAAATTCAGGTGAAACGAGGCAAAATGTCTCCAGTGCCCCCACAGCTCCATTGCTGCTTGTTCTCGCAGGAAAGGAGCGTTTGCATGCCAAACTTCAAATCGACTTCGTGCGTTGGGGACCGCCATTTGGAGGACAAGATGGTGGAAAGAAATAATCGATGAAAAGGTTTTCTGCTTGGCTCAAGTGGGGGTCCATTATTTTGTGTTTGCTGGGGTTGGGGGGTCTGGGAATGGGACTCCTCCTGCCGGGGAGCTATCATCCAAGTGAAATCACTCCCACGAGTGGGAAATCGGCGTTCGTCGAACTGGAGAAAAAGTCTGATGCTGCATCGAAGCAACTGAGGGAAATGTTGGAACAAGCCAACCTTGGTGAAGTGAATACTCTTACCCACCGTGTTTTTGTATCCCGAACCCTACTTTTCTTGCCAAAGGAAAAGGAGTCCGTTCAACCTCTGAATGAGAATCTGGTGACCCCCGATGGAATTAATGTCAGTTGGAAAATACAAAACGGCTTTGACATTCAGGATCCAAATGTGGCCCAGCAGGATGATGATAATGACGGCTTTAGTAATAAAGAGGAGTTTGAGAAGGGGACAGATCCCAATAATCCGGCTAGCAGCCCTTCCAAATGGATTAAGATCAAAATTGCATCCGTAGAAACGAATTCCCTTGGAATTGAGTTTTCAGGCAAAAGTGGAGAGGGCCGCTTCACTCTCCGCTTTCTTTCGTCGGGCAAGAAAAAAGATGTCGATGTGACTCTGGGCGACAAGCTGTGGGTTGCTGTTACCGCCAAAGGACCTGAAATTCTAAAAAGCGAGGCAGAGGCAAAAAAAATCGTAGAGGGTGGAGCATGCCCACACGCCATTCCCATTGTCGTTAAAAGCTATCACCAGGAAACGGGGGACCGCTTAGATGATAAAACTAAGACCCCTATCGCTTACGATGATTCTTATTTAGATTTGGAGCGTTTGGATGGCGACAAACAGCTATTCAAGGTTCTTATTCAGTACTCCTATAACCAAGGTATCTTATACGGCAGGGAAAAACGTGGGGTACTATGGTCGGTAGGGGATATACGCTTGATTTCTTTGGTTCCTGGCGAGGGTGAAATGGGACCCTATCGCGTCGGGCAGTCCTTTATCTACGCAGGCAAGGAATTCATGATATTGGAGGGTACACCGAGCAAGGTTACTTTGATCATGAAGCCAGAGGGGGAAGAGGTGCAAATTCTGCCCAAAACTCCCTAATCATTCGCAAGTTCTTCACGCTAAAATCGATCGCCCATTGACCCCTTCAGGCAGGTGTCAAAGATAGAGTAACTTTATGCCTGTTTTCTTTTCTTTCATTGTCCTCGCCTTGGCTTCTTCTGTAATAGCGGCGGACGCAACTCTGGGCCAAGATCTGGAGATCAGTGAAAACACCGAGGTGCCAGCGCCTTTGTTGCTGACCTCTGATCAGATCATGCAGAAGGAGATTGATCGAAGACGAGAAAACGCTTTTCGCTGGAACGAGATACTTGATTTGGCGGAAAGGCTTTATCAGGCTGGGGAGTGGAAACATGCTGAGTCTAAGTTTCGCCTGATCTTAAACGAGACGGATGGTCAGCCTTTCAGTTCTGGATATCACCAGAGATCTCGGATTGGTGTGGCGAAGTGTCTTGTGGCGGAAGCTATGGCCAAGAAAGAGGAGGGGAAAATAGGAGAAGCGGCCATTCTAATAAAGCAGGCGGAGAGCATCGATCCGCAGAATCGGGCCTTGGGCAAACAATCGGCGGCGTTTTCGGAAGAGTCAGACATTGCCAGTGATCGCTACAACAACAACCCAGCCCTGACGGAGGATCTCATGACAAAAACTTCGGATATCAAGAAGCTTCTTGCCATGTCTGATCAGTTGACCGAAACAGGGCAGTTTAAGTTGGCGCGAGATCGTCTTGACGATGTGCTGCGGATTGACCCTTATAATCGGGCAGCAAGAGCGAAGATTGAGGTTCTGGAAAAAAAACGAGTCATCGCTGCGGATACTCGTTACCGGGCGAGCAGGGAAAAAGCTCTTGCGGAAGTGACGGAAGCTTGGTTGCCTCCTCCACCGGCCAAGGTGGATGAAAAACGTCGCAGGTCTTCAGGTGCCGCTGGAAGTTCCAACGTGGCAGAGGTTTTAAAGACGCTATCTTCCATCATGATTCCTGAGCTTGTTTTTAACGATAAACCGATCCGTGAAGCCGTGGATGAGTTGCAACGTTTAAGTGAGCAGAACGATGTCAATCACGTAGGTTTGAATTTTGTCCTGAGGCTGCCATCCCCGGCAGATGGCAAAAACGATCCAGAGACCGCAACGGTAAGCTTAGAGTTGCAAAATGTAAGTCTGCAGACTGCCTTGAAGTATCTTTGCGAACAGGTGAGGGGAATCGATAAGCTCCGCTTTGAAGTTGAGGACAATGCAGTCATGCTGCTTCCTATCACAGAGTCGGGTGGGCAAATGGAGACCCGTAGTTATAATCTGCCATCTAGCTTGATTGCGAATTTGGGAACCTCCGAGAGTGATCCGCAAAAACTGGGTGACAAACTTTTGGAGAACATCGGGGCGGATGCTAAGATTACAGGGGCAAAGGCTATCTGTTTCAGGGAAACCGGAAAAATGGTAGTCCGTAACACCGCCAATGAGCTCAACAAAATTGAGCAAAGATTGAGAGACGCACAAGGGGAGCCACCACAGAGGCAATTCGAGGTCGAAACGAAGTTCCTCCAATTCACAGAAAACGACGTGAAGAATTTTACGTTTAACCTGCAAATGAGTGGGAGTTCCGTGATTCCAGCGCCTGGGCAACCCGGTGTAATCTATAATCCGGGTAGTGCGAGTGGCGGGACAGATGGCCTTCGTGGGACTGCCGGATTGAGCCCCGGAGGGGCAAGCGCGCTTGCACTCCAGTCTCTTCTTGATCCGACGTATCCACAGTACGCGTCGAATCAAGTGGGGGTAAATGCCACTGTTTTTGGTAAAGGCTTTTCGGCGATGTTACAGTTGTTGCAGAATGCCATCGGAAGAGATCTTGTTGCTTCCCCCCGTGTGACGCTTCCAGATGGGAAGCAGTCGAAAATCGTGATTAGCCGTGAAATGTATTATCCCACGAGTTACACCCAACCGACTGTCCCTAATAATGACCAAGGAGTTGGGGCGGGTTTCATTCTGCCGAGCAATCCTACTGGTTTTGAGCCAAGAAATATCGGTGTGACATTGGAAGTGAAGGGAGAGTCTACCTCCATACCCAAAGCAGTTGACCTAGACTTCTCTAATTTGCTTGTCGAAGATTTTGAAGGTTTTGTCAACTATGGGGCGAATATCTCTACCGTGTCTTTTGGAGAAGGTCCGCAGACCACCGGGTCGACAACCGTGGTCGACCCCATTAGCGTTCAGATAGGTCAGGCTCCCTATCTGGTCCCCATTTTCACCAAAAGGTCCCTGCAAAGCAGAATACGGCTTTTAGATGGAGAGACCGTTGGGATTGGTGGACTTATTGCGGATTCGATCCAAAGAGTGGAAGATAAAGTTCCCGGTCTTGGGGATGTCCCCATGCTGGGGCGACTTTTTCGAAGTGAGGTTTCGCAAAAAATTAAAAGTAATTTGGTCATTTTTTGCACACTTCGAATCATTAAACCAGATGGTTCCTTGGTGTTTCCCGATGACGAAACCAATCCTGAATATGGTCAAGATCAGTCCGCCGAAATGATGAGTGCCATTCCATGAGTTTTGAAATGTTTAAAATTCCTAATATAAGTGTTGTGTTTCTTCTCGTATTTGGACTTTTGCCATTACAAGGCCAACTCCACGCTTCCTCAGAGGAGATTTTGAATCAGGAGATCCAACGTCGTCATGCCCTAGCTAAACCGTTGGAGGACGCTTTGAATAGCTCTGTCCTAATGGCTCAACAAGGCAACGTCCTTGAAGCATGTGGAGCATTGGAAAAAGCCTATAGTGCAACTGCGGAGATTATTCAGCAAACCCAACTGGGCGCCACTGTCCGGCAGAAATTGTCGCAATGGCATGCGCAACTTGCGGAGACAGCCAGTAAAGTTAACCACTGGCCAGAGGCAAGAAAAAGGTCTTTAGCTTCGCTCACCTACGATTCAAACAATCTTCTGGGGCAGGATATTTTGAAAAAGAGCAATGAAGTTATGCAAAGGGGAGGGGTGGGGGAAGGTGGGGTCAACCCAGCTTTAACCACCAAATTCTTTGACCGCCTCAATGAAGTAAATCAGTGGTTAGAGGAGGCGAAATCTTTGCGTGAAACTGGGCAGTTAGATAAAGCAGAAAAGAAGTATGAATATGTTCTCCAGAATGACCCTTTTAATCAGGTCGCTATGGAGGGCATAAAAAAGATCTATCAGGAACGAGCCCTCGTGGCTGAAAAATCAAGGGACTTGTCCAATCTGGAACGGAGAAGGGAGGTCCGAGAGGCGTGGAACAATATCTATCCGAGGAAGAATGTGACTCCCGGAGGGATTGCTACAATCACTCCCATGACGGCCTCTCCGACGTTTGCCCTGGAGAGCAAAATGCGGAAAACCATCATCCCTCAGATCGATTTTTCGGGTGCGGATATGGAAACGATACGACGAGCGCTGAACACGTTGAGTAGGCAGTATGATCCAGATGGAGAAAAAAAAGGTGTAAACTTTGTTGTGAGTGCTGATTTATCAGAAGCCCAGGTGGTCAGTCTCAAGCTTCGACAGGCCAGTCTTGATGACGTGGTCAAATACGTTTCGCAAATTGCAGGAGTAAAAGCGAGGGTCAACGCGGATATAGGCGTGGTTTTTGCTCCACTTGTGG
>Ga0214921_10012173_pt1 | contig 10342 bp, 12 predicted proteins | sample LL1505_MetaG_FD_177992 | JGI IMG/M metagenome (GOLD analysis project Ga0214921, IMG submission 177992) | Freshwater microbial communities from Lake Lanier, Atlanta, Georgia, United States - LL-1505 | ecosystem: Environmental > Aquatic > Freshwater > Lake | place: USA: Georgia | collected...
CTTTGGCGGGGACGATGGCGCCATGTGCGCCCAAATGGCGGGCGCATCCTTGCCCGTGCACATCTCGACCGGCACCGGCAAAGCCCAGACGGGTTTTGATGAAGACCTGCTGTTCACCCACCGCGGCCTGTCGGGCCCCGCGGTTTTGCAAATTTCAAGCTTTTGGCAAATGGGAGCGCCCATCGCCGTCAACCTTTTGCCGCAACTCAGCCTGCCCCAAGCCCTGGGTCAGGCCAAACAAACCTCACGCAAAAGCATTGCCAACGAACTGGCCCAATGGCTGCCCACCCGGCTTGCCAATGCCTGGGTGGCGCGCGATGCGGCTTGGCAGCGCCCCATCAACCAAGCCAGCGACCGCGCCTTGGACGACTTGGCCCAAGCCTTGTCCGCTTGGGCCTTGCAGCCCACAGGGTCGGAAGGCTACAAAAAAGCCGAGGTCACGGTGGGCGGCGTGTCCACCCAAGCCTTGTCGCAAAAAACCATGGAATCGACCCAAAAAGGCCTGTATTTCATTGGTGAGGTCGTGGACATCACGGGCTGGCTGGGGGGCTACAACTTCCAATGGGCCTGGTCCAGCGGGCACGCTTGCGCCATGGCTTTGGGGGCAGCGCTCAAACCGCTATAATCCTTGACTTTGCTGGCAAACCCCCAACGGCCTGATCACCTGAAGTTGGGGAACAACCGCAGACATGGCATTGAAGCCCGATCTTCTTCAAAACCCTCTGTTTGCACATCACGGAAACATTTCCTACACATGACCACGATCCGAGTTAAAGACAACGAGCCCTTCGACGTCGCCCTGCGCCGCTTCAAGCGCACCATTGAAAAATTGGGTTTGCTCACCGACCTGCGTGCCCGCGAGTTTTACGAAAAGCCCACGGCTGAGCGCAAGCGCAAAAAAGCCGCTGCTGTGAAACGCCACTACAAGCGTGTGCGCAGCATGCAGTTGCCCAAAAAGATGTTCTGAGCCTGCGGGCCCAGTGCACACAGCCCGCCGGGTTCCGCCCGTGCGGGTTTTTTTAATTTCTCAGGAGTTTCCCATGAGCCTCAAAGAACGCATCACCGAAGACATGAAAACCGCCATGCGGGCCAAAGACAGCGAGCGCCTGGGAACCATCCGTTTGCTGCAATCGGCCATGAAACAAAAAGAGGTCGATGAACGCATTGAGTTGGACGACGCCGCCATCGTGGCCATCGTCGACAAGATGATCAAGCAGCGCAAAGACTCCATCGCCGCCTTTGAACAAGCCGCCCGCCAAGACCTGGTGGACAAAGAAAAGACCGAATTGACAGTGCTCAGCGCCTATTTGCCAGAGCGCCTGTCGGCCCAAGAATTGACCGCAGCCGTCCAAGCCATCGTGGTCGAGCTGGGTGCCACTGGCCCGGGTGACATGGGCAAAGTGATGGGTGCGGTCAAAACCCGCTTGGCCGGCAAAGCCGACATGGGCGCTGTGTCTGCCGCTGTCAAAGCGGCCCTGGCCCCTTAATTTAGTCAGGCAAGTCCCTTCTTACTTAGGCTATTCTCTGACGCTGTGCTGGAACCCATTCGAATACATGTGGACGCTAAGCGCTTTTTGTGTTTGATTGAGCCTGGGTACTGGGGTGATTTATCTATCGCCTCAAAGCACAGCATCGAACAACAAGGCGGCGTCTTTGACGAAGCCCAAGCGCACACCTTCATTGCACAGCCCTATGCTCAAGAGGTGTTGCGTCTGCGCCGCTAAGACGACTTGGCCAAGGTCAAAGGCAAACAAGTGCCAGGGCTAGCGCACTATCAAACGCACTTGACCGTGGTAGCAATATGACCAACTTACCCAACACTCAAGTTGGGGCGAACAAATCGACGCGATCAGTGATTAATCCGTCGATTTGCCATGTGCTGAGCTGATCAACTGACTCTTGCGTATTGACCGTATAAGCCAAGCAGCGTAATCCATCCTGATGAACTTGCGACACCAGCTCTTGATTCAATAGTTTGTAGTTGAAAACAACCGTGCAGCATTCGAGTTCAGCAGCCATGTCGCGCCACCCCTCCCACAAGGTATCGAGCAACAAACCCCTAGGCAGATGTTTTGCCGCTTTTTTTGCAGCTCTTAAGGCCTCTGGCTTAAATGAAGTCAACAAAGGAGCAACCTTGGAATTTGCCCAAAGTGTGGCTGCCTGTCTTGCCACCGCATCTCCAGTGAGTGCATCTGATCCTGGCGTTGGTTTAATTTCGATGTTCAGGCAATAGCCATTCGCCAAACAAAACAGCGAAATCTCAGCCAGGGTTGGCAATGATTCGCCAGCAAAAGTTCTGGAATGCCAAGCACCTGCATCCAACTGTTTAAGGTGCTCCCAAGTTTGCTCGCCACCTATCCCATGGCCATTCGTTGTACGTTCTAACAAAGTGTCATGCAGCAAGAAAACGATGCCATCACTGCTCAGTTTGGCGTCACACTCAAACATGCGATAACCACGCTGCGCTCCTACGCGAAAGGCCGCTAAGGTATTTTCAGGAGCTAATTTGCCCGCACCTCGATGGGCAATCCAGCGCGGATAAGGCCAATACGTTGATGCGTCATTCATACATGCTCCACACGTGAACCAGTTGCCTGGTCAAACCAATGCACTCTGTCTCTGCGCGGCGTGGCACGGAAAGATTCACCAAGTGCAGGCGCTGCTCGAGAGGCATCCACGCGGAGCGTGATCAGCTCGTGACCCAAGCGTGCATGCACCAATCTCTCGGCCCCCAACAGCTCAATCGTCTCAACCTGCAAAGTCCAACCCGCCTCTGGAGTGATGTCGATATGCTCAGGGCGAATGCCCATCACACATCCAGTCTCGCTGTTGGGAGCATTCAAGAGCAGGTTCATAGGCGGTGAACCAATGAAGCCTGCCACGAAGGTGCTGGCTGGGCAGTTGTAAACCTCTTCGGGCGTGCCGAACTGCTCTAACTGTCCATTGTTCATCACGATCATGCGCTGGGCCAGCGTCATGGCTTCAACTTGGTCGTGCGTGACAAACAGACTGGTGATGCCCAATTCGCGGTGCAGTTTTTGAATCTCGAGCCGGGTCTGCGCGCGCAGTTTAGCGTCGAGGTTGGATAGCGGTTCGTCAAACAAAAACACCTGCGGCTGACGCACGATGGCGCGTCCCATGGCCACGCGCTGACGCTGCCCGCCGGACAACTCGCGGGGTTTGCGTTGCAGCAAGTGGGAGAGTTCCAGAATAACTGCCGCCTTGTCCACCCGAGCCTTGATTTCTTCTATCGGCCGCTTGGCGATCTTCAGGCCGTAGGCCATGTTATCGAACACGCTCATGTGCGGGTACAGCGCGTAGTTCTGAAACACCATGGCGATATCACGCTCGGCGGGTTCTAGGTTGTTCACCACACGCCCACCGATCGACACAGAGCCTGCTGTGATTTCTTCCAAGCCCGCCACCATGCGCAACAGCGTTGATTTGCCACAGCCCGAAGGTCCAACTATGACGACGAACTCGCCATCGTGGATGTCGGCGCTCAAGTCTTGAATGACGGTATTGCCCTTGTAGCCAGTGCCGTAGGTTTTTTGAAGCTGAGAGAGGGTGATGGAGGCCATATTATTTTTCCGTATCGACCAGCCCTTTAACGAACCATTTTTGCATTAGCACCACCACCAAGGCAGGTGGCAGCATGGCCAAAATGGCCGTGGCCATGACCAGGTTCCACTGCACTTGCGAGTCGGCTCCCGCAGTCATGCTGCGAATACCCATAACGATGGGGTACATGCGCTCTTCGGTGCTCATCAGCAAGGGCCAAAGGTACTGGTTCCAACCATAAATGAACTGAATGACAAACAAAGCTGCAATGCTGGTGCGCGAGAGTGGCAGCAACACATCCCAAAAAAACCGCATGGGCGAGGCACCGTCCATCTTGGCAGCTTCGGCCAGCTCATCGGGCACCGTCAGGAAAAATTGCCGGAACAAAAACGTGGCCGTAGCCGAGGCAATGAGCGGGATAGTCAAGCCCGCAAAACTGTTTACCATGCCAAAGTCGGCGACCACTTGGTAGGTGGGCACAATCCGTACCTCAACGGGGAGCATCAAGGTAATGAAGATGCCCCAGAACACCGCTTTTCGAAAAGGGAAATTGAAATAAACAATCGCAAATGCGCTGAGCAAAGAGATGACAATCTTGCCAAACGCAATGGTTAGGGCGGTGACCAAACTGACCCACATCATCCGCGCCACTGGCACTTGGCTGGTCACGCCGGGTCCTTCGCCCAGCAAGATGGTGCGGTAGTTATACCAAGCGTCTTGGCCAAACCAGATCGGAATCGGCGACTGCGCCATGTCTTGGGCTGAATGAGTCGATCCGACCAAGGCTAAGTAAATGGGGAACACAATGACCACCACGCCCAAAGCCAAAAGGGTGTGCGAGTAAAAGTCCAGAACAGGGTGTTTTTCGACCATCTCAGTAATGCACTTTGCGTTCGATATAGCGAAATTGCAGCACCGTCAACCCGATCACAATGGCCATCAGCACCACCGACTGCGCGGCCGAGCCACCGAGGTCCATGGCTTTGAAACCGTCAAAGTAGACCTTGTAGACCAAGATGGCGGTGTCCTTACCAGGGCCACCTCGGGTGGTGGCGTCCACAATTCCAAAGGTTTCAAAAAAAGCGTACACCGTGTTAACCACCAACAAGAAAAACAGGGTAGGCGTGAGCAAGGGCAACTGCACTGTCCAAAAACGCTGCCAAACGCTAGCGCCATCGATAGCAGCAGCTTCGACCAAGGATTTGGGGATACTTTGAAAGCCTGCTAAAAAGAACAAAAAGTTGTACGAGATTTGCTTCCAGACCGAGGCGATCACTATCAGAGTCATTGCATGGTAGCTATTGAGCAAAATATTCCAAGAAATTCCGCACTTGTCGAGTACATAGGCCACCAAGCCCACCGAGGGCGAGAACAAAAACAACCAAAGGACCCCTGCCACCACAGGCGCAACCGCGTAGGGCAAGATCAATAGACTGCGGTAAAGCCAAATGCCGCGCACCACGCGATCAGCAAAAAAGGCCAAGACCAAGGAAAGCGAGATCCCCAAACCCGCAACCAACACTGAAAACAAAGCCGTGGTTTTGAAAGATTCCAAGTACGTGTCATCTCGCCACAAAGCGTCAAAGTTGTCCAAGCCGCTCCATTGCACCGACATGCCAAAGGCGTCGGACTGATGAAACGATTGCAACAAAGCCTGACCTGCAGGCCAAAAGAAGAACGCCAAAATAATAAAGCCTTGCGGAGCGATTAACACCCAAGGTAACCAGTTAGACCGAAAAATAACTTTTTTATCGCTGCTCAAAATCATACAAGCCAGCCGACGCGAACGCCACTGGCTTGCCTTTAGATCAGACCTGAATCATCAGGACTTGTTGGCTTTTTCAAATTTCTCGAGCAATTCGTTGCCACGCTTAACGATGCTGTCCAAAGCTTCTTTGGCGGTCTTTTTGCCAGCCCAGACTTGCTCAAGTTCTTCGTCTTCAATGGTGCGAATCTGCACATAGTTGCCCAAACGGATACCGCGCGATTTTTCGGTGGTTTTGCGAATCATCTGGTTAACCGACACGTCAGTTCCGGGATTTTGCTTGTAAAAGTTCGAAGCTTCAGTGATCTTGAACGCTTCCATGGTCACAGGCAAATAACCGGTGCGCTTGTGGTTCACCGACTGAACGACCGGGTCAGACAAGTAATTGAAAAAAGTTGCAACGCCTTTGTTCTCTTCGGCTTTCTTGCCAGCCATGGCCCAGAGGCTGGCCCCACCGATCACGGTGTTCTGAGGCGCGCCGACCACATCTGGGTAATAAGGCAAGGTGCCCACAGCAAACTTGAACTTGGCGTTTTTGCTGATGCCGGCATAGGCTGCCGATGAGTTGGTGTACATCGCGCATTCGCCAGACTCAAAAGTGGCGCCGGCAGCACCGGCACGGCCTTTGTAAACGAACAAGCCTTGTTGAGCCATGTTGCCCAAGTTTTCAATGTGGCGCACATGTAAAGGCGAGTTGAGCACCAAACGGGCGTCCATGCCCTTCATGCCATTGCCTTTGGTGGCCAGCTCGGTGTTGTGCCAAGTGGAGAAGCTCTCCAACTGGGTCCAACCTTGCCAAGCAGTAGTGAACGGGCACTTGTGGCCGCTGGCTTTGAGTTTGGCTGCGGCCAAAGTCACCTCAGGCCAAGTTTGGGGTAGTTTGTCGGTGGAAACGCCAGCAGCCTTGAGTGCGTCCACGTTAAACCACATCACGGTGGTTGAACTGTTGAACGGGAAAGACATCATTTGGCCGTTGGGCGCTGTGTAATAACCAGACACGGCAGGAACATAGGATTTGGGATCAAACTTGTAACCAGCATCGCGCATGATTTTTTCTGCTGGGACCACCACGCCTTTGGAGGCCATCATGGTGGCGGTGCCCACTTCAAACACCTGCAAAATGTGTGGGGCATTGCCAGCGCGGAAGGCGGCCACAGCGGCTGTCATGGATTCGTCGTAGTTGCCCTTGAAGACGGGCACAATTTTGTAATCTGTTTGTTTGCTGTTGAAGTCTTTGGCAATATCGCCCACCCAGTCGCCCAGAGCGCCGGACATGGAATGCCACCACTGAATTTCGGTTTGGGCTTGCGCTGTCGCAGCAAAGAAAGTCAAAGCCAAGGCGGGAAACAAATATTGACGCTTCACAACGAACTCCTTTGAATAAAAAATATTTTCAAGGTAAATAATGACAGTGCTGTTAACAGTACGGTAAATTGAGTTAAGAAAATTGGAATACGCCTAAAGGAGTTTTCCTTGTACACACACTCTGATATGCACTAAAAGCAAAATGCGTGGATCGCAGCTATGTCCGACCCATTTTTTACCAATGAACACCTGTTTTTTGCTTCAATAATTTTTTCAACATATCCAGGCTGTCAACCAAACTACCGCCATTTGACACGCAAAGATCATGCGGTTCTGGCCCGATGTCTGGAGAACGACTCAGTCTGGCTTCGATGTCTTGTTCATTTTCTCTTCCCCTGGCCAAAAGCCTGGCACGCAATACCTCGGTTGGCGCCGTGATGTGCAGCACAGTCAGACCTGGAAAGCGCCGCTTAGCCTCTTCCAAATAGGCGCGGGAACCATTGACCATGACCCATGTACCCTCTGACATGGGGGCGAGTTCAATGTGACGAACACCATAATGCAAGCCATTGGCAAACCAGTTCAATGCGAATGCATTGCTATGAAGCTGCGCCTCAAAGTGAGACGCATCTAAAGCTTCATGGTCCTCGTTACTTTGAGGGTGGTTTCTGGTGATGGTTCGTCGCGCAATATACAAAGGCGGGGGGGTGGCGCCAGACATGTCTTGGCGCAGGCCATTGAGCAAGCTGTCCTTGCCCGCGCCCGATGGGCCAATGGTGTAGATCAAGCGCATTTGTAAGTTCCCAATTCGAAACGTTCAACCCACCGAAAGTCGCCATGCTGTTGGTCTTGAGAAAACCAAGTGACAGCGTCAATGTCAATTCCATTTACCAATAGTGGGGCAAACCATTCTTGGGCTGCCGCTTTCAAATCCGACTTGAGGTTTGGATCGACGTTGTGCAATGACCCTGAAAGGGTCATGTGAAACTGAAATTGATCCATGACATATGGATAAGCCCATTCGAGAAGCAGCTCCGTCTGTCTGAGCGTCAAGCCTTTACCCGTTCTTCTCTTGCGTTCTGCTTCTGACAGTGGCAAAGCGAGCGGATGCAACTCCCGCACACAATGCGCTTCAAACATCTGCAAATCTGGGCTGGGTTGTGAAGGCACCAGCGCAAGAAAATCACCCATTTCGACCAATTTCAATGGCACATGAAATGCACCGGCTGTCTTTTGTGCCAATAGCTGAAATGCCATCTGCAGTTCATCAAGACAGGCATTTGATTTCAATTCGAAGGGCGCTTTGAGCGTGGCATGCCAGCCATACAACCGGGGTGAGCGAGTTAAATTTTCAAACCATTCAGAACCCAAGTGTCCAAATTGCGGTTGCTCAAGCGGTATCAACCGATGTGCGCATCGACCTAGCCATCGAGATCCCAGTTCCCAGGCCTGCGATTGCAGCGCCGGGGCAAAGTAAGCAGCGTGTCGGAAGGGTTGGGTCATCAGCGGAGGTATTTCTGACGAAAAGCTTGGGCCGTCACAAAGTTGAAATTTTGCTTTTGTATGCTACCTATTTAGCTTAACAAAACAATGTTGCGCAGCGATTACAACAGCCGCGCCAAGGATTTGCCTCCAACCTTGGCAGCCAGGCAAACATGGATGGCCCTTTTGGCCAGGGCTCCTGAGGAATTGTTGGAAAACCACTTGGCCAGCCAATGCCTTGGGAATTTGGAGTGGCTGCGCCCCGCTGAAACAGGTCTCATGATGGTGCAAGGGCGGGCCGGCGGCACAGGACAGCGCTTTAACTTGGGCGAAGTGAGTATCACCCGCTGTGTTATCAAGCCAGATGCGCTGCTGACACGGTGCCAACAAGTCGGCGTGGCTTATGTCATGGGCGGCTCACATCGGCATGCCCAACTGGCCGCGGTTGCCGACGCGTTGTTGCAAGAGCCAGCTTTGCACAACCATTGGGATCATTTGATACTTCGCCCCATCAGTCAATTGTTGTCTGAGCAAGTGAAAGAAAAAAATGCCCTGGCGCAAGCCACCAAAGTAGAGTTTTTCACGGTGGCACGCGAAGCCGGTTCGGGCGCTCAAGATGAAGGTGAAGTCGCGTGATACAGCCATCCCTCAAAAATATGGGGCGGGGATTTTCCAATCCCACACTGTGCAGTCAAGCTGTTTTTCGCCAATCACTCGTGGCCTTGTCTTTACCTGGCCAACCTCAGTCCCTTGACCTGAGATTGTCAAATCCTGCCATGCAAGTGCCCCAAAATGCGCATGCCGCGGCAGCCGCATTGCTATTGGCTTTGTTGGATCAAGACTGCAAGGTTTGGCTTTCAGGTGGTTTTGCCAGCAGCGATGCAGCGGCTTGGCTCAGATTTCACACTGGGTGCACGTTGGTCACTGACCCCGGTCAAGCTGATTTTGTGTGGGTGGCCCATGCCAACGAGTTGCCAGCTTTTGAAAATTTAGCGCAGGGCAATGCCCAATACCCTGATCAGTCCGCCACCTGTGTGATTCAAGTGACGGACTTCGATACCACGCCCTCTTCACAGTCTTGGACACTCAGTGGCCCTGGTGTCAATGGAACAGCCCATTTGAAATTGGTCGGTCTCTCGGAAAATTTTGTGTCTTTACGCCGCAATAGCCAGGTTCATGCACCCTGCGGCATTGACTTTTTCTTCACCCACAACGACACCTTGTTGGGTTTGCCCCGATCAACGCAGGTGAAGGACTGAGCCCATGTACGTTGCCGTCAAAGGGGGCGAAACCGCCATCCTCAACAGTTATGAGTTGCTAGCGCAGCAGCGCCGTGGGGACCCCGATGTGCCTGAACTGAGTGTGGCGCAAATTCGCCAGCAACTCCGTTTGGCAGTAGACCGCGTCATGACAGAGGGCTCTGTTTACGATCCGCAGTTGGCGGCCTTGGCCATCAAGCAAAGCGCAGGGGACTTGGTAGAAGCCATATTTTTGTTGCGGGCCTACCGTGCCACCTTGCCCAGGCTGGGTTACACCCAGCCCCTCAACACCGAAAGCATGCACATTGCACGCCGCATTTCGGCCGCATTCAAAGACTTGCCGGGTGGCCAACTATTGGGGTCCACATACGATTACACCCAGCGCTTACTGGATTTCAGTTTGCTGGCAACAGGGCAACCAGCACCCGTGGCTCGCAAAGCTCACGTCAATCATGAAGCCACGCCCAGAGTGGTTGATCTGCTCAACCACGAAAGTTTGCTAGAGGATCAATTACCCGAGGAGGGCGATCCCGATCCCTTTGATTTAACGCGACAGCCTTTGAGGTTTCCTGCGAATCGGTCTGCCAGACTTCAAAATTTGGCGCGTTCCGACGAAGGCTTTTTATTGGCCATGGCCTATTCCACCCAGCGTGGTTATTCTGAATCGCACCCCTTTGTGGGCGAGATTCGTTTTGGCACAGTCGAAGTTTGCATCGTGCCTGAGGAACTTGGTTTTGAAATTTCAGTGGGTGACATCCCTGTCACTGAATGTCAAATGATCAACCAGTTTCAAGGCAGTCAAACGCAACCACCACAATTTACGCGGGGCTATGGTTTGGCCTTTGGTCACAGCGAAAGAAAAGCCATGGCCATGGCTTTGGTGGATCGCGCTCTCAGGGCCGATGAGTTGGGCGAGGCGGTGACGGCGCCTGCTCAGATGCAAGAATTTGTCATGTCACACAGTGACGGC
>Ga0214921_10012175_pt1 | contig 10340 bp, 8 predicted proteins | sample LL1505_MetaG_FD_177992 | JGI IMG/M metagenome (GOLD analysis project Ga0214921, IMG submission 177992) | Freshwater microbial communities from Lake Lanier, Atlanta, Georgia, United States - LL-1505 | ecosystem: Environmental > Aquatic > Freshwater > Lake | place: USA: Georgia | collected 2015-05-28
TGTACATGATGGCAGCCGATGGTGAGATTGAGTCAGAAGAGATAGGCCAATTGCAGTCCGTTGTCGGCGGTGATCAAGAACTCATCAGCACTGCGGTCAAGTACCTGCGCAGCGTCAAGTACGAGCAGTTTTTAGCTGATGCAGCCGCCCTGCTCAATGAGCGTCAAAAGCTTTGCTTGCTCATCAACATGGCCGACTCCCTCCTCTCTGACGGAAGGGCCGAACAGTCTGAGCAGCAGGCATTTGGCAAAGCACTGAGCCAGTTTGGAATGACTGAGGAAGGCTTCAAGGGTTATTTTGAAACCTTGGCGATCAAAAATAACCGCTCAGTTTTTTAACCGCATTGAAGAGCGGATCGCTGCAGTTCCAATATCAGCGGCTATGACTCTCGTGTCTAGAACCTGGACAAGTGGATTCGTGCTTTTTTGCTGTTTAAAACATCCAACAGAAGGTAATCAAAGTAAATTAATCACTACTCATCTTGCTTCACACCAGAAAAATACCGTTGATTCATATGGTTTTTTAATAAACTTTTTCGTCATAATCCACAGGTCAGCGGTTCGAATCCGTGAAGCGCCGCCAATAAAAGTCAATGAAATCAATGGGTTACAAGGCCTCGAGACTTCATGAACATCAGCTAAGTATAGAGTTCCGAACCTATGTACTTTGAACATGAAACCCACACTCTCTAGCGAGGTGTGGGTTTTTTGTTGCCCCTTGATACCCACTTGCCATTCCCACCCTGATCCATACCATCCGCCACCTCATCAACAACCTATGTAGTACTCACAAGACAAAGGCAGACACTGGTTCAACTCTGATCAAACTGAACGAACAGATTCAACACACCAGCAAAGGTGTTTGATCAATCACTCCACCTCATAGCGCTTTGAACTTGAAACAGTCAATGGTGAACGCGACATTGAAAAGGCGAATCTCAAAGCTCACGAGCAACTGATGGAGTCCAACAGTCTGCCCGTTATCATTGATCCAGAAAAAATCCCTAGCGCTTAGCAGAGTGACTGCGGTTCACTCAATCGACATACTTGGTGTGTTAGAGTAATTCAAACAACTTGGCTCGCATCTCGAGTTTAAAGGAGCATACTTTGCCAAGCCCAATGCTGATGGACACCGTGCTTGTTTTCGGCGACAGCCTGTCGGATATTGGTCGCAAGTGGAAAACCAAGGCCGGTCGTATGGCAACCAGCACTAATCAGATGTATGTCAGCAGTAGTGGCCGCTTCAGTGATTGCCGCAACTGGACCGATTACATGATAGAGGCTGCCACCGGCAAATCATTGGTGGTGGACTCTGCAGCTGGCACTATAGCGCTCAGTAAAATGCACACCAGTCTAAGCAATGAAAGTTTGCTTGAGGGCCTTAACTCCTTCTATTTCGCGAACTACGCTGAGGGCGGCGCGTGCGGTGACAAACCGGCCTCCATGGGACCCTTCCTTGGCACCTTCAAGGGCCAGGTTGACTGGTTTGAGGAAGACCTGCGCGCCTCGTCTCTACCGCTGGGCAACACGCTCATCTTCGCATGGTTCGGAGCCAATGACCTCTACACGGCAGGGCGAAAGTCTCAGGAGATGGGCCAGGTGGCAAACGAGGTAGCGGTTAATCAGAGGAACCGTCTGGCGGAGATTGTTCGCGCTAACGGCGGCAATTGCCGCTTCATATTTGTTAACCTTGCTCGTGCGCTAACGACTACGCGATATACCAAACAGCTTGCCGAACTTGAGGCCGCTATGCTCAAGGAGTTGAAGATCAAGGACTTCCGTGGCTTCAACGAGCGCAGCAGGCGGCCTAATTACAATTTAGAACCTGATTCAAGGCGTGCCAGCAACTTGTGGCACGCGCAGCAGGCTCTGGACATTGCGTCGGTGCGCAATATCACTTCTGGCCACTTAAGCGCCTCAGCTCGTGCCTTCAAGAACCTTCAGGAAAAGGTGACAGAGATCAAAGCTTTCGAAATCGGAGTGATGAACTATAACTCGCAGCTCGCCATCAATGCGAATGCCAACTTCGACAATGTGGCCGAGGTTGGGAATGTGCTCAGCGAGGAAACAATCGCGCGATTGTTCGAAGGGAACTACGGTTTGATGGCTGGTGGCATGAAAGAGCGACCGGGGCACGTTAGCTCGGCCGGGTACAGCACAAGCGCTGTCAAGCCCATCAACACTATTGACGAGGTGCACCCCACGGACCATGTGTATCGCCTAATCTGGGGCGAGATCTATGAAGAGGTCAAGCGCTCAGGTTCAACTTTCGGCAACCTCGTTGGTGCGCGGGAGTTCTCCACACTTGCCCAGCTTTCAGGACCTTCGAATGCAGTGCACACCGAATTCAACACGGTGCTTGAGCAGATTCGCTCGGGTCAGCACCAGTTGCGCCCGCTCACTCGGCCCCGCCGATAGTTCTAGCCTCGACCCTTAATTCGATTTGCTACTGGTTTAGGCGGGCTTGCGGTCAGTTGACTCTTGTCGGTCTGGCGGATCGCGTTCTCATGCCTGTTGTCTTGGATTTTCTTGAAGATATGCGCACTGTGGCAAGAATGCTTGAGAAAGTTCCTTAAAGTCCCCAAAAGCGCACTAGATGATGACTCGATTTTGAAAACATGCCTGACCGAGCCGTGAAAAATCCTTTGCCCACTCTGATACTATATTTATTTGGGCCTTAAGGAATAAAAATGCGAATTACCATGCTGGGAACTGGCGCTGCATTTGTGGATCCCGACAGAGCGCAATCTGGGATCTTGGTGACTTTGGATAACGGCCGCAACTATCTCTTTGATTGCGGTGCTGGTATCACCAGAAATATGGTTCGTGCCAATGTGAGCCCAGCCGACGTCAGTGCCGTTTTTTTAACGCATTTGCACCATGACCACATTTGTGATTTCCCCCTGTTTGTGATCACCGGATGGATGTGGGATCGGGAAGATTCCCCAGTGGTGATAGGCCCTAAAGGCACCCAACACTTTGTCACCAACTTGTTTGAGGGGGGCGCTTTCAAAGCCGATTTCGATGCCAGAAGCAGTTACCCAAGAAGACAAAAAAACATATCGGCCATTCGACCCAAGGTCATAGAGGCATCACCTGGGGTGGCCTACGTAGATGAACATGTTCGCATGATTTGTGACTGGGTCGAGCACATTCCTCGCGAGGTATCAGAGTGCTTTGGCGTGCGATTTGAAGCTGAAGGCAAGGTGATCGCTTTTTCTGGTGATACCTCACCCTGCGAGTCAATGGTGCGTTTGGCGAAAGACGCTGACCTGCTCATACATGAATGCACTTTTCCGGAGTCTTTTATCGAGCATCGTCGCCGCACGGGTGTGGGTACCTTTGCCCACACGAGCCCCACTGAGCTGGGTCAATTGGCGACCCGCGCCGGGGTGAAACGCTTGCTGCCCACTCATTTTGGCCATTTCGACTCTACCCATGCGCTCATCAAGCGGGTGGCTACGCATCACTTTCCCGTGGAACAAATGGGCCCTCATCTCATGGATGAAATGGTGAGGGACATTCGCAAGCACTACAGTGGTCCATTGCAATTGGCTGCAGATCTATTGCGCGTTGATGTTTGATAAGGCCGAATCATGAAAATTTCTTCAGCCCTGAGACTCTGCCTCCCTTGCTTCTTTGCCGCTGGCATGGCTTTATCAAATGCCAACGCCCAGACTCCAGATTCATGGCCCAGCAAGCAGGTTCGCATCGTTGTTCCCTATGTGGCAGGTGCCATGGGTGATGTCGTTGCGCGTCGGCTGACTGAAGGTTTGCGCAACGAATTGGGGCAAGCTGTTTTGGTCGAAAATCGCCCAGGGGCTGGTGGGAACATTGGAACCCAGCATGTTGAGCAATCAGCGGCAGACGGTTACACCATCTTGCTGGCGGCAACCAACAACTTCACGATCAACCAGTTTCTTTACAAAGATTTGGGCTTCGATCCGATCAAAAGACTGGATGCCATCACGGTGTTGGTGGATGTGCCATCGGTGATTTTTGTGCCAGCCACCATTCCTGTGAATAGCTTTCGGGAATTTGTGAATTACGCCAAGGCAAACCAAGGCAAAATCAATTACGGTTCGCCAGGCAGTGGTACCACACCGCATATTTCCGCCGAATCCATCAACAAGTCTTTTGGATTGGGCATGACGCATATCCCATACAAAGGAGCGTCTCAAGCGGTGGCTGCATTGTTGGCTGGAGACATTCAATTTTATTTGGCAGGTGCTGGGCTGGGGGCCCCTCATGTGAAATCCGGCAAGCTTCGAGCCATTGCTGTTTCTTCTAAATCGAGGTTGGATGTATTTCCGGACATACCCACATTCAATGAAGCCGGTTTAGGTGCAATCAATGCGTCCAATTGGTGGGGCGTTGCCGTTCCCGCAGGCACGCCACGTGCCATTGGGGAGAAAATTCGCAATGCATTGTGCAAGGTCATGTCCGAGCCTTCCAGCAAGGCGGCGATGACTCAAATGGGCAATGTTCCCGTGTGTAACTCCACGATGGATGCACAAAAGCAATTTGCAGAAGAGGCCTTGAGTTGGCAGCGCAATTTACCTGGTCTGAACATCAAGGTTGATTGACCGTACACGGGACTGCAGCAGTTTCCTTTATAAGATCGGAAGAAAACTGTACGCCTGAAAAATCAGTGTGCTTCAGAGGCGGCTAGGCTCTGTATAACCTGGTCAATTTGGAAGTGAACAAACAACAGAGATTGTTAGCCCTTGCTAGTTCGATGGATTCGAATGTTTGTATGCGCCGGAAGCGACTCGGCTCGACATGGAGGGCCACTTTGACAAAGAAGCCGCGCTGGCAGCAATAAAGCGCACGCGAGTGCTCGGAGAAGCCTCAATGACCGGACTCTATGCCCTGAATCCTTACCTGTACAAAAATAACGAGGGTAGGTGCGATATGGACTTGCATGGTTCTCTTGCCTATCATGGTGGGATATAAATTAAAGGCTGTAAACGATTAGCGGAAAAGTCTGTTTGCAGCCCCTCAATTGCATGTTAAGGATTGGCAATGAAAATAACAGGAGTCAACATTAACCGGCCTTTGAACAGGACTCAAGGATCCATCAAAAAAATTGATTCATTATCAAAGCCTCTTAATATGGGAGTAGGTCAAGTTTCAAGTCAACCCACCAACGAAATTGAGGACTCACTGGACACCAATGGTAGAAAGCCCAAAAAGCCCGTAAGGAAACTTGGCAAAAATGTTGATTTAGAGGCGTGAGCTTTACAGCGTTTTAATTCTTAGAGATAGTCAGGGCAATTCACTCAAACAACGCCCTGAACCTTTAATCGCGCCAATTCCTCTGCTGACACACCATACTCACCAAACACCTCCGCATTGTGTTCTCCCACCCCGGGTCCGCTGCGTGGTGTGGCTGGTGTGTAATTTGAAAAACGTGGTACCACACATGGTGCGGCAATATGACCCAAGTCCGGATCTGGAAGTTGGATCAAAGCGTTTCGCTCTTGCACGTGCGGGTCTGCCACCACATCCTCAATGGAATAGACCTTGCTATGCGGCACTTCGTATCGTGTCAGGATGGCTTGTATATCTGCCAGCGGTAAGCGCAGGCACCAGTCGGCCACGATGCCATCAACTTCATTACTGTGTAGAAGGCGAGCGGCAGGGGTAGCCAGTCTGTCTCCCTCCAGCAAATCGGCACGGCCTATCGCGTCGAAGATGCGCCGGTATGAAGAGCCACCCGTACCCACAATCGTCAACCATTGGCCGTCTTGAGTGGCAAAAATGTTGGAGAGAGCCGAATAGATCGCCCTTGCACCCGTGCGTTCTCGGACAAATCCTTGGTGTTGGTACTCCACTGCCAAAGGGTCTAGCATGCGCATGAGCGCTTCGGTGGCGGCAAGATCGATCTCGCAACCGCGCGGTGCATCAGGCGAGCTGCGTGCACGACCAGCCAGAGCTGTGGCAATGGAAAACGCGCCAAACACTCCTGATACAACATCACCAAGCGGATAGTTCATGTGCTGTGGCGATCCCCCACCCTCCCCCGTCAGGTGAGCGAAGCCACTCATCGCCTCGAAGATGCGCGCAAATCCTGGACGACGCGCATAGGGGCCTGTCTGACCAAAACCTGTCAGGCGCAGAACGATCAGGTCTGGGTTATGGGCATGCAGGGTGTGCAAGTCCAGTCCCCAGCGGTCCAGGGTTCCAGTGCGAAAGTTTTCTACCAAAACGTCATAGCGTGGAAGCATTTTCAACAGCAACGCTCGCCCCTCAGGCTTGCGCACATCCAAGGTGATGCCACGTTTACCGCGGTTGGTCACCTTCCAGAAAAGAGAATGCTCGCCCATAACGGGCAGCATGTGGCGCAGCGTATCGCTGCCGTCTGGCAGCTCAAGCTTGGTGACTTCGGCGCCCATGTCACCGCACAAGGTGGCTGCGAAAGGTGCAGCCAACACCGTGGCCATGTCGAGAATGCGAATTCCCTGAAGCGGGCCACTGGTGGATGGGGTTGTGTCACCCATGGCGCAACTCACTCGGCCTTAATCTTGTTGTCTTTGACGATCTTTGTCCAGTGAGTGATTTGTTCGCGCAAATAAATTCCAAATTGCTCTGGACTATTGGCAACAACTTGGTAACCCATCTCATCGAGTTGCTTGCGTGTGATTGGGTTGGTGATGGCTTTGTTCATGGCTGCGTGTATTTTTGCCGTCACACTTGGCGGTGTTTTGCTAGGCAACATCAGTCCAAAGGTGGCTGACGCTTCCATGCCTGGAAATCCCGCTTCAGCCAAGGTGGGCACATCGGGCAAAAGCGCAGAGCGCTCGCTAGACAAAATGGCTAATGCGCGCACCTTACCCGCCTTGACTTGAGCACCAGAGGGAATGATGGCGTCAATGGCTACGGGTAATTGCCCCCCCATCAAGTCGGAGAGTGCAGGAGCACTGCCTTTGTAAGGAATGTGCTCCATCTCAATACCAATGCGCGCCTTGAGCAACTCGCCTGCCAGATGTGCAATGCTGCCTGTACCTGCACTTGCATAGCTCAGACCACCCTTTTGCGCCTTGCTCAGCGCAACTAGTTCCTTGACATTTTTTGCATTTACCGATGACCCAACAAGCAATAAAGCTGGGTTGTTTACCAACAGTGAGACTGGGACTAGGTCCTTCAATGGGTCGTAAGGCGTCTTGATACCTAGTGCTGTGTTGAGATAGATCGGTGCTCCCACGGCGAGCAGTACATGGCCGTCGGGTTCAGCGCGAACAACGGCTTCGGTGGCCGTGATGGTTCCCGCTCCGGGTCGGTTTTCGACAACAACAGCTTGCCCCAGCGCCTCACTCATTCCGGGTGCGATGGCACGCATGACCAAATCGGTCCCACCACCCGCTGCATAGGGCACGATCAAGCGAATAGGTTTAGTCGGAAAGTTGTCGGCACCGCTTTGCGCAAATGTGGATCCTACAAATCCAAAAATTAAAACTGCGAGCCTGTATAGAGGGCGAAAAAAAAGGGTTTTCATCGTCGTTGTCTCCAATATTTAAAGTCGTTAAGCGGTCGTGGTCAATGATGTCGAATTTAGAGTCAGCGCCGACCTAGGCTGGTTTGCAACATGCGCACCAAGTTAAGCAGGCGAGGCCCAATCTGCGTCTCCAACGTATCTGGTTGCAGATAGAACTGAGCCACCGCGCAGTTCATGATGAGCAGTTCATCATCGGCAATGAAGCCCAAAGGTACCGAGATGGCCATCAATCCGGCGCCCGGCGAAGACACGATACAGAAGCCCTTCGCTTGAAAACTCTTATGTGATGCGGCAAGTTGCTTACGCAATGCTGGCCAAGCTTGAGGATCACGCGCCTTCAACACTGCGTCAATCTCTTTGCGTTCGGTATCGTTGGTTGCACTGTAGTAGGTATGTCCCAGCGATGTATCAGCAAATTGTCGAGTTGCTCCAACGTCTGGTCGGCCCGATGGTGCGTTTTTGTCAACACAGCTTTCGATTAGCACCATATGGTCTCCACCGCGCATGGCCAGGGAAACTGCCCCACGAGCGAAATCGGCGAGCTCTTGCATATGCGCACGGGCGATTTGGCGCACACCCAGCTGGCACAGCAATGGATAACCAAACGAAAGTACCGAGGCTGCAAGTCGATATCGCGCTGTTTGCTCGTGATACTTCAAATAACCCAGCATTGCCAGCGTGCGTGTCAGACGAACGACTGTAGGTCGCCCTATGCCCGTGCGTTGGGCGATTTCACGATTACCAAGGGCGGGTGTTGCCGCGTCGAACGCGCGCAGCACCTCCAAACCCTTTGCCAACGTGTATGCGAACTGGGGATCCTTGGCCGCTTCACCCTCGTACCGCGCGTGACTTACAAGGTTGGGAGATGGATTCAACATAGGCTGGATTTTGCAAATATTTTGACATATAGTCAAGCAATTAAAATAATTATATAAATTATTGACCTATATTCAGTCAATGGGTATTAAATAATTTTCAAAATACTGGAGTAACCATTTATGCCTGACCATGACCTCATACAAACTCGCTTGAGTAAACGCCTTGGCATTGCCAACCCCATTTTTGGCTTTACGCACGACTCTGCTGTGGTGGCCGCCATCTGCCGTTCTGGCGGATTTGGCGTTCTGGGTGCTACGCGGCACACACCAGAAGAAATTGCCCATGAACTAGCTTGGATACGACAGCAAGTGGGGAACCGACCATTTGGCGTCAACCTCGTATTGCCCACTGGCATGCCGGAAACCAACGATCGAGCTGCCATCGAAGCCCAGTTACCTGAGACACACAGGAAGTTTGTACTCAACCTTCAAAAAAAATACGGCGTCCCCGCTGCCAGTCAGGCGGGTATGCGTTCGCGATTTGTACGGTCCGAGGAAGTCGCCCAGCAGCAGCTGGAGATCATCATGCGATCGGACGTGAATTTACTCGCTTGTGGGATCGGCTCGCCAATGGATGTGATCGAACGCGCAAAGTCTTGCGGAAAGCTTGTGCTTGCATTGGTGGGTTCACCCAAACATGCGCGCAGTGCATTGAAAAAACCAATTGATATTTTAGTGGCCCAAGGTTACGACGCCGGAGCGCATACGGGAGTTATTGGTACTTTTTCGCTTGTACCGCAGATCGTAGATATGGCCGGGGATATACCTGTTTTAGCGGCGGGTGGGGTTGCTACTGGTCGTCATGTGCTGGCGGCACTAGCAATGGGCGCGCAGGGTGTGTGGATGGGCACGGCGTGGTTAACCACGACCGAATACCGGATTCAAGATGCACTGCGTCAGAAGTTGTTGGCAGCAGGAAGCGACGACACGGTGATTTCGCGTGCCGACAGTGGAAAGACCTTGCGCCAGATCCGAACAGCATGGTCTGATGAATGGGCTGCGCCTGGTGCACCATCACCACTCAAAATGCCATTGCAGGACATACTCGTCGGAGACCTTCTTGGGGCTATCGACGAACACCTGATTGAGCCACTGATGCACTATCCTGCTGGACAAAGCATTGGCTATTTCAACGAAGTACGGAGTGTTTCCGAAGTGATGCGAACTATTGTGGACGAAGCGAGCGAAGGGCTGGCACGCTTGGGCACTCCGGCTAGCGAGACTGAATCAAATTGATTCAGGTAATGGGGGATGATTGACTTCAAGGTTCTGAAGGCTGTGTACCCGCCCAGAGCTGCGCGAGCGGCCAGAGAAAACAAGCGGCCAGGATACACCGTTCGTCAAGAATTCATGAACCCCCTTCCCTGCGCGATCTGGGGCCCATGATTAATGTTGACGCTGGTCACTCAGTCAAATTTGACGCTGAGCCGGTTCGAGCATTTAAGGCCTCATCAAACTTTTGCCTTTTTGTGTTCGAGACCCGCGCGAGTCGTCGAAGTTTTGGGGTCAAAACTGCGGGGACTAGGCCAAAACCTGTGCATGCGTCGATCAATACCAATAAAAGCAAATCGATCACTACACACCTGGCTACACACCAGAAAAATACCTTTGATTTATAAAGATATTTTTATAAACTTTTTCATCATAATCCACAGGTCCGCGGTTCGAATCCGTGAAGCGCCACCAAAAAAGTTCTTGAAATCAATGACTTAAAAGCATCGATGTTCTAATCTCCTTGCTTTGCACATCAGGCCCACACGCTCTCACGAGGTGTGGGTTTTTGTTGGCACAGAACAACCCACGTGGGGCCTGTCGTTTGAATGGCCAAAGCGTCTGTAGGCCATTTAATTTTGTACATTAGTTGAATGTCCTTTGTGATTGGCTCATCACCCTCTTTGGCCTGGCACCTGCGCCATGCGCTGAACGGGTGTGGCTGCTTACTGGCCCTGGTCACTTTGATGGGCT
>Ga0214921_10012176_pt1 | contig 10339 bp, 12 predicted proteins | sample LL1505_MetaG_FD_177992 | JGI IMG/M metagenome (GOLD analysis project Ga0214921, IMG submission 177992) | Freshwater microbial communities from Lake Lanier, Atlanta, Georgia, United States - LL-1505 | ecosystem: Environmental > Aquatic > Freshwater > Lake | place: USA: Georgia | collected...
GTATTAATGAAATTGGCTATTTCTAAAAGGCTTTTTTTGTTTTTATAAGAACAATCTATCTCTTTTGGAGGATTTTCATTAGATATATAATAATGTATTAAAACCTCAAGATCTTTCATATAAAAAAAATCCATTAATTTATTTGCATGAATGGACATTGGTTGTTTGTTTATATATCTTAATAAGTTTGATTTTATGAATCTTGTGTCTAATTCATTTTCATCAAATACAGCGAAAATTCTTATATTATAAAAATTAGATTCTTTTTGAATTATATTACTTATAATGCTTTTACTTTTTCCATAAGAAGTTTCTTGCATATGAGTTTCTGCACCAGAACCAAAAGATATTAATTTTTTAAATTTATCTTTATTATTTAAAAGATTATTAAACATTTTTAAGTTAGCGTTTTCAATTGATTGATCTTCAATTTTTAATCTAGATCCGCCTTTTATAGCTGTATGAATTACTATATCAAAAGTCTTGCCATTGAACCAATTATTTACAGCTTCGGTATCTTCTAAGTCAAAATCTTTTCTTGTAATACTTGTCGTATTATAAATTTTATATAAAGAATTATGTATTGATTTGGCTATATATCCATTACCACCAGTTATTAATACTTTCATTTTTTTAAATTAAGATAAGATGGTTTAGGGTTTTTTATTAATAAATTAAAATCATTCAATAATTCTTCTTCATTATTCGGATGTAAAACTCTTAAGTTTTCAAATGTATTCATTATTTTTTTATCATCTTCTGCCCAATGTGAAAATCCTAAATAGCCATATTCTTTATCTCTTCCTCCACCAATAATATTAACAGGAATATTTTCATGATTTAAATAGTTTCTAATCATTTCAAATGGCCTATAGATTGCAAATGGAGTTATAGAATAAACAAAAGGTATTTTACCTTGCATTGCTAAACCTATACCTATACCCATCATTACCATTTCTGACGATCCAACATTATAAAATCTATCTGGAAAATCTTGTTTTATTTTATCCCATAAACCATAACCCAAGTCTCCAGTTATTAAATAAATATTTTTATTTATCTCCATCTGTTTGTATAATAACTCTGCTAGTATTTTTCTCATTTTAATTCTTCAAGTGCTTTTTCATAATCATTTTCTTTCATTACATGATAATGTGCATTTAATCCTTTTAAAAAAGAGAAATGCTCTACTGAAGTTTGATGTATGTTAATTGAAGGTAAAAATACTTTTAATCTTTGTTCTAGGTATTTTTTATCAACTTCTTTATATGCTGCATACCCATTTATATTTACATGTATTTCAATATTTGAAATATTTTCTTCTTTAATAGTTTTTAAACTTTCCCAAACGCTTCCCTCCGCACATTCTCCATCACTTATTAATACGAAAACTCTTCTTTCTTTATCAGCTATAGCTCTTCCAATTCCAATTGTAATTCCCAACCCTAGACTTCCAGTAGAACAATAAATTTTATTTTCTTCATCTAGGTGTGGATGACCTCCGTGTTTTAAAAATAATTCCTCCGCATTGATTCCAAAGTGTTTTTCTAAAGAACAATATAACGCTAAAGCTGCATGACCAGAAGATAAAATAAATATATCATTTTTATTCATTTTACTATAAATATCATCGATCAAATCTATATTAGAAAAATAACTTCCAAGATGGCTTAGTTTGTATTTGTAAGCCAAATCTAAAATTCTTTTCTTGAGATCTTTATTGATTACCATATAAATTTATTTTTATAATAATTAATGATTGGGCCTATTTCTTGATCGAATTTTTTAATTGGTGACCATCCTAGTGACCTTAATTTATTGTCATCTAACGCGTAGCGAAGATCTTGACCAACCCTAGAGAAGGAAGAATCTATGTATTCGTCAATATTAAAATCATCTCTATTCAGATAAATAGAAAGTATCTTTTTTATTGTATCGAAATTTGATTGCTCAAAGCCACCAGCAATATTATATATTTCATTTTTGACATTAGTTTCTATTAAAGTTATTACTGCTCTAGCGGTATCTTCTGCATGTAACCAATTTCTAATTGGAGATCCATTATTATGTAAGGGTATTTTTCTACCTAATTTAAGAAATTTGCAAGTTTTTGGTATTAATTTTTCTACATATTGTCCAACTCCATAATTATTCGTTGGTCTTACTATCAGATAATTCATTTTATATGTTCTTGCCCAAGCTAAAATTAACATATCTGCTGCAGCTTTTGTGGCTGAATATGGATTGGATGGTTTTAACAAATCTGTTTCTATATGGGCTCCATCTACTATATCTCCATATACTTCGTCTGTGCTGAAATGAAGCAGAGTTGGAACACTAGAATGTTCCTGTCTGTAATTTCTAATAAGTTCTAATATATTGTGCACTCCATTAATATTAGAATGCACAAAATCATCGCTATTTGTTATTGAATTACCAACGTGAGTTTCTGCAGCTGTATTTATAATGTAATCGCAATCATATAAAAATTTAAGTTCATTTATATCACAATGTACAAATGAAAAGTTTTCATATTTAGAAAATTCATCTAATAGTTTACTGTCCGAAGCGTATGTCATTTTATCAACTCCCTTAACATACCATCCTTTTTCCAAGCATAATCTTGTTACATAAGATCCGATAAACCCTAAGCATCCAGTAATATATACGACTTTTTTCATATTCATTATTCTCTTTATGCGCTTTCTTTTTTATAAAAATCTGTTAATTTTTCAATAATTGAATCAATATCATATTTTTGTTTAAAACCATATGATAGTAATTTTGCGGTATCTAAATAAGAATGTCTTACTTGGACTATGTCATGAAAATTTGTAGATTTAATCTGTATGATTTTTGATTTAGAATTTGTATACTCTATGGATTTGTTAATCATATCTAAAAACCTATATGGTTTTCCACTGCCTATATTAATAATTTGATTGCATGGAGCTTTATCCATACATAGTTTAATTGCGTTACATGCATCTTCTACATAAATATAGTCTCTTAAAACTTCTCCTCCATAGTAAAGATGCACATCTTTATCGTTGACTATTTCTTTTATTAAAAATTGAAGAGCATTTTTTTTCTTTGAAATTTTTCTATCTCCTTCTCCAAGAACGTTTGCTAATCGAAATATTCTGTATTTAATATTATAAGTTTGGCAGAAAGATATTAATAATTGTTCCGCACAATATTTTGTTATTGAGTAAAAACCAGTTGGATTGCATTTTGAAAAATCTTCTCTAAATGGCATTTCGTGATTCTGGCCATACACAAACCAAGAGCTTATGAAATTAAATGTGGTATCTGTATTTTTAGGGATATTTTCTAAAACATTCATTAATACTGTTAAATTGGTATCAATATCTATATGTAAATTTGTATGAACATTATAATTGTCAATTGTGCTTATTAAATAAAGAATGTCATTAGATTTTTGTTTATAATCATCTCTTTGTATTTTTATGGTAGCTTCTGGATATAGTTCGCAAAATTTTGAACCTATAAAACCATTTGCACCAAATACTGAAATTTTATTTTCCATATAATTATAAATCTAAATATTCTAAATTAGCGTTAATTGCTCTAGCTAGAAAATTAACATTAGACGAAGGAGCACATATCAAGAAATTAACTTTAGACATTAAATAAGCCTCAATAATAACATCTTCTGCGATTTTATATTGATATTGAAAATCATTTGGTCTAACATATCTAGGATCACTTGGGCTAGCGTGTAATGGAGTATTGTTATCTCCACTTCTTAAGCTATCATATGATATTACCTTATCGGTAAATACTACTTTAGGTAAAACATATCTTTCATATTCGTCAGTACAAACAAATAGTTTATCGTAATTTACAAGTTTTTCTTTTACGATTTGCATGTATTGATCCATATTCTTTTTGTTTGGATGATCTGTTCCCCTAAAATGAACACCCAAAATCTTTTTATTTTCAAAATTATTTTTAACAAAAGTATCAATTTTATATTGAACATGAGGTTTTAATTTTATGTATGTATTAATAATATTATTGAATTCTAATCTTCTTCTTTTTATTTCTTCTTGAGTTTTAGGAATAATTTGATCATAAACAAATTCACTTTGTTGATCAAATCTAATTCCTATTTGTTTTTTAATTTCATTTGCTTCTGGCATTCTAATCGAATGAGGTTGATAAAAGAAGTAGTTCCAAACATTATCATCATTTGTTTTGTAAATGCTATTTGTAAAATCAATATAGTATTTTTCATTTGGGTTCTGGTACATGGCCCTGATCGTCTGCCATATATATCCGCACATTCCACAATTTTTCTCTGGTTTAATTAAGGTGTATTCACTCATAAATTATCAATATATGTTTGTTCTATTATTTTTTGTCCATGAGTCATGCCATAAGCCATATGAACTCCAAATCCATTTTTGACATAAAGTACTGAAGATTTATCCATTTTCATTCTTAGCGTTAATTGTCCTTCGTCCCATTCATCATAAAACATTCCAACTGTATCTTTCCAAAATTTAGTTTCTGCAATAAACATGTTATTAGTAAAATAAGAAGTATCATAAGTTTCAAATGAATAATCATTTTTATTAAAAAATTTATCTTTATATTGTGCTATTTTAGAAGCAATAAACATATTGTATTCAAAAGAAAATCTTGCTGGGTGGACTCCTCTGACCATGAAGTAATACCAAGGAACTGGATTTGTTTCCCATCCTGTATTACAATTAGCGACAAAATCCCAATACTCTCTACCATCCCACTCTTTCATGTTTTTAATTTTATTATTAATCTCAGTATAATCTAACCCCCATAAATTTTGCTGCACAGACCCATTTAATAATAATTTATGGGCGATTTTTAAATCTTCTTCATTTAAAAACTCTTTCATAAATAATTCTACGCTTGGCATGCCATTAGATAGTATTGGAGCAATAATTGGATTTTTAGGATTAATTGCAGAAAGATTATCTATCATGTAATCTAAAACATGCCTACTTATTAGTACGTCGTCATCTAGTTTGCATGAGTACTTAAAATCTGTTTCTTGTGCGGTATGTACTCTATTTAAATAATTTAAATCATTATATTGAATAAGTGCCAGTTGAAAATTATGACCATTTGTTTGAAAAAACATTTTCCATCTTTCGATTACGTCTTTTTCTCCATGTATGCAAAGTCTAATTTTATCTAAATTTTTAATATTAAAAATTTCATTAATCATTTTTACTGTGAATGGAAACCTATAAGCTCTTGAGCCACAAGAGAATAAATTAATTTGAAGCTTATTTTCCATATTGATTATATTATTATATCTTTATGGTTTCTAATAATTTTACTTTTTCTTGAAATTGATGATATTCTCCATCGTGTACACCATTAGTAGGGATGCCTCTTCCATGGAATCCAAAACAATTTTCAAGGCTATATTGACATTCTGATATCTTAGATTCTAAAGAAAATCTCATTGCAACTTCTACTGGTGCGTATGTGCATCCATTGGAAGTAAAATAATCATAATATGTATTGGTTAATTCTCCGTCGTCATGGCCACCTAAATGTTTTATATTTCTGGTTAATTGTATAAATTTATTACTTTTTAATACAAAACCTCCATTGCCAACCCTATTCCTTTGGCCATAATTTTTCCATGGAGCACCAATATAATCATAATTTAAAAAATTATCATCCCATAGATGAGGATTAATAATAAAACCATCATCATGAATCGACAAATAAAATTCTGTATTTATTAAATCAGGCAATTCTTCATATGCAAATTTAAAAGAATCTGAGTGCGTTGAATTTTTTGTTTCAAAAAATTTAATATTGCTAGGTAAATTATCTGGCTTTTTATTGCTAACTAATATCATATCTGCAAATTCTATATCTTTAGAACTATACAATAAAGCTTTTGCACTTTGAATTGGATCAACACAATTTAGTGACAAAAGAGTTATATTCTTTAATTTAAATCTGCTCATTCAAAAAATGAATCAACTCTTTTCTCTACATAATCTAATTGTTGGTCTGTAATTACTGGACTTGTTCCCAAGAAAAAGGTGTCTGTAGTAACTTTTCTGGCAATTGGAAAATTATTGATCACTTCATTTTGATCCATTAATCCTTCGTAAGCTGGTTGAAGCATGATATTCCCAGCGAAATATGGTCTTGTTTGAATTTTTGAATCTTCAAGATGATGAACAATATCTTTTCTTTTGAATTTATCATTGTCTTTAATAGTCAACGCAAATGCAAACCAGCTTGGATCTGAATTCTCTGTAGCTTTTGGAAGAATAAAATATTTTTCATATTTTGAAAATATATCAAATAGACGCTTATGATTATATTTTCTAAGATTAATCATTTCTGGCAACTTTTTAAGTTGCTCTAATCCCATAGCTGCTTGTAGATCTGTAGGTTTTAAATTATATCCAATTTCGTCATAAACATATTTATGATCAAATATTTCATTTGGTAATGCTGGAAGCCAATTTGAAAATCTATTATTGCAACTTCCATTCTTCAAAAGATTGGCTTTGAGACCAACGCAATAGCAACCTCTTCCCCATTCTCTAAAGCTTCGAGCTACAATTTCTTGTTGTTTTGTATTGCAAGCCACAAACCCTCCTTCTCCCATCGTCATATGATGAGCAGGATAGAATGAGCAACTTGAAAATTCTCCAAAACTACCAAGAAACTTGTCTTTGTACGTTGACCCTAAAGAATCGCAACAATCCTCTAGTAGGATTAAATTATATTGTTTAATAATTGACATTAATTTATCCATATTTGGAGGATTACCTAACACATGAGCAAATGTTATTACTTTAGCGCCTTCTTTAGCCTTTTGCTCTACTTGTTCAAGATTTAAATTTAAAGTATCGAGATCTATATCAACGAAAATAGGTTTAAAACCAACTTGTAATATTGGATTAATTGTTGTCGGAAAGCCAGCTATAGGAGTTATTACTCCTGTGCCTTTAGGTAGGTTATATAATCTTTTAGATGTCAAGGCTGACATCATTATCAAATTAGAACTACTCCCACTATTTGTTAATATTCCATATTCTTTACCAAGTTCTTTGGGGAAAATATTTTCAAAGGTAATTCCATTTTTACCTAATACTAGCCAACCATTTAACAATGCTTTTGCGGATGCTGTATACTCTTCCGTTCCAAAAAATGGTCCAGCGTATTGAACCCAATCTTTTCCAGCAATCCATTCTTTTTTCGATTTCTCTTGACCAATATAGTCTTCGATTAATTTTAATATCTGTTCCATAATTAATGTATATTCTTTCCCCAATCATTTAAATTGGGAATTTGATATTTCTGAATATTATCTTTTATAAATTTATATTTATAATTCATTTCAATATTTTGATTGGTATAAATATCATAATTCACTTTTAACGGAAAGTCAAATATTTCATATTCCCAATTAAAATTATTTACTGATTGATCATAAGCTGTTACTGGTACAGTTTCTATATTAAATTTTAATCTGTTTATATAGTCTGTAATTTTCCAAAAGTACTGTTTAATTGCTGCAGATTTTTTATCTAACCATTGTAAATGAGCTATAAAAAGAAACGGTTTATCTATTATTAGATTTTTACCTGTATGAGGTAAGTGGGTAGAATGCATCTGAGCAGGTTGAAATATAGCCCTATATTCATAAGTTCCTATTCTATCTTTAAAATTAGTTTTCCATGGTCCATCTACTCTTATTTCATTTTTATTTGTATATTGAATCCAATGCAAATAAAAAACTGTATTTTTATTTAAATTTAATATTTCTTCCAATTCTTTTTTAGACAATTTACCATCAAGATATTCGTCTGAATCTAAACAAATTATATTATTTGAATATTTTAAAGCCTCATCATAAAGGTATTGTCTTTCGTTTGTTTCTATAGAAAGCTCGTCATCTGTTAAATTATTTTTAAGAACACTTAATATGTTATACTTTTTTTTATTTTCAATTAAAAAATCATAAGTTCCATCTGTTGATCTGTCATCTAAAAATACAAAACCATCTGCATAATTTTTCCAAATCTCTAGCATTTCTTTTATTAAGAAAAGCTCATTTCTTGTTCTTGTTATTTGGACGATCATTTATATTTTTCCTGTATTTCTTTATCTTCTGCTTGAGCCATAACTAAATCTCCAGTAGAAACAGAATCTTCTCTTTGATAAAATGATCCTATAATATCTGGTATCTTTTTAAATTTAAAACCCTTTTTAGATAGTTTAAGCCACATATCATAATCTCCAGAAGATTTATAATTTTCATTAAAATATCCAACTGATTGTATAGCACTTTTTTTAACTAAAGGAAATGGACCACAATAACAAAATTTTAAAAGTAATTCATGGGAATGCTCTGGCCAATTTCTGAGCCCTATTACGGAATCATAACTTTGAGAATTTACAATACAGCATGGGCTATAAAATAAATCCACAAATGGATTCTGCTTAAGATATTCAGAATAAGTAACTAAAGCAGACGGATAAAGTAAATCGTCGGTATTCCAATTCATTACGTATTCTCCAAAGCACTCTTTAATACCTATATTCCACGCTTTATAAATATTGATTCTTTCTGAATTTTTTATTATTTTATGCTTTATACCCTTTCTAAATTTAAAATTTTCTATAATCGAGACTGAGCTATCTTTTGAATTTGCATCTATAAATATAATTTCAAATTCTTTTTCAAGTTGATTATTTACAGAATTGAGATAAACATCTAACCATTTAGAAGAATTATATACTGAACAGATAACCGAAATCAAATTCATTAGTTTAAAATTTTATTCCAAAAAATTTCTGGAGCATTTTTACAATTTTCAATAAATTTTTCTTTACCTAACTCTCGAAATTCATGCATACATCCTATGATATTTGAACTAGATGACATTAATTTTATTCCACATAGTATGCCTTCGCCAACAGATCTGCAAAATGGTTCTGGTATAATTGGACTATAAAAAAGTGTTTCATATTTATTAAAAAGCTTTGGCATGTCTTCATGGACAATTGTGCCTAAATATTCTATATTAGAAGTATTTCTAGCTAAGAAATCGAAAACTCTCGTTCCCCATCCTGCAACTACAAATTGTAATTGAGGGTTGTTCATAGCAAATTCAAAAAATGATAATGTGCCTTTTAGCTCATGCATAAATCCAACGTATAAAATCTTGTCTTCTCTTTCTTGGTTTTGATTATAAAATAAATCTGTATCTATAGGGTCTGCTACAATTTCTACATTATTAAAAATATTACCATAATTATTAATAAATAATTGATAATGAAAATTAGTTAAAAATACTGTCTTTTTACAAGATCTAAAAAGTTTTTCTCTATCTTCTTGTTTTAAATATCTATTTGAATCGTGTTCAAGTCTAACATGATACTTGTGAGAAGCTATTTTATCTATGATATTGGGACGCAATTTGTATATTGCTTCTAGGTTGGATGAAATTAATATATCGTATTGATTAAAATCTTCGATATCAAAATTAAAGTTATAATTTGCTTCTAATATAGAGAAGCCTAATTCTCTGCCTTTTTGAATAATTATATCGTTACTTCTTTGGGCTCCTCCAGCAGAGTGAGATAAATTATAATCAGATATCCATAATATCTTTTTTTGAATTACCATAGATAATGGTAACCTATTATTATGAAAATGTCAATTAATTATGACAAATTGTGTTCTTTTCTTGTCTTCTCTGGAATTGCAGCTACAAAAGCTGGGCCTTTGCTTTTAGCTTTATTATACAATTTTTTAATAAACGCATCATAACTCATTCCTCCACCCATGCGACCATAATTATTAATTGCGTCTCTTACATCTTGTGGGGATACTATTGGAAATGAACGTTTTTCTGGAAAAAGAAAATCGCTATCTTTTAATTCACTTCTCTTTTTACCTTTGTAACTTTGTTGGTATGCTTCTGTTTGAGTAATATCAAATTCTAGGACTTTAATTCTTTTCATATTATTGAAGTGTTAGTAGATATTTTAATTGATTTAATGAGGCGAGGATTTCATCTCTAATATTTAATAAATCTGAATCTTTAACTTTGTCTAGCATATCATTAAAGCCAATCAAAAAACCAATATACTTATCTGTAAGAGCCATGAAATCTGTATCTTTGTAATTAGCTAGAGTAATATTAAATGTATTCATAGCAATTACTCTGCCGTATTTACCCATATAAGTTTCAATGAATTCATCAGTATTTTCTACTAGACTGCTTACTATTTCATCAAATGATTTATGTTGTGAAAATGAAGTTGTTTGCCAATGTAAAAT
>Ga0214921_10012177_pt1 | contig 10337 bp, 10 predicted proteins | sample LL1505_MetaG_FD_177992 | JGI IMG/M metagenome (GOLD analysis project Ga0214921, IMG submission 177992) | Freshwater microbial communities from Lake Lanier, Atlanta, Georgia, United States - LL-1505 | ecosystem: Environmental > Aquatic > Freshwater > Lake | place: USA: Georgia | collected...
TTCGGGTAATAATCTTATCTGCATTAAACTGCGGGAAATGTGAATGTATCCAGGTAGTAACTGATGTGTATTTTGAATTCACATCAGTCAAAATAGTATATTTATGTCCTTCTTCTTGAAATACAATGTGTTCATCCCTCTCATGAGAATTTCGCAGAGAGAGAATAATTGGATTCATAATTACTTTTATTTGTATTTGTATTTAAAAATGTGTAAAATATAACTTGTTTCATTTTTATTTGATGTCTATCATGAGAATCTGTTGGTGAGTCACTTCTCTCATTTATACATTTTTTATACATTATTTATATGGTATATTTTATATGTATACTATATAATAAATATTATTTATGAAAACAGACAGTGACAGCTACAATATTATTTATTATTTATTAGAGAAATTTGTAAAAGATGAAAGGTTCAATATAGGCGTTCTCGTCATTGTTTCTGGATTACTGTATATTAGTTCTGGAAATGTTTTTTCATATATTTATGGACTTTTAATTGAAAGTATAGAAAAAAATGATTACAAGAATAGCATGATCATTTTCAAGTATATGGTTTTTCTTTCAATTAGTATTTTGATGTTTTCATATTTTACTAAAATAATGCAGTATACTATCGTTAACAAGGTAGTTTCATGGTGTAAACATGAATTATTAAAGATCATATTATTGACAAATAATGAAAATATGTATAGTGTTAATTTTACAAGTTTCAATACACTAATAAATGTTATTTCAAGTTGTTTTCATGTGTTATTCAATTATTTTGTAACATCATTATTACCATTTTTTTTATTTTGTATTGTGATTATTACATTTTTTTTAGTCAAAAATGTAAAGTTTGGTGTCTGTTTTTTTGTTGGAAATGCATTACTTTTTAGATATTACATTTACAACTGGAACGATATGCTTAAACGCAAAATGAATCAAGAACTCAACATGTATAAAAATGAAAATCATATTCTAGAAATTTTTAATAACATTGATAAAGTAATTTATAGGGGTAAGGTCAACGATGAAATAGATTTTTTCAAAAAAAAAACAAATCATGTAATCCACGAATCTAATACTTTTAGTAGGTTTACAACATATCATATTATGGTTATGAATTTCATGTCATATTCAATAATAATAGGGTCTATTTTATATCTTGTAAAATTGAGATTTTCAAATAAGATAAATACTGTCATATTCATTACCTTTTTAACAATGTTATTATTGTATCGAAATAATATTACGCAAGTTATAAATGATACACCTTCTTATTTAGAATTTTTTGGTAAATTAAATAACAGTATTTATATTTTCAATAACATGATAGGGAAATACAAAAATATAAAACTTTCATTAGATAAAAAGTATCCGCACCAAGAACTGTCTTTTGATCGAATCCAGTTCAAAAATGTATACTTCAAACATAAAAATACCGAAAAGATGGTTTTTGAAAATTTTAATCTTGATTTAGATGTTGACGACAACAAAATTATTGGTATTACTGGACCATCTGGACGAGGCAAATCTTCACTTATTAAATTATTGTTACGTTTACATGACCCTGATAGTGGTTCAATCACTTTTGACGATATTCCTATTGATATTATTGATCCTAATTACATTCGTACTCACATAACCTATATAAGTCAAAATTCTAAACTTTTTGATAGAAATATTTTGGATAACATTCTTTATAGTTGCGACATTTCTGAGTTGGATGTTTGTAAATATAATTTGGAATTAATTCTTAAAAATAAAAAGTTCAAGAAGTTATTCAATAACAACGATGATTTTTTAAATATCAAATCAGGTTTCCTCGGAGAAAATCTTTCAGGCGGCCAGCGACAATTTATCAATATATTGAGCGGCTTAGTGAATCCTTCCAAAATTCTTATTCTTGATGAACCAACAAATGCAGTTGACTATGAATTAAAATCTCAAATTATTCGTATAATCAAGATCTTTAAATATTACAAAAAATCTATCATTATCATATCGCACGACAAGGATATTTTTCCTCTCTTTGATATCAATATCAATCTTTAATCTCTTTTTGTATCCGCAACGAAGGTATGGATACAAAAACACGGATATACCTTGACCTTCATTCCCCAGAGCCTTTTTTGGGCCCTTGGGACAAGATTTCATCGGTTACTGGATAGACATTAAACATAGGCAAACACTTCACCCGAACCTCCATTTCCTCCTGCGGTATTGGATATTAACAACAGTGGACTTTTGGGTGCCCATGTCATTACCTTTCCAAATAAACGGCCCGATGCAGTATCTAAACTTTCCGTTTTGTAATTGATATTACTTTTAATCAAATTGTTGGGTATTAATTCATTGTCTTTATAATTATAAATAGTGACAATACCTTTACCATAGGTTGTTGAATCAATAGTATATGTACCTGTTAAATTTGAACTGACTGCCAATTCTAATCCATTATCAGACCATTCCATGTTAGTTGCAAATATGTCAATATCAATATCTGTATAAGGACTTGTTGTTGGCGGAGATATAGTTTTATATGGCGTTTTTACAGGATATTCCTCATCTGTATCGTATATATATATATATTCACCGTCTGATATAAATAGTTTTGGAAAACTGTCATTTACGTCCCATAACATAAGCGATGCTAAATCATTTGAATTAGTTTGATCTAGTTTCATCAACAAATATTTTTCCTTATTATAAATATAATATGTTATAGGTAAAGATTTAGTTTGTATTGCTAAATGTACTCCATCAGGTGCCCATGAAATGTAGTTTCCAAAGTATGAATCTTCGTCAATATGAGGACTAACTATAATGGCAGTATTGGAACCATTCGTGGATATTGGAACGTCTCCCACGTTTTCTCTTTTCCAGTTAAGGTTAAAACTATACAAATAAACAGCACCATTATTTGCACTTGGGCCTAGACCATCTTCTACATTAGTATATTCATATCCAATTGCGCTTACAGCCAATGTGTAAGTGTCGTAAAGAGGACACCATGAAACACGCGTACCCAACTGTGCGCCTACACTAATTGGTTCTAATATTTTATAAATAAGCGTTCCGTATTTATCGAAAATAAAAACAATTCCATTAGTATTGTGCCCGCATGAATCGAATTTTGGTGCACCTACTGCAACATAATAACTGTCTTTATGCCAAGATATATCATTTCCAAACAATGGTAAACCAGTGCTATTTGATGTTATATCGGGGGGATAAAGTATAACTGGTGAAGTCGAATTAGCAAAATTTGCCGAAGAATCATACAAATAAACTGCCCCATAAGAAGCATCTATGGGGTCTGAGTCATTCCTATGTGTAGATGCAGTAACTGCTAATGTAGAACTATCAGGAGACCATTTTATTGTACTACCATAATTTGTCCCTCCAACATAGTCAATTTCAAGAGTAGTAGTATCATCATTACTTATTGTATTTCCGGTGACAGGAATAATATATACTGCCAAATTTGGTGCAGAAATAGCCAAGAATTTGTTATTAGGAGAAAATTCAACAGAACTACCAAATTGTGTTCTAAACCCAGGTGGATTCATATTGCTACTTGGATCAGGATATAAAGCATCACCTGACTGTGGTATATTGGATGGATCATAAGTTTCATTATTTATTGTAGTTGAAAACATTCCTTTAAATGTTGAATAGGTAGGCGGAATGCTTGGTGGAAATAATACTGGATCTAATACCATAAATTGTGTATAAACAAGTTCATTGCACGTATTTGGTGAAATAATATTGTTAAATGGGTCTACCCAATAATTTCTCCAAATATTTCCAATAAAGGCCGGATTCAGATAGGTAGGTCGGCTTGATGGTTCGCCAAATTTTCCACCACTAGACGGGTCGGGATTCACCGCAGATAAAATAACTACACCAGATAAATCCATAATAGTTATTAAGTTAACTGCCATTGATCCTTTATTAAAAGGCAAAACATCACATCCACTAGGACAAATAGTTTGTTTAATTTTTTTAACTTCTAAAAAATCTCCTTGACTAAGGTACCTGTTTTTTTTTGTGTAGTTATTTTCATTGTTAAGATTACAGTACAATAAATTGGTTCGTTTATTATAATTCATTTCTGAATAATTGACGCAGCGCTGAAATCCTTCATACTGATTTTTCACGCGGACATTTACCGGTTTTTTAAAAAACATATTATTTGAAAATCAAAATTAAAAATGAAAAATAAAAATGAAAGAATGCTGATGTTTATATATAATAAACAAAAAAAATAAATAAAATGAGAAGAACCTTCATTTCTAGTATGTGTAGTTGTATAAACAAATATATTTCATCATCTAATTCTATAAATCCAAATCCAAATCCAGTCTCAACTCAAAATGACATGGATATTCCTCAATGGAAAGACACAATACCTTTTGTTCCACCAATAACAGAAGGTATTGTTATAAAAGTATACGATGGAGATACTATAACTATTGCAACTACATTATTTATTGAAAATACCCGTCAGGACTATAAACATCAACATCAAGCCGATGACAACAACCACAAAAATATATCAACATTAACGTCAACATCAACATCGCAAATAATGTATCGTATACCAGTGCGTTTACTAGGTATAGATTCTCCTGAAATCAAGGGAAAAACTCAACATGAAAAAGATATGGCAAAACAATCACAATTAGCCTTAGAAAAATTGATACTTCATAAACAAGTATATTTGAAAAATGTAACTACTGAAAAGTATGGAAGACTTTTAGCTGATGTATATTTAGATGATTTACATATAAATCAATGGTTACTTGATAATGGCTATGCCGTAAAATACAATGGTGGTAAAAAGACAAACTGGAAGTAGTGTGTGATAAAGAGACAAAAACAAAAAGGAACCAAATAACCACAACCAAATATTTTTATTTTGGCATCGTACCTAAACTTCCAAAACTTACCGTTAAAACTATAACCATATCACAGTTGTAACCAGGTAATATTCTTCCGAATTCATCTTTAATTTGAAAAGACAATTTTTCTAAATCAACCCCTGTTCCACCGAAATAACTCCGTGACCCGCTTACTCTCATGAAAGACTGGACGTTACTGACTGCGCTTCGTGTAGAAGGGACTGATATTCGTCCCAACAAATTACTAGGTAACATGCTATTTGAAAAAGCATTCATCCACGAACTTTGGTAGTTCACTTGCCCGTCATCCATACAAACATAAAAATATCTAGGGCCAGTTGCAGTACATGACGCCTCTGACAAATAACTAGTATTATTTATGTATCTTCCGTTGCGAAACCCAAGAGACCAACCTAGTTTAGAAGCCAAAGGAGTGAAATAATCTGGTTCACCATCTCTATTTGCTTGAAAATCCAATTCAAATGTAAAATTAGGTGTGTTGTGTATAACTTCACCAGATGGTCCCAATGCATTGATTGTATAATAGCGAGTACTTATTGCAAAAATAAGTTGTTGTCCGGTTCCACCAGAAAAGGGTGAGTTTCCAGCTAATAAAATATATTGTAGATATTTTGTATGCGTCAAAGATTGCAAAAAATTATTAATAATGAGTATGATATTATCAGTACTATAACCACCACTTGGTATGTGAACCTTATAAGCCTCATATTGTGATGGTTGTTGACTAATATCAATACTTGGATTAAAATCAGGTCCAAACGCACGTATGTAAAAAAAATCATTTCCATTTTCCTCAGTTACGTTGTAAAACATGGCATCTTCCATAGATGCATTTGAAAGTGATACAGATGTAACACTGCGAAGTTTGTAGGGCAAATTGACAGTAAAATTCGTAGACTGTGTAATATAATAATTCGGACGAAATCTTGTGTCAATGACAATATTTGTTGACGGTAGATTTGTCAAAGGCTTCATCAATGTTTTTGGATAGAGATTTTCTGCATGTTGAAAAAAATATTGTTTTTCATTTTTAATTGCTTCTGGCGGTTTCATTTCATACGTTGCCAATTTCAATGGTTTGTTTTGTGCCTCAATCAAAGCATTTTTTGCCTGAGTAATAAACTGCAATGTATCATTTTTAATTTGTTGTGTTACTGATGTTCTAGATAAAATACGATCTTTCAATTCTTGCGCTTTGAGCTCAACCTCTATATCTGTATAATTACTTTGAAGGTCAAACAGTTCTTTTAAGTCACCCACAGAATAACTAGAAATATTCAAGTCCATAGAATTCATTTTTTGTATTTTGTATGTTTACTTTATATTTTATATTTATATTATTGTTTTTTACATTACAACAAATAGAATACTAAATTTTTAAAAATAAATATTTTCCACGTATCTATCATCATCACCCGTCGTCGTATACACACCAGTGTCAGGTAGAAAGTACCCAAACCAACAATTTTATTTTCTGTATTTATATAGTAAAATGAAACAAAAATATTCAAAAATATCTTTATGGATTTATGGAGGAATAATAATTTTTTTACTCGTTTTATTTGTTACTACTGGTCAAATATATGAAGGATTAACACCCGCACCCGCGAGCGAAAAATGTACGAATGATAACTATAATAAGTACAAACAAAAATATATAAATGCTGTTATCAATAATGATCAACAAGCAATAGAAGAAATATCCGGAACTGTGAACAAAATTTGTGGGTTTTATCCATCTGAAAAATGGGATTCCGCAAGCGAAGAATGTCCGGATTATAATAAGTATAGAAAACAATATATAAAAGCTGTTAACAAATTCAAGAATGATTTTCCTAATGGTTATAGTAGCGGTAATCAACAACTTTTTGATAAGGATCAACAAGCAATACAAGAAATATCAGGAACTGTGAAAAAAATTTGTGGTTTTTATCCATCTGAAAAATGGTTTTAATCCGTCTAAATAAAGTTATGCAGTATAAATCATAAGTATATGTTAATAAATTGATTTAAATAAATACATGTAACATTATAATGAAATAGTGACTTGATAAAATAATAATGGAGTTTTCAGAAGAACAACAAAAGATATTAGAAAAATGTAAAGAAGGAAAAAATATATTTATTACTGGTCCAGGTGGTTCAGGAAAATCGGCGATTATTCGTGAAATATATTCGCGTGTGAATCAACAATCATACTCGAACATGTATTCAACACCAAAAATAATTCAAGTATGTGCGCTAACAGGATGTGCTGCGGTATTATTGAATTGTCGAGCCAAGACAATACATTCGTGGGGAGGAATAGGACAAGGCACAGGTAGCATAGAATGGAATATAGAAAAAATAACATCCAATAAATTTAAAAAAAAGAACTGGCTAAAAACAGATATTTTGATTATTGACGAGGTAAGTATGATGTCTAAAAAACTATTTGATATGTTGAATGCTATTGGAAAAAGAGTAAGAAAAAACAGTTTGCCATTCGGCGGAATTCAGGTGATATTTTCGGGGGACTTTTTTCAGCTTCCGCCAGTGGGTGATGTCGCAGATGATCCAGATACATGTAAATATTGTTTTGAAAGTGAAGATTGGAATACAGTATTTGCACCAGAAGATCAAGTCCAACTAGTAAAAATATATCGTCAATCAGAGGACGATGTTTATGCATCAATACTAAATCAATTGCGTGAGGGAAGATTAAAAAGAAGTTCGTATGATATACTCAAACAACAAATTGGAAAACCGGTTCCAGAAAATTGTCTTATCAAACCTACTAAACTCTTTCCTAGACGCCACAATGTTGATATAATAAATCAAGCAGAAATGTCTAAACTTGTAGATGCGATAGAATTTGTATATGAATTAAAATATGAAATTGATGCGGAACCACCGTCAACTTCTACTAAATCAAAATACAACGTACCAACACCGAACTCGAAATCTTCCACAACAAAAACAACAACAATAGAAGAAATACAATATGAACATGCTTATTTGGAAAGGAATACACCATGTGAAAAAAAAATAAAATTAAAAATTGGAGCACAGGTTATGTGTATAGTAAATTTACCTGATTTAGGTTTGTGTAATGGAAGCCAAGGTGTCATTGTTCGTTTCAATGAAATTGGACTTCCAGTAGTAAAATTTCTAAATATTTCAACTGAAATTGTAGTGACGCCGCATAAGTGGGTAAGTGAAAATATTCCAAATATTGGAATTTCCCAAATACCTCTAATTCTAGCTTGGGCACTTACAATTCATAAAGCCCAAGGTGCAACCATGGAATTGGCCGAAATCGACGTGGGTAATAATGTATTTGAATGCGGTCAAACATATGTAGCCTTGTCACGCGTAAAATCGATCAAAGGTTTGTATTTGACAGCATTCTGTTATGATAAAATATTGACGAATAAAAAGGTAAAAGAATTTTATTTACGTCTAGATGCGTCTTCGTCTAGATAAGTAAGATGCCGCAGTAGTACCAACCATGCCTGCCGCACTGTGTGGTTTATAAATATTATTTTTACTGTACGTAAAACACATACAGTTACCCGGTAACGGTCTAGCCCCCCACGGTAAGTTGGTTGTATCAAACTGTGTTATATAATTCGTCGCTCTATGAACTCTGTTTCTGGATGCTTGAAAAATCATATGTGTGTATATATATTATATTCTATATATTTTCCAGTAACTATTATTTTATTATTGAATATTCTATAATAAAATAAAAATAAATAAAAGGGTATTATCTAGCCCCACCACATGAACCGCATCCACCCTTGGAATTATTTATATTTTTAATAAAGTTAGTAAATTTTGACCGGATAACAGTGTGATTTGAAGTAGTTGTAGTGATGATAGGTTTTGCTGTTTTCATCATTGTTTGTGACTGTTGATATTGGGGTTGTTGGCGTGGTGGTGAAGTGGAAGTTGGCATTGGTGCATTTTTTTTAGAATAATGAAGTTTGAATACTACGGATGAATGCATTTATTTATATCATGATATTTTATTTTGTAATTTTATATTTATTTTGTAATTTCATATTTATTTTTTCACATAGTTTCTCCTATAATATATGTCTTCCATTTGTATCTACATTATAAGTACATAGAGGAAGAAGACTAATCGTATTGGTTAAACCATATACAATATTATAAGGTGTGTGAGGATCATCTGGAAATTCACAAGGGACACATGGACCATTATAATTTAAATCAACATATCCTCCCTCTGCAATGACATCTTTATTGTCCGGACCACATGTGCATTTTGCAAGAACACCCATTTTAATAACCTTTCCACCCTGTCCGCCATTAATTCCACTCGCGGGAACATTTGGTGAAGCAAAATTTGCTGGAATCGGTTGTTGACGGAGAGAAGATTTTCCTTTCAATCTTGCTAAATATCTGTCATATGAATTGTGTTTGATATCTACACCGGCCCCTCCTGGACTCAATGCACCTGGACGCAAACAAGTAACAGTGCGTCTTCTTGAATTTCCTCCTTGGCTGATTCCAGCTGGACCACGAGACTGGACGTGTGCCACAACACGATCACTCATTTGATTCCAATTGACATTACTTTCATTTACTGATGGATTTTGGTATACACTTAATGCAGCTACATTCATCAAATAGAGAGATTGTGGCATACGAACCATTTTTTGTATAATTCGTTGTTTTTGGTATTTTGCAAAAGGTGTCACACCATTTAATCGTCTATCATATGTTGCTATATTACACTTGTCGAACATGGTACATCCTAAATTCAAACCTGGCATTTTTTTATTTTATCGTTGTTATTTTGATGTTGTTATTATTACAGTAGAAAAGAAAAATGAATAAAAATTAGTCAATATGATTTAGATTAGTCTTACTCTTACTCTTTATATCTATTCCTCTCCTGCGACATGGAAAATTATCTAAATCTACATCGATGTAAATGTTGTTCCAAAGAATACAAACAAAAATCTGCACGTGACAATCATGAAGTGTTATGCCACTTTCAAGAAGGACAAAATAATTATGTTTCATATCCAGAGTTGATACAAATCGTTCGTCAACTTTCTCTCAAAAATCAAATTCTTGAAAAAAAAGTGGAGGAAATGCAGAAAACATGGAGAAAAAATAAAATCAATATTCAAGATTGGTTGAATGAACCAGAACAAATGCATTTAACACCCAATTATTCATTCGGCGAGTTAATAACGCGAATTGAAATTAATCAAGACAAACATATTTTACAACTATTAGAGAAACACGCAAAAGTACATCAAGTGATTAAATCAATATTGGACGATAATTACTCCTCCGCAAAAAATGTCCCACCTCCAATTTATCAACACAAATCCAACTTTTATTATTTTACAACAAACGCAGATGCAACAAGTGAAATAAAAGAAGGGTGGTCGCTATT
>Ga0214921_10012178_pt1 | contig 10336 bp, 6 predicted proteins | sample LL1505_MetaG_FD_177992 | JGI IMG/M metagenome (GOLD analysis project Ga0214921, IMG submission 177992) | Freshwater microbial communities from Lake Lanier, Atlanta, Georgia, United States - LL-1505 | ecosystem: Environmental > Aquatic > Freshwater > Lake | place: USA: Georgia | collected 2015-05-28
GAAGTGAACTTCACTTCTATTCTCATGAGCGTTTGTATGTCAGTTAAGACATAGTTCCGAAGAACTTGGCAATCGCCATCAAACGCCCACGCTTATCGGCTGTAATTTTTTAAAGAACTACTCAGTTGCCTGATTGTCTAGGCTGTGATCAGCGAAGCCTTGCAGTATACATCGAATTTTGGATTTCTCAAAATTATTTGAAAATTTTTGATTCTTTGCATTTCTCGCTGTTTAGCACGTCATTTAACTGACTTGTAAATAGCGAAGCCTACCAGTATACACCACTTTTTGCGTCCAGCACAAGGCGCGCCAAAAACTCCTAGGGATAATGCCCCATGTCTCTAATCACCTTACAGCAAGCCCAGCTCTCCTTCGGCCATGTCGCCTTGCTCGACAGAGCCGAGTTTTCATTAGAAATAGACGAGAGGGTCGGTCTGATTGGTAGGAACGGCGCTGGCAAATCCTCGCTACTTCGCATCCTAGGCGGCCTTGAGAAGCCAGACGACGGCGATTTACGCGTTCAGCATAGCCTGCGCGTGACCTTTGTGGCGCAAGAGCCGCAGCTGGATGGCGACGCGACGGTCTTCGAGGCGGTGAGCGCAGGCTTACAACATGTACGTAGCCTGATAGATCGCTACACCACAGGCGAGGGCGACCTCACAGCCATGCAAAACGAGATCGAACTCTTGGACGGCTGGAACTGGGAGCAGAGGGTGGAAGAAACCTTGCACCGCTTGCACCTAGACCCCCAGGCACGGGTGAACTCCCTCTCAGGCGGCACCGCAAAACGCGTCGCGCTAGCGCAGGCCTTGGTAACGGCCCCCGACGTCCTGTTACTAGACGAGCCCACCAACCACTTGGACCTCGACAGCATCGAGTGGCTTGAACAATTGTTGGTTGGGTTCAAAGGCAGCATCGTCACCATCACCCACGACCGCACATTTCTAGACCGCGTCGCAACCCGCATCGTTGAGTTAGACCGCGGGCATTTACTTTCCTACCCAGGGAACTTTGGCCAATACCAAACCCAAAAAGAAGAGCAGCTTGCGCAAGAGGTCGTCATCACCGCCAAAGCCGATAAGTTGCTGGCGGGAGAAGAAGTGTGGATTCGCAAAGGCGTAGAAGCACGCCGTACCCGCAGCCAAAGCCGGATCGCAAGGCTTGAGGCCTTGCGCGCCCGTCGCGAAGCGCGACGCGACGCCGTAGGTCGCGTTAAGCTCGACCTCTCCAGCGGCGCGGCCAGCGGCAAGATCGTGGCCGAACTCACAGACGTTTGCAAATCATTCGGCGATAAAGTCATCGCCAAAAACTTTTCCGCTACCTTTTTACGCGGCGACAAGATCGGCCTGATCGGCCCGAACGGCGTGGGCAAATCCACGCTACTCAAAATGATTTTGGGCGAACTCGAGGCCGACAGCGGCAAAGTGCGCCAAGGTGCCAATCTGCAAGTCGCCTACTTCGACCAAATGCGCAACGCACTTGACATGGACGCCACGCTCGAGGACTTCATCAGCCCCGGCAGCGAGTGGATCGAGATTGGCACCCAACGCAAACACGTCAAGAGTTATCTCGACGACTTCTTGTTCTCCCCCGCACGCGCCAATTCTCCCGTGCGCTCGCTCTCTGGCGGCGAGCGCAACCGCTTGCTACTGGCACGGTTGTTTGCGCGCCCCGCCAATGTTTTGGTGCTGGACGAACCCACCAACGACCTCGACATTGACACCCTAGAACTACTGGAAGAATTGCTGCAAAACTACGACGGCACAGTGTTCATCGTGAGCCACGACCGCGCCTTTTTGGACAACGTAGCCACCAGCACTTTGGTGTTCGAAGGCACAGAGACGCAACCCGGTTTTTGGCGTGAATACGAAGGCGGCGTACAAGACTGGCTGACCCAATCCAAAAGGGCTAGCGGCTTGCAGGCCATCAAACTGAGTGGGGCGCAAAGTGAAAACGATACACAGCGCGCCAAAGGCAAAACCACTTCAACAGCAAAGCCTAAGTCAGACACCCCAAACGCAACGCCATTAGGCCTGGAAACAGCAGCCTCTAACAACGCAAACGACAAAATCACGGACAGCACTAAGCCAGCCACCAAACCCCGCAAACTCAGTTACAAAGAGCAACGCGAGTTAGATGGTCTTCCCGATCGCATTGCCGCCTTAGAAGCCGAGCAAAAGCAAGTGCAAGCCAACTTGGCCGACCCCAAGCTCAACGCCAGCGATGCGGTCAAAGTGGCCCAACTCCATGCGCGCGATGTGGCGATTGAGTCAGAGCTCATGCAAGCACTCGAACGCTGGGAGGCGCTTTCCAGCTGAATTCGTCCCACCTGCGACTCTGTCACCACAGATTCAAGGCCAGAATTGCCCAACCCCTTAAAAATCTTCACAGCATTACGCACAAACACGCATGGGACAGCTCTACCTCGTTCGCCACGGCCAGGCCTCGCTGGGTGCCGCCGACTACGACCAACTCAGCCCCATGGGCGTGCAACAAAGCCGTCGTTTAGGCGCGCATTGGAAAACCCACGGTTTGACATTCGATGCCGTTCTGGTCGGCACCTTGAAGCGCCACGCCCAGACTCTGCAAGGCATTAGAGAGGGCTTAGGCCACGCGCCAGACGCACTGCCATGGCCGGGGTTGAATGAATACGACAGCGAAGCCATCATTCGGGCCGTGCATCCGACCGCGAGCTTCGACACCAAAACGCCCGAGGGCTACCGTGACCACTTTCGTTTGTTGCGCGACGGACTCAAGCAATGGATGGCAGGAACCTCATCCCCCATCGGCATGCCCACCTACCCAGAATTTCTGCTCGGCGTGACTTCGGCGCTAGACCATGTGCGCCAGCACTGCGAAGGCAATGTGTTGTTGGTCTCTAGCGGCGGCCCCATCTCAACCGCAGTAGCGCAAGTGCTACGAGCATCCCCCGAGACCAGCATCGAGTTGAATTTACGTATGCGCAATAGCTCGGTGAGCGAGTTCCATTTCACGCCTAAGCGGCATAACTTGGTGGTTTTTAACAGCTTGCCGCATTTGGCGGCGCCGGAGCATAAGGATTGGATCACGCATGCCTAAAGGTCTGCGCTCTTTTCCAAATATTGGCGTCAAGGCAGACTAAGTTCTAACCGTGCTCAGTGGCAAGTCCATCAACTCTTGCAGCAACTTCGCCAGTTGCTCGCCAGCACTTTGCAAGACAGCCGCGCCCTTGGCGGATGTGGCCGCCGTCGCATTACCCACCGCCCCTTGCGGGTTGTAGTCTTGCATGTGCCAGCCCAATTTCGCACTGCGGCCATTGCCCAGAATAGGGTAGGTAGCAGCGCGTTGTTGCGAGCTGGACGCAAAGTTCTGCGCTTTCGCCATATCGACGGATTCAGGGGCTAGCGCCAGCATCATCGAGGTTTCGATATCGCCCGCGTGGATGCCGAAGCGGTGCTCATCGGCGCTAAATTGCGTCATCACTTTTTCGCCGAGTGGCAAGTTGTACCAACTGCTGCTGTAAACAATCAAACCATGCCGGGCGCGCAATTCACGCGCCACAACATCCATCAGGCCTACGTTGCCGCCGTGAGCGTTGAAGAGCAAAAGCTTTTTGACCCCGGCGCGCGCCACACTCGCGCCGAGGTCGCACCATTGGGAAATAGCAGTGTGCGGTGAAAGTGTGAGTGTGCCTGCAAACGCGATGTGCTCGGAGCTCAAGCCCACGGTTTGGGTCGGTAAAACCAACACAGGGTCTTGTTTGTCTAGATGTGTAAGCGCCGCGTCGACCACGCCATCGACCAACACGGTGTCCACATTCAAGGGCAAATGGGGGCCATGTTGCTCGGTCGCACCCAATGGCAAGACCGCCACGGCACGCGCTGGGTTGAGCTGCGCAAAGTCTTGGCTGTTCATAGCTGCCCAGCGGTGGGCAACTAATGCATGCGTGAAACGAGCGTCTTTGGACATAGGCGCATCTTACTTTCGTCACCTAGTTAACATCTCCGCCATGCATACGTTTGTGATTCGCCTGTTGTTTTGGCTCGTTATCGTCAGTTCTGGCGCGGGTACGGCATGGGCGCAACTTATGGTTTCAGCAAAAAGCGCCGTGGTTTCCACTCCGCAAGTACGTGCTGAGTTGGTGGCGCATGCGCCTGACGGCGTGCAAACAGGCAAAACCTTTTGGCTAGGCTTGCAACTACAACACGCGCGCGAATGGCACACCTATTGGCGCAATCCGGGCGATTCTGGTCTGCCCACCCAGCTTGAATTCATATTGCCGCCAGGCCTCGAGGTGGGACCCGTAATTTGGCCACTACCCAAAAAATTGTCTGCAGGCACGCTCACCAACTATGGTTTTGACGGTGACGCCTTGTTGGCCGTAGCGGTCAAAGTCACATCCGCCTATCGCGCGCCTTCAAATGGCCAACTGCCAGTGCAGTTACATGCCAATTGGCTGGTTTGCCGTTTGGAGTGCATCCCCCAAGAAGGCGACTTTGCGTTGCAGCTGCCCACGCAAAGCAGCTTTGCAAACCATGCCAAAGCTTTTACCTCGCTCATAGAACAACGGGCTACCCAACTTGCTACGCCACAAAAAGCCGCGCGCTTTGATGGCGACTTTTTAGTTGCTGCCGTTGAAGGTCTGCCTGCTGCTTGGGTGGGACAAAAACTATCCATCTTTCCCACCGAGCCAGAGCTTTTGGAGTCTTCGACGGACCAACATGCGTTGGCTGAGCAATCTTGGCAAGGAAGCACTTGGTCGGTACGTTTGCCCGTGAGCACAGCTCGCAATGACAGCCCTACAAAACTCGGCTGGTTGCTAGTCTCACAGGTTACCGGCGAGTCGCGTCAAGGTGTTGAGTTGGTTTTGCCTGTTTCTGGCGCATGGCCCAGCCCCACAGCAAAAGCCTATGCAGAGGACTCCGCCTCTAAGCTTGCAAGCACCGCGACACCATCTGCAAACATTGACGGCGCATTTGGATTCATGCTCGCGCTTGCAGGCGCGCTCCTGGGCGGCTTGATTTTGAACGCCATGCCCTGCGTATTGCCTATTTTGGCCATCAAAGTATTGGGCTTCGCCCAACATGGCGCTAGCAAACACTTGCGCCGTTTGACGGGTGTGGCATACACCGTCGGCGTTGTAGCGAGCTTTTTGGCGCTTGGTAGCGCCGTCTTAGTACTTCGCACGATGGGTGAACAACTGGGCTGGGGATTTCAGTTGCAAACCCCCGCTGTGGTCGCAGCTCTGGCGGTGCTGTTCACCCTGATCGCTTTGAATTTATGGGACGTTTTTAGCTTGGGCAATGTGCTGCCCACAAATCTTGCATCATTGCAATCTCGACACCCCGTAGTCGACGCGTTGCTTTCAGGCGTGCTCGCAGTAGCCGTGGCGTCACCCTGTACCGCGCCGTTTATGGGCGCGTCTTTGGGCGTGGCAATGACCATGCCCACTTGGCAGGCCTTATCGGTTTTTGCATGCATGGGCCTTGGGCTTGCCATGCCCTTTTTATTGGCAAGCTGGGTGCCGGCTGTGGCGCAGGCTTTGCCCAAGCCGGGAATGTGGATGGTCAACCTGCGCCATGCACTGGCGTTTCCCATGCTTGCGACCGTCATTTGGTTGCTCTGGGTCTTTGGACTTCAAACCAGCGTGACACAGGTCATGCTTTTGTTAGGCGGGTTGTTGGTCGTGGCGCTCACGGTTTGGGCGTGTCGTTTTAGAACGGCTCTGGCGCGCGCTATTCAAGTATCAGGTTTGCTGGCTATTGTGTGGATTGGCCTTGAGGTTCTCGCAAGTCCAAGTGCAACCCCACAAACACAAGCGCCCAGCACCACTGTACGCACAGCCACTCAGGCCAGCGGCGACCCTTGGCAACACTGGACAGCAACTGCCGTGCAAACAGAGCTCGCCCAAGGCCACGCCGTGTTTGTCGACTTCACTGCCGCCTGGTGCGTGACTTGCCAAATCAATAAACAAACCACGCTCAACCAACCCGAATTGCTGGCCGACTTTGCCGCCAAACAGGTGCGCTTGATGCGCGCCGACTGGACGCGACGCGACCCTGCTATCTCTCGCGCGTTGGCGGAACTGGGTCGTAGCGGCGTCCCCGTTTACGTGCTCTACGCGCCCAACCGCGCGCCGCAAGTTCTGTCTGAACTGCTGAGCGTGGCGCAAGTTCGGCAAGCCCTAGAGCAACTTCAGCCAAAACCAGCAAACAACTAGCACAAAAATGTCCCAAAACTACAAATTTTTTTGTCACAGTACGTCTACTTATGCACAAAAATAAGGCCCTTCTCACTACTCCTTCCGGCTTATCGGATTTGTCATTCAAAAAAGTTTAAATTTACTAAGTCATTGATTTATATAGGTTTAAACGAATGCTTTTTTTTCGGGCAATCTGTTCAAAGCCTTGATTGATGCGCCTTCGGCGCGGCTCACGACAACATATCAACAAAGTTATCCACAGAAATCCTGAGTTAACTCCCAAGTCTATAAAAATCAAGCACTTAAGTCGCTCTTACGTAAATTACCTCAACTCATCAGGCCAACTTGACACTTGACATGTCGCACATAGTTTCTGTAATCGTTCACACCCCCGCACACAGCGGGTTGGTGGATGTGCTGTCGTATGCGAGCGAAGAAATGCTTCCTACGGGCACTTTGGTCAGAGTGCCTCTGGGTAAACGCGAGTTGATGGGGGTGGTGTGGGAAGGAGCGCATCTTGATGATTTCGCCACATCAAAAGATGCCTCAGAAAAGTCGACAGACAAAACCGAAATCACACTCCGCCCGATCGCTAGCGTGTTGGGGGGCATAGCGCCTTTGAACACACATTGGTGTGACTTGGTTCGATTCACCGCGCACTATTACCAACGTAGTGTTGGAGAAGTTGCGCTAGCCGCCCTGCCCAGCCAACTAAGGGAACTGAGCGCAGAACAATGGACGCGACGCTTGACGCGAAAAAGCAAGACTGCAGATTCGGACCCAACTTTAGAAGCGTTACCTGTTCCAGCTTCCACCCCCGAACAAGCCCAAGTCCTCAAAAACATCGCAACCCATAAAGGCCCCTTCCTACTTTTTGGTAATACTGGCAGCGGTAAAACCGAGGTTTATTTGCGCGCAGCGCAGTCCCAGTTAACCAAAGATGCATCCGCTCAAATCTTGGTGATGGTGCCCGAGATCAATCTCACACCACAACTGGAGTCGCGTTTTCGCGAGCGCTTTGCGCCGCAGTGGGGCGACGATTGCGTGGTCGCCATGCACAGCAACCTCACGCCCGCACAGCGTTTGAAGAATTGGTTGGCGGCGCACAAGGGTAAAGCGCGCATCGTGTTGGGAACACGCATGGCGGTGTTTGCGTCGATGCCGCATTTACAACTCATCGTGGTCGACGAAGAACATGACCCGAGCTACAAACAGCAAGAAGGCGCACGCTACTCAGCGCGCGACTTGGCCATCTACCGAGGCCAATTAGAAAACGCCAAAGTCATCCTGGGTTCGGCGACGCCTTCGCTAGAGAGTTGGCACCACAGCCGCCTAGCCACTGACACCACGCAAGCTGGACGCTATATGCGTTTGCATATGCCATCTCGCGTGGGCGATGGTGCTTTGCCTTTTGTGCGTCGGGTGGACATGAATCACCAACCGAAAAAGACGGTGTTCTCCAGCCAGTTGCTAGACGCCATGCGCGAACGTGTGACGCGCGGCGAGCAGATTTTGGTATTGCTCAATCGCCGTGGTTATGCGCCCGTGTTGCATTGCCCAGATTGCGACTGGAAAAGCCAGTGTCCGCATTGCAGTGCGTTTCGGGTGTTTCACAAACTCGATCGCACCTTGCGTTGCCACCATTGCAGCTTCACCCAGTCAGTTCCGCGGGCGTGCCCCACCTGTGGCAATGCAGACATCCAGCCCTTGGGGCGCGGCACCGAACAACTGGAAGAGCATTTAGGCGAACTGCTGTCCGATGTGCGTCGTTCAGACGGAGAGCCTTTGCGCATTAGTAGGATCGATGCTGACAGCACGCGCCTTAAAGGCGAGCTAGAGCGACAACTTGCCGAAGTCCATGCGGGCGAGGTAGACGTGCTGGTAGGCACCCAAATGATCGCTAAGGGCCATGACTTTCGCAAGGTGAGTTTGGTGGCGGCGTTGAACCCCGATAGCGCTTTGTTCTCCAGCGACTTTCGCGCGCCCGAGCGACTTTTTAGTTTGTTGATGCAAGCGGCGGGTCGCGCTGGGCGAGATGCCCAGATGCAACGCATCAGCCCTTGCGAGATGTGGGTCCAAACCTTTCATCCGCAACACCCTTTGTTTGAAGCACTCAAACAGCATGACTACCCTGCATTTGCTGCGCAACAACTCATTGAGCGTCAACAGGCCCAATTGCCTCCTTTTAGTTTCCAAGCTTTGGTGCGCGCCGAAGCACGTGAGCAAACCGCCGCGCAGGTTTTTTTAAATGCGATACGTGATGCAGGGGCCGGCTTCGCGGAAGCGTTGCATATCGAGATCTATCCCGCAGTGCCCATGGCCATGCAACGGGTGGCCAATGTAGAGCGCGCACAAATGCTGATCGAATGTCAATCGCGTAAAGCCTTGCAGCAGTTTTTAAGCATTTGGCATCCGCAGGTGCATGACCTGCGATCCGAGCACAGGCAAATTATTCGGTGGGCGATTGACGTGGATCCTTTGGCTATTTGAGAAGCCCAAATTAAAGTCGCATACCAAGGCCATTGCCATGCAAATCGCCGAAACTAGTCAGCAATTAACAGCGCAACAGCCCCGGAGAAAGTAAAAAAAGCGGTGGCGGTGGAGAGCAAAATAATTTTGGCAATGCGCCCCGTATTGGCCCCAAAACGCTCGGTTAACAAGGCCACATTGCTCGCGCTCGGCAAAGCCGCCACCAACACCACTACGACGAGCGTGAACCGTTCCATGCGAAAGCCTTGTTGTATGGCGGCCGACAACACCAACAAGACCAAAACAGGGTGGAGGACCAATTTAAAAAAAACAGTGGGCAAAACATCGCGCCACAAAATCGGTGCGAGTTGGGTTTCATTGGCGCGAATTTGAGACCGTGCCAGTACCGCGCCGATCGTAAATAGCGCGACCGGCGATGCGGAATCGGCCAACAAAGCCACCGTTTTTTCGATGGGCTCAATCAGGGTGAAGCCCAAACCCGAAGACGCAGCCCCCAACAAAATCGCCCAGGGCATGGGATTGGTCATAACGCCCTTCAGTGCATTGCGCGCGGCTTTGCGCGCGCCATGTTCGTCCGCACCGTCTAAGCGCGACAAGGCAATGCACAAAGACGAGGTGACGATCAAGTCCACCAAAATGGTCACGATCGCAGGGCCCGCAGCTGCGGCACCTAAAAGCGCCACCAAAAGAGGCACCCCCATAAAACCCGTATTGGGAAACGTGCCGACCAATGCGCCAAATGCTGCGTCGTTCCAGCCAATACGCCGGCTCAAACTCACCGCCACGACGAAACCTACCATCAGCAAAGAACACAACAGGTAAGCGCAAAACAATGTGACATCTAGCAATTGCACGATGGGCGTACCCGCACCAAAGCGATACAGCATGCAGGGCAGGGCGAAAAACAATACGAAACCATTGAGTCCAGGAATCGCGTCTAGGGGCAACCAACCCCGATTGGCGGCAACAAAGCCCGCCAAGACCAACGCAAAAAACGGGAACGTTACTAACAAAATATTAAGCACTGCGGTATTTTGCCTTCTGGTTGCACCAGTATCATTGACAGCTTTGCTTGAACTGTCCCCTGAATGTCTGCTGGTCTGAATTTCGCGCAACAAGAAGCCGTTAATTTCTTGCAGGGGCCTTGTCTGGTTCTAGCCGGTGCGGGGTCTGGCAAAACCCGCGTCATCACCCACAAAATCGGCCGCCTCATCCAAGTCGGATGTGAGCCGCAACGCATTGCCGCCATCACGTTCACCAACAAAGCTGCGGCTGAAATGCGCGAGCGTGCCAAGCAATTGATAGGCAAAGCCGCTAGCGAGGTGTTAATTTGCACCTTCCACGCCTTGGGCGTGCGCATGTTGCGCCAAAACGGCACAGCAGTGGGTCTCAAACCGCAATTCACCATCATGGACAGCGCGGACGTCACCAGCATCTTGAAAGACGCAGGTGGCACCACCGATTCCGCCACGGCTCGCCAATGGCAATGGACGATCAGCCTGTGGAAAAACATGGGTCTCAATTCCGAGCAAGCGCTGGCCATCGCCAAAGACGACAACGAACGCACCATCGCCAAAATCATGGCACGTTACGAAGAGCGTTTAAGTGCTTACCAAAGCGTGGACTTTGACGACCTGATCGGTCTGCCCCTCAAACTTTTGCAAA
>Ga0214921_10012179_pt1 | contig 10335 bp, 10 predicted proteins | sample LL1505_MetaG_FD_177992 | JGI IMG/M metagenome (GOLD analysis project Ga0214921, IMG submission 177992) | Freshwater microbial communities from Lake Lanier, Atlanta, Georgia, United States - LL-1505 | ecosystem: Environmental > Aquatic > Freshwater > Lake | place: USA: Georgia | collected...
ATGTCTATAAAACAAAGAGTAAAAAAAAATAATGGCAATTAATTGGGATAAAGCTCAAAAAAATGAGCAAAAATTTTGGCGTTCAGTCTATCTTAGTAATAAAAGAAATTTTTACAATAAAACTAATAAAGACGAAGATTTTTTAATTTCTACATCTGGATTTATTGATAATCATGAAATTAATTTTCGTGAATTTAAAGGTAAGACACTTGTTGATCTTGGATGTGGTCCTTATGGTGAAATAAAGGGTATAAAAATATTAGAAAAAAAAAATAGAATATATTTAAAAAAAATAATTGGAATTGATCCTTTGATAAATTTTTATAAAAAGGAAATAGGACTTTTAAAAGAAAGTAAAAAAATTCAGTTAATTAATGCAAAAGGAGAAGAAATTCCTTTGAAAAATGAATCCGTTGATATTGTTATATCTTCTAATGCTATAGATCATTGCGATATACCTGAATTGACCATAGCTGAAGTTGCAAGAATTTTAAAAAAAAATGGAAAATTTTATATAAATGTTCATGTTTTAAATTCTAAATTTAGTTTTTTATCACCATTTTTAAAATATTTTGATAAGAACCACCCACATCATTTTACTGAAGAAACATTAAAAAATGTTTTAAAGAAGAATTTTAAAATTGTTAGAAAAACTTTTAGCCGTAATATTTTTCCTTACAATACTTTTCCCTTTATAAAAATTTTATTACAAAAAAATAATGAGAATTTTTTCAAAGCTTTCAAGAGAGCGATTTCAAATTATTTGCTATATGTTACTTACTACTCGTGTAAAAAATAAAAAAAAAGCAATTTTTTTTGATAGAGATGGGGTATTAATTGATGCACCGATTATTAATGGCAAACCTCACTCTACGCAAATACTTAAGGATATAAAGTTATGTAAATATATAGTAAAAATTTGTAATTTTTATAGAAAAAAATATTATTTAATCATGGTAACTAATCAACCGGATTTTTCCAGAGGCGTTAATACTAAAAAAAACATCAATGAAATTAATAATTTTTTAAAAAAAAAATTAAAATTGAATGCTGTATTTGTATGTTTCTCAGATGATGATAATTCATTTGATAGAAAACCTAATCCTGGCATGTTACTAAGAGCAGAAAAAAAATATAAAATTAATCTAAAAGAATCTTATATGATAGGTGATAGATGGAGAGATATTGGAGCAGGTAAAAAAGTTGGTTGTAAAACAATTTTTATTAATAGACATTATTCGGAAAAACAGATTTTTAAATCAAATTATATTATATCAAAATTAGATGAAATTTTTAAAATAATCAAATAACCAATGAGAAATATAAAAATAAAAATTTTTGCCGATGGAGCTGACTTTGCGGATATTGTAAAATTTAATAAAAAAAATTTTATTAAAGGTCTTACCACTAATCCAACTTTAATGAAAAAGTCTGGAATTACAAATTATAGCAAATTTGCTGAAAAAATATTAAAAATAGTTAAAAAAAAACCTATTTCTTTTGAAGTTTTTTCTGATGATTTTGAAGGCATGTATGCACAGGCAATAAAAATAGCTTCGTGGGGAAAAAATATTTATGTAAAAATACCAGTTACAAATACAAAAGGAAAAGGATCATATAATCTAATTAAAAGACTTTCTAAGAAAAATATTAAACTTAATGTCACCGCAATTTTCACTGAGGATCAGGTTAAAAAAGTTATAAGTTCTTTAAATCCTAATGTGAAATCTATTATTTCAATTTTTGCTGGTCGCATAGCTGACACCGGAAAGAATCCTGAATTATTAATTAAAAAAACTCTAAGTTTTTTAAGCGACAATAAAAATTGTGAAGTTTTGTGGGCTAGTACGCGAGAACTTTATAATATTGTTACAGCTGATAAAATTGGATGTCACATAATTACTGTGCCTAATACTATTTTAGAAAAAATTAATTTATTTGGGTATAATTTAAAAAATTATTCATTAGAAACAGTCAAGGAATTTTATAGAGACGCAAAAAAAGCTGGTTTTCAAATTTAATGTTAATATCCAAATCTCCACTCAGAATATCTTTAGGAGGAGGAGGGACTGATTTGCCTTCATATTATAAAAAGTATGGAGGTTTTTTGATCTCGGCTACTATTAACAAACATATTTATATAAGCATTGCGGAAACTTTTAATAAAAAATTTATAATAAAATATTCTAGTTTTGAAGAAGTAAATCAAATCGCAAAAATAAAACACCCATTATTTAGAGAAATACTAAAAAAAATGGAAATAAAAACACCTTTAAATATTTCAAGTCATGCAGACATTCCATCAGGTACAGGCATGGGGTCTTCAGGTTGTTTTGCAGTAACTTTAATTAATGCGCTATCTAGTTATCAGGGAAAAAATTTATCAAAAAAAAAAATTGCAGAACTAGCCTGCCATATAGAAATTGATAAATTAAAGGAACCAGTTGGAAAGCAAGATCAATATACAGCAGCTTTTGGTGGATTAAATTCTTATGAATTTAAGCAAAATGGAAAAGTAGTAATAAAAAAAATTAATATATCAAAAAAAAGAATTCAAAAATTAAAAAATAACTTGATAATCTTTTTTACCGGATATTCTCGTAGTTCTTACAAAATTTTACAAAAGCAGGATATAAGCACAAAGACTCTTGATAAATCGATGTTAAATAATTTACATCAAATTAAAAAATTTGGATTAGAAAGTAAAAAAATATTAGAAAATGGGAATTTAAATGATATTGGAAGAATTATGGCTGAACACTGGGAATATAAAAAAGAAAGATCACAATTTATGACCAATAATAAAATAGATTACCTTTATGGTATTGCAAAAAAAAATGGTGCATTAGGCGGAAAGTTAATAGGAGCAGGAGGAGGTGGTTTTTTGATGTTTTATTCTGAAAATGTTAACTTGATAGAAAAGAAATTTTTAAATTTAGGTCTAAAAAAAATAGATTTTGATTTTGATTTTGAAGGAACAAAGATTTTAAATTGACAGTAATTAATAGTATTTAAGTATTATTTTATTAAAGTTTATTAATTCATCTTTAAGGAATTTATGCCCATTTCCTAAAAAGAAACCATTTTTGTGAATATAATTTGCGTTATTAACGTTGTTAAATACTTCGTGATCTAAAAATTTTATCACATCATGCTTTAATATGCATCCACCAGTTATTAATCTATACTCTATATTATATTTAGCCATTTCTTTATAAATTTTTTCTTTAATATGCAAAAATTCTTTTTTAAAAATAAAAATAAAAGAAAAAGCACTAGATTTACCATTTTCTTTTTGTATGTGAAAAATTTTATTATTCTTAAATATATTTTGATAATATAAAAAATTTATTCTTCTGATCTTTATAATTTTATTTATTTTTTTTAATTGAACGCTTCCTATAGCTGCATTAATTTCTGTTGGTCTTAAGTTGTATCCGGGTAATAAGAACCTATAGTTCTGAAATTTGTTTTTTTTATTCTTAAAGTTAATTTTTTTTAAATTAGAGTCTCTACTCCAGCCATGAGATCTTAACGATTTTATAATTTCATTTAATTCATTATCATTAGTAGTGACCATCCCGCCTTCAATAGTAGAAATATGATGGGAGTAAAAAAAACTAAAAGTATTTACTATTCCAAAAGTGCCCGTTTTTTTTTTATTAATTTCAGCACCCAAAGACTCACAATTATCCTCCATTAGATATATGCCTCTTTGATTGCAAATTTTTTTTATATGAGATAAATCACAAGGATTTCCAAGTATATTAACAGCAACTATTAATTTTGTTTTTTTAGTTATAGCTTTTTTTAATTTTTCAATATCAATATTAACTGTTGAAAAATCTACATCAACAATCTTTAATTTTAAATTATTTTGGCTTAAGGGAAAATAAGTTGTGGACCAAGAAATTGCGGGCACTATAACTTCATCACCTTTTTTTAAAGGATTATTTTTTTTATAAAATAAAGATGATACAGCTAAAAGATTTGCTGAAGAACCAGAATTAGCCATAACTCCCCATTTCATTCCTTGATATTTTGCAAATTCCTCTTCAAATTTTTTAACTTTAGTACTGTAGGTATATTGACCACTATCAATAACGTTTAATATGGCTTTTTCTTCAAGTCGATTCCAAGAATTGTAAGTAAGTGGGAACTTTAAATTTAAAAAATTTTTCATAAATTTGGTTGCGGGGCTTGGATTTGAACCAAGGACCTTCAGGTTATGAGCCTGACGAGCTACCAGACTGCTCCACCCCGCGAAATAAGTTCATTGATATCAGATTTTTTATTTGTATCATATTAATTAATTTAATATTTTAAAAATATTTTTTTGTGAAAAAAAAAGTAGCGCTTATCTTTGGGGTTACAGGGCAGGACGGGGCATATCTTTCAAGATTTTTGTTAAAAAAAAATTATATTGTTCATGGAATAAAAAGAAGAAGTTCATCATTAAATACGTCTAGAATTGATCAAATTTATATTGACCCTCATAATAGAACTAATTTTTTTATGCATTATGGTGACCTGGGAGATTCCTTGTCAGTTTTAAAAAATATTAAAAATATTCAACCAGATGAAATATATAATTTAGGAGCACAATCGCATGTAGGCGTATCATTTGAGGTGCCGGAATATACAGCAAATATAGATGGTCTTGGAACATTAAGGATATTAGATGCTATAAAAACTTTATCTTTAGAAAAAAAAACAAAATTTTATCAAGCCGGCACATCAGAAATGTTTGGAGCTTCTAAACCTCCACAAAATGAAAAGACACAATTTTATCCGCGCAGCCCTTACGCAGCAGCAAAGGCATATGCTCATTGGGTTGCAGTTAATTATAGAGAGGCTTATAATATGTTTGTTTGCAATGGAATCTTATTCAATCATGAAAGCCCAATAAGAGGCGAAACTTTTGTAACTAAAAAAATTGTAAAAAGCCTTTGTAGAATTGTTAATCACAATCCAGAAAAATTATATTTAGGAAATTTATATGCTAAAAGAGATTGGGGACATGCAAAGGACTATGTAGTTGCTATGTGGAAAATACTACAAAAGAAAAAAGCAGATGATTATGTTATAGCTACAGGACAACAATATTCCGTTAAAAAATTTATTAGTATAGTGGCTAAAGAGTTAAAAATTGAAATTACTTGGAGAGGAAAAGGAATTAATGAGAAAGGTTATTGGAACAACAAAGAAATAATTTTAATCGATAAAAAATATTTTCGACCTACTGAGGTAGAATCTTTACTAGGTGACGCAACTAAAGCAAGAAAAGAGTTAAACTGGAAACCAACATACACAATTAATTTATTAGTAAAAGATATGGTTAATTATGAACTAAATAAAATTCATGATTAATAAAAATTCAGTCATTTTTGTAACTGGGCACAAAGGTTTAGTAGGGTCTTCAGTAGTGCGTAGATTAAAATTTTTTGGATATAAAAATATTCTTATTGTTGAAAAAAAAATATTAGATTTACGAGATCAAGCAAAAGTAGATATTTTTTTTAAAAAAAATAAAATTAATGCTGTAATAAATGCAGCGGCAAAAGTAGGAGGTATTTATGCAAATAATAAATATAGGGCTGATTTTATTTACGATAATTTGTCGATTCAAAATAATATTATTTCTTGCTGTTATAAATATAGAATTAAAAACTTAATTTTTTTAGGATCTAGCTGTATTTATCCAAGAAATTGCAAACAGCCAATAAAAGAAAGTTATTTATTAACTGGTGAGCTCGAAAAAACCAATGAGCCCTATGCCATTGCTAAGATCGCAGGCATTAAAATGTGCGAAAGTTATAATTTGCAACATAAAACAAATTTTAAATGTTTAATGCCATGTAATTTATATGGACCTAATGACAATTATAACGATCTATCTGCTCATTTTTTTCCAGCAATAATTGCAAGAATTCATAAAGCTAAATTAAAAAATTTAAAAGAAATAACAGTTTGGGGAGACGGGCAAGCAAAAAGAGAGATGATGTATGTAGATGATCTAGCTGATGCTTGTATTTATTTTTTAAATAAAAAAACTAAAGAGACTTTAATAAATATTGGCAGTGGTGTTGAAAAAAAAATAATAGATTATGTTAGATTTGCCATCAATAAAATTGGTGCAAAAGTCAATATTAGATTAGATAAAAAAAAACCAAGTGGAACACCAAGAAAAATTATAGATTGCTCTTTAGCTTCTAAATATGGATGGAAGGCAAGAATTGATTTAGAAACAGGATTTTCCTTAACATATGATGATTATTTAAAAATATTAAAATGAAAAATAAATTTTTATATTTTAAATTTATTTCTTTATTTTTTTTTTTTATATTATTTTTTTTAATATTAGTTGCATTAGATATTTTATTACCAAGAATTTCAAAAATTTTTAGTTCAACTTATAAAGAATCCCAAAATATTATAATGAGTAGAAGAATTGAGGATAATCAGTTTTTAATAAGAACAAATAATAAAAAATGGCCTTATATTTATACTCAAGATTATAATCTTCATCCCTTAAAAAAATTTGTTCAAAAAAATGATATAATTCCTCTAGGGACTTTGCCATACCAAGATCTAATATTATGTAGTGAAGGATATGGTATTATTGAAATAAAGACGGATAGATTTGGATTTAGAAATGATGATAGAATTTGGGAATCAAGAGATGTCGAGGCAGTAGTAATTGGTGATTCTTTTACAGATGGACAGTGTGTGCAAGAGCAATTTAGTTTTGTTGGTATTTTAAATGATAAAGGAATTAAAACATTAAGATTATCCCAAGGTGGCTATTCAAGTATACATTACGCTTTTTTGACAAAAATATTTGTACCTTCAATAAAGCCAAAAAATTTAATAATAGTCTTTCATGAAAATGACAACGATGTAATAGATCTTAATGAATATCATTATGAGTTTTTTTTTAAAAAAAATATAAATGACTATATTGATTTTAAAGAAGGCATACCATATCCAAGTAAGCAAATAAAATCTTTTAATTCAGATATTTTTAATTTTATTAGTGAAGATTATAAAAAAAATAAAAATGTATCTTTTGATAAATTAAGAACATCATTTTCGAAACTAAAAAAGTATTTTTTATTAAGTAATACTAAAAAAAATATTTTACTTTTAACAAACTCAAAAAAATTAATTGGTTCAAATTATTTAGCAATAGATACGGCAATAAATATGTGCGAGAAAATTAAATGTAATGCATATTTTATTTTGGTTAGATCAAGTAGTTTTTGGGACCCAAATCCTGCTTTTTATTATGATAATTATAAAATTGCACTTGAGGTGTATTTAAAGAAATATGAAAAAAAACTGATCACTTTTGACAATATTTATGATTATCAAAATAGAAAAGAGTACTTTGCTCCTAAAGGACCCCATCCATCAAAAAAATTTAATCAAATTATAGCAAATAAGATTTATGATACAATTATCGGAGAATCGCACAAAAACAATTAAGGCCTTAATATTTTATTTTATATGAATAGAAAATTTAAGAAATGTTTAATAACAGGCATAACAGGTTCCGGTGGCTCCTATCTTGCAGAATATATTTTAAAAAAAGATAAAAAAATAAAAATTTTTGGTTTCTATAGATCTAAAGGTTTCTTATCAGAAGTTAACAAAAAGAACCAAAAAGATAAAGATAGATTTTTTTTTATAAAAAATGATTTAAACAATTTTGCGAAATTAGTAAAAAATATTAAGAAGATTAAGCCAGATTTAATATTTCATTTAGCATCAAATGCAGACGTTAAAAAATCTTTTTTATATCCAAGGGATATAATATTAAATAATAATAATATTACCCTAAATTTATTGGAAGCTTGCAGAATTTTAAAATTAAATAGCTTAATAATAATTTGTAGTACCTCAGAAGTATATGGAGTTGTTAATAAAAAAGATATACCCATACAAGAAAGGCAAATTATGCAACCAGCAAGTCCTTATTCAGTTTCCAAATGTTTTCAAGATTTATTGTCTCAAGTTTATTATAAAGCCTATGGATTAAACATTATAATAAGCAGAATGTTTTCTTACATGAATCCTAGAAGAACAAATCTTTTTCAAACTAGCTTTGCCAATCAGATAGCTTTAATTGAAAGTAAAAAAAAAAAATTTTTACAACATGGAAATTTGAATAGCGTTAGAACTATTATAGATATTAAAGATGCAATGAAAGCATACTGGCTACTTGCGAAAAAAGGCAAAGTTGGTGAAATTTATAATATTGGAGGCGATAAAATAATCTCAGTTAAAGAATTTCTAAAAAACTTAATTAAATTATCTAAAACAAAGATCAAAACCAAATTAAATAAAAAACTACTAAGAAATGTAGATGTAACTTTACAAATTCCTTGTGTAAATAAATTTAAAAAACATACCAAATGGTCAACAGAAGTTTTATTTAAAGATTCTATGCAAGAGTTACTAGATTACAGAAGAGAAAAGGTAAAAAAGTGAAAAAAAATATTTTAGTTTGCGGTGCCTCTGGTTTTGTTGGGACAAACATTTGCAAAAGATTAATGTTAAATAAAAATTTTAGAATTTATGCTATTTATTTTTCTAATAAGCCCAAAATAAAATATAATAAAAATATTATTTGGATCAGAAGTGACTTAAGACAACTAAATAATTGTTTAAAATTAACCAAAAATAAAGACATAATAATACAATGTGCGGCCACTACTTCTGGATCAAATGATATTTTATTACATCCTTATTTACATGTGACAGATAATGCAGTTATGAATTCTTATTTATTAAAGGCATCCTATGTAAATAATGTCAAACATTTTATATTTACTAGTTGCACCGTCATGTATCCACATTCAAATAAACCCCTAACTGAAACAGAATTTGATGAAAAAAAAATATTTACTTCATATTATGGAGTGGCGCATACAAAATTATATGTTGAAAAAATATCTAAGTTTTTTTCAGATATTTCAGACATAAAATTTACCATAATTCGTCATTCAAATTTATACGGACCACATGATAAATTCGACATAAAAAAAGGTCATTTTATAGGATCATCAATAAAAAAAATATTTGACATGGATAAATCAGTTAATATTAATGGTTTAGGAAGAGAAAAAAGAGACTTTTTGTATATTGATGATTTTTTAAATTTTTTAGATAAAGTAATAAGAAAACAACATCAAAAATTTCAGATATTTAACTGCACTTATGGAAAATCATTTAGTGTAGTTGATGTTTTAAGGCGATTAATAAATCTATCAGGTGTTAAGAAAAAAATCGTGCATTATACGAACAGGAAAAATATTAATGTTAATATTTTAGTAAGTTCAAGAAAAGCAGAAAAGCAATTAGGCTGGAAGCCTTTTTTTACTTTAAATAAAGGTTTAAAAAAAACGATTCAATGGTACAAAAATGAAATCAATTAATAATTTTTACAAAAATAAAAAAATTCTTATTACTGGAGGAACTGGACTGATAGGTTTGCAGTTGGTAAACTATTTAAGTAGATATAATGCAAAGATACATGTTGCCTCACTCGATGGTCATATAAAATTTCCTAAAAATATAAGATTTTACAAAACTGATTTAAGAGACATAAATAACTGCATTAAGATCACGAAAAATATTGACTACGTTTTTCATTTGGCAGGAGTAAAAGGTTCGCCTTTAATGGCTTCTATAAAACAATATGAGTTTATGATCCCGATGCTTATGTTTAATACCAATATGATTGAAGCTTGTAGAATCAATAATATAAAAAAATTTATGTTTACAAGCTCCATAGGAGTTTATCAACCCGCAAATAAGTTAAACGAAGATGATGTATGGAAAACCTTTCCTTCCACAAATGATTGGTATGCAGGATGGGCAAAAAGGATAGGTGAATTGTCCACAAGTTTATTAAAAAATAAAAAAATCGATACATTTATAGTGAGACCGGCAAATGTTTTTGGACCGTATGATAATTTTAATAAAAATAATTCTATGGTAATACCTTCTCTGATTTCAAAATTTCTTTCAAAAAACAACGAGGTTAAAATTTGGGGCGATGGTACTAATATTAGAGATTTTGTTTATTCTAAAGATGTTGCCAGAGCAATGTTGCACATAATGAAAAGTGATATTCGAGAGCCAATAAATATCGGTAGTGGAAAATCTGTAACAATTAAGTATCTGGCAAATTTAATAAATAAATTAACTTTAAATAAAAAAAAAATTAAATGGGTTAAGACCAACACCGCTGGAGATAAAATAAGATTAATGAATATTAGTAAATTAAAAAAATCAAATTTTAAATTTGAGTATTCATTGGAAGAAGGA
>Ga0214921_10012180_pt1 | contig 10334 bp, 12 predicted proteins | sample LL1505_MetaG_FD_177992 | JGI IMG/M metagenome (GOLD analysis project Ga0214921, IMG submission 177992) | Freshwater microbial communities from Lake Lanier, Atlanta, Georgia, United States - LL-1505 | ecosystem: Environmental > Aquatic > Freshwater > Lake | place: USA: Georgia | collected...
AGAGGTTTGGAATGTTTTCATGCAATAAATACTCAGCATTAAGCGTGCCATTTACATAATGGAAAACGCATTGCTATTTTTCAAACCGCCCTTAAATGAATTGCTTATGAAAACAACTTTCCAAACGCCAATTGGTCTAAAAAATAAGCAATTGGAGCTGTTTAACTTATAACCGGACAGTAGTGATTTTGAATGTTGAGTTTTGAATGAAAGAAGAAAACCCGATTTGGGAAATGACCTACGGAACCCGGCGGTCGTCGAGGACTTCATCCAGAGGAATCGTTTTTCCCGCTTCCGCCTCGCGCAGTGCCTCACCGGCCATGGCATCAAATGCACCCGCTTCCACAGCAACTTCAAATTTGCGGTCCACGATACCAGCTAACCAATCGTCCAGCATACGCCCCAGATTCAATGCCTCGGGCTCGGGCAATTCTTTAACCAAATCCATCACATCGACAGCACTCATACAGCCCACAAAAACACAAAACCAACAAAACACAATCCCTGAAACCAAGGGGAAATTTTCAATGCTGAATTTTGAATTGAAACCAGAACCGCAAGTTTAGAACCCAATAACTGCTTTAGCTTTCTCTGTCAGCATTCCCCCAACTCAAAATTCAAAATTCAAAATCCATAACTCGCTTCTGCCTGCCCCCATCCACCATCCAAAATTTAAAACCCAAATTCGCCTCACCATCTCGTCACGCCGGAGTCGCGTAGCGCGTAGGCCACACAAAATTCAAAATCCAGCATCCAAAATTTTCTTCACCACCACCCTATGATGAGATTTCTTTACATCATTCTCTGCACGGCCACGGCCATGATTGGATACACCATTCACGGGAGCTTCTTCTGGTCGATCGTGAACTTTATCTTCTGCCCCATTTCCTGGGCAAAGTGGCTCATTTGTAAAGAGGTATCCCTTTCAGTCATCAAGCAAACATTCGTCTTCCTGCTCACGTGATCACTCTCTAATTATCAAAATAATACCAATTAAAAAATCATGTTAATTCTGTCTAATATTACACCGCCTTCCGTGACAAATTTGTCACAAAGGCCATTTTTTTCTTGGCTTGCTTGGCCAAATTGGATATTGCCTTGCATCATGCATCAAAAAGCTGCCCCTCTCGTTTTAGACAGCATTTTGCTGGATCATTAGAGCCGTGCAGCATCTTTTTCCCTCATAAACCATAAACACAAACATACCCATATGGCACAACCATCCGTAGTCAAAGTCGAGTCAGGCAATGTCAAGACCTTCAACTCCGCAGGGTCGGGATTAAGTTCTTTCCGCGTGGGATCCGGCCCTTCCGAGGCGGTGAGCGCGCTCATAGTCGGAGATGAAATCCAAGTAACTCGCCGCGATGGAAAAGTCGTTATTTGCACACATTACGGAAGTCAGAAACGCATTATTTGATTTGGTTTGGATCGCTATTCTACTCTTTTTAGTCATCATCAAAAAATCTCTTAAATTATGAAAATATTTGATCATATCATCTTATTAGAAAATATCTCAAAAGGAAGTCTATGCGCTGGAGATGTCGGAATCGTTTGCATTTTATTTGAAGATGGTAGTTTAGGAGTGCAGTTTATGAATTGGCATGGTGAGGTTTTGACTAAAGTTAAGTTGCAACCATCTCAGGTAAGAAAAGTTAATCCCAGTGATATTTGCCATGCGCGCACCACACACTATGCGGCACCATCTTTGGATGCCAACTTACCTGCTTCACCGCCTATCGGACCAAACCCTCCCTTATCTGCCGCTGCGATTCCCTTTGTAAATCCTCACTGGGCTGTCTTTGCCGGGACAAAACACATCCCCGCAGGTAAAATTGGTTTTAAACCAGCAGGATGGGCAAAAACTCATGGAATTACTTTGCCTTCACCATCTCCTGCACTGCCAACGCATGAACTCGACAGGTCTGATGTTAGGAAAATCTGTAGAAATACAAGCAATCCCGTTTTGTTCGGCTACATTTGTGCGATGGCGTGGGGTTCCCAAGGAGCGGGACCAGGTGGCGGGAGATATGTGCGTTCAGTTTGGAAGCATGCGCTTAAACTTGAAAAAATACTTTTGGCAATTCGCGCAGGAAGTCTCACGCGCTGCGAAGCTTACAATATTTTCTTGGGAAAAGGGAATATCCCCGGCCTTGGGCCAGCTTATTTCACCAAACTGCTCTATTTTTTCAGCCCACTGCCGAACTTCTACATTATGGACCAATGGACCGCAAAATCCATTAATCTTCTAACTGGAAGAAATGTTGTAAAAATATCTGGAGAAATTGTTTCTGTAAATAATACCTGCGGGAATTATGAAGCATATTGCCAAGAAGTTGATACTCTTGCTCGGCACTTATCTCAAAGTGGTGCGGATATTGAGGAAATGCTAATGTCAAAAGGCGGTAGACGGCCTTGGCCTTGGCGACGTCATGTAACATGCACTCCTAAGTCCACCTCACGATATAGCTCCACATTAAATCAAAAGAATTACTCTAAGACTATAAAAAATAACTGCTTCTAATACCAATGGACAAAAAACTCAAATCCATTCTGAAAAAAGAAAAACTCGAGCACTTGCTGTCGGTCTTCGTCGACCAAGGCATCACCGACTCGATCCTCGGCGATCTCTCGGATGGCGACTTGCGCGACTTGGGGATCGATAAGCTGGGCGAGCGCAAGCGGCTTCTGACTGCTTTTTCGGCACCTTCTGATTCGACTTCAGCTGAAAAAAAGCGCCCCCTTGTATCCCGTCAAGAGGACTTCAGCTATGAGGCAGCAAATGGCGAGATTACGATTACAGGCTTCCGTGGTAAGGGCTTTGTGGTCATACCCGAAACATTTGATGACCTGCCCCTGCCGGTGCGCCATATCGGCGATGGGGCTTTTAAGGATCATGGTGGACTTCTAAGTATTGTGATTCCAGATGGCGTGACTTCAATAGGGGATTCGGCTTTCTCAGGTTGTAGCAGCCTCACGAGTGTCACACTTCCGAATTCCATTGTAAGTATTGGGCATTTTGCTTTTTCAGGTTGTAGCAGCCTCACGAGTATCGCACTTCCGAATTCCGTTGTAAGTATTGGGGATTCCGCTTTTTCAGGTTGCAGCAGCCTCACGAGTGTCACACTTCCAAGTTCCGCTGTTAGTATAGGGGATTCGGCTTTCTCAGGCTGTCAGTGTCTTGCCAGTCTCACTATTTCAGACAGTGCCTGGAATTATAGTTCGATAGCTTTCGACGAATACAATTGCCCTGCTGTCCAAAACGCCTACCTTGCTTGGGCTTGTTCTAGAAAAGTCGGGACAAAAGTGGCGGCTAAGTCTGTGGTCGCTATGGTTAAGGTTGAGGGCGGCACGCTGCCACAAGGGTCGGAGGTGGCTGGCACGAAAGTAGCCAGATTCGAAATCGGGAAGTTTGCCGTCACGATGCAGGAGTGGAAGGGCGTGCGCAGTTGGGCGATGGCGAACGGATTCGGATTAGAAGTCGGCGAATCTTGGGGGGATAAGCATCCTGTTACCTGTGTCTCTTGGTATGATTGCGTGAAATGGTGCAATGCCAAGAGCCTCATGGAGAAGCTCGAGCCTGTTTACGGAGTCAAGGGGCATGATGGGTATTTTTGCAGGGGTGAATTTGGCAACGATGGTTCCGAGAATGTCGTTCTCAAGCCGCAGTCCACCGGTTACCGCCTGCCGACGGAAGCAGAGTGGGAGTGGGCCGCTCGCGGGGGCAGGAACAAGCAGGGCCACACTTTTGCCGGAAGCAACAACCTCAATATTGTGGGGTGGTATAGTGAAAACTCCGCTGGCACTACTCATGCGGTTGGCGAGAAAATAGCAAACGAATTGGGACTTCGTGACATCAGCGGTAACGTGTGGGAGTGGTGTTGCGATTTAAATGAATCAAATCGCTTGCTTCGAGGAGGGAGCTGGTCTTCCCCTCAGCACGCCTGTGCCGTTGGGTTCCGGAGCCGCAGTAATCCGGGTGAGCGAATCTACTACTTCGGCTTCCGGCTCGCCCGTAGTTTATAAATCCCGAGATCAAGCCAAGAAACAAGAAACCAACCGTCCTCAATCAAGGTCAAACAATATATGTCAACACTCGAACAAATTCCCTTCTGCAATGTTGAATTCGCCGAAAATCCAGAGCCACGCTGCCCGTGTGTCCTCTTGCTGGATGTCTCCGGCTCGATGAGCGGAACTAAAATAGATCAACTCAATCAGGGGCTGCAGATTTTTGAATCGGAGCTACGGAGTGATGGTATGGCCGCCAAACGAGTTGAGGTGGCCGTCGTTAGTTTTGGACCTGTATCTGTGATTCACGATTTTGTGACAGCTGATTCTTTTCAGGCTCCTCATTTGGAACCTGTGGGCGACACGCCTATGGGAGCGGCTATCGAGGAAGCTGTGTCGTTACTGGAAAATCGCAAGGCGACCTACAAGGCGAATGGGGTAGGTTACTACAGACCGTGGATTTTTCTAATCACAGATGGGGCACCTACCGACAATATAAACCGTGCGGTGCAATTGGTTCGCGAGGGAGAGTCTGCCAAGACCTTTATGTTTTATCCTGTAGGCGTGGAAGGGGCCGATCTGGAGACTTTGGCAAGTATCTCTGTGAGGCGTCCGCTCATGCTGAAAGGTCTCTCATTCCGTGAACTCTTTGTCTGGCTATCGAATTCCCTCGGTGCAGTAGCCCGTTCACAACCTGGAGAAAAGGTTATGCTTCTGAATCCATCGGGTCCAGATGGCTGGGCGCTTGTTGACTAATCCATGTGGAAGTATATCGGAACTTCCCGAGTCGGGACTTCCCACTTGAAAACCGGACAGCCTTGCCAGGATCAGCATAGCATTGCTCCTTTATCGAAATATTTCTTTGCAGCTGTTTCAGACGGGGCTGGTTCGGCTACGCAGTCCGAAAAGGGATCAAACACGACCTGTGAGACCGTAGTGGATGAGCTTATGAGGCAAGTCTGCAGCGACAAATTGGAACTGGAGGAAGTGTTAAAAAAAGTTGCAGAGAGTGCTCGCGAGGGGATAATGCAGATTGCAACAAGGGAGGGCAATGCAATGCGCGATTATGCCTGCACATTGCTCTTGCTTGGAATTGGTCCCGAAGGGGCAGCCGCCCTGCAGGTCGGAGATGGTTTGATTGTCTACAGGGTGTCTGGTTCCCCTGAGTGGAACTATGCCATTTGGCCGCAACGCGGAGAGTATGCGAACACCACATTTTTCCTGACCGACGAAAAATATGAGGAGCAAGTTCAAGTTGTGAGCCTTCCAAAAGAAATTGTGGAGGTGGGCCTGATTTCCGATGGGTTGGAGCCGCTGGCACTAAACTACGCCGGTAAGAAAGTGCACGCGCCTTTCTGGGAGGGCATATTCAAGCCAGTGCGGGAAAGTAGCCAGCTTGCCGAAATGAGTGACTTGCTGGAGCCTTTGGAAAATTTTCTGGCATCTGATCGGGTCACATCTCGAACGGATGATGACCTTACTCTCATTCTTGCCTCAAAAAAAGATGTCTCGACCTGCGGATAAAAAATTCAAACTGGCCAATGCTGGTCGTGAAATCCGGCTTGTAGGGGAGCTGGGGCGTGGGGGCGAGGGCACTGTTTACGAGATTCAGGGGGATGCATCCATCGTTGCCAAGCTCTATGCAAAACAAAGTCCGCAAAAAATAGCCAAACTGAAGGTAATGCCTGGGGTGGCCACTCCTCAATTGCTCAAGGTCGCAGCATGGCCAAAAGATTTGCTACTTGCTGACCATGGACAGCCGGTGGGGTTTATCATGCCCCGAATCGGTCAGCGGCGTGATATTCACGAATTGTATTCGCCAAAAAGTCGTTCGCAGTCCTTCGTGGAGGCGGACTTTCGTTTTCTTGTTAGAGCGGCTCTGAACATAGCGAAGTCCTTTGCCGTGATCCACTCTCATGGGCATGTCATTGGAGATGTGAACCATGGAAATCTTCTTGCTGGTCCGGATGCCACGGTCGTTTTGATCGATTGCGACTCGTTTCAAGTTCAAGCGGGTTCGCAAGTGCACCTCTGTGATGTTGGGTCACCACTTTTCACTCCCCCCGAACTTCAGGGCCTCAATTTAAACACCGTAAACCGGGCTCCCAATCATGATCTTTTTGGGCTTGCTGTATTGATCTTCCACATCCTCTTCATGGGACGCCATCCATTTGCTGGTCGATACCTTGGTAAAGGCGATATGCCGCCAGAGAAGGCGATTGCGGAGCACCGATTCGCCTACCTGCCCAACCAAAAGCAAACTCAAATGCAACCGCCTCCTGGAACGGTGGCTTTGGATGCATTTGGTCTCCCAATCGCTTCCCACTTTGCCAGCGCCTTCTTGCCGCAAGGGCGCCAAGCGCGGCCGTCTGCCTTGGATTGGATTTCCGCATTGGAAGCACTGGAAAAATCGCTACGCAGCTGCCCCTCGGCATCTTGGCATCATTTCTTCAGCGGGAACTCTTCCTGTCCATGGTGTGCAATAGAAAAATCTGGTGTTCGTCTTTTCGGCCAGCGGATCGCAAATGTTCCTCATTCGGCAGTTGACTTGGCGGGAATCTGGGGAGCTATCGTCTCAATTCCGGACCCCGGCAATTCGCCAAATTGGGTTCCTTTGGGGGTGTGGGTGCCTCCACCGGATATCGTTAGACCCAGTGGATTTATTTCGCGCGTTTTTCGGTATTTCGGAGACTTGCCTGGGGATTTCAAGGCTGAGTATAAAAAAGAACTAACAAAGGCGCAGGAGGAGCATGAAAGCGTTTTAAAACGCTGGCGTAGGGAAACAAATCGCTCAAGATTTGCTGAAAAGTTCAATGAGCTGGAGTCACAAAAGAAAAAGTTCGAATCTGTTGAAAAAGAGCGTTTAAAACGATACAAGGAGTTGGAGGGCAAGCGGCAATCCATGCAATTGGAAAAATACTTGGACCGCTATCGTTTGGAGCGCGCCAAAATACCTGGAATAGGTGAATCCCGTCGAACTGTGCTTGTATCATATGGAATTGAAACTGCAGCAGATATAAAAATTGAAGACATTTACAAAATCCCAGGCTTTGGAACCGCCTTGACCCAAGAGTTGCTCAACTGGAGAAAAGGGCATGAAAAAAACTTCCGTTTCAATCCCAATGAGGGAGTGGACCCACTCGAAAGGGCCAAGCTCGACCAGTGGGCGCAAAAGGAGAAGATTGATACACTCAAAGCTCTACAAACCGGGGTAAGTGCACTCGCCTCGCTAAGCCAAGAAATCATCGCAGCGCGCCGCAGATTACAACCCCTCCTTGAAAATTCATGGAATGCAATACAAGTCGCAAAATACAAACTTGATAACTGGTCGGGTTTTTGAGAATATGAAATGAAATCAATTTCCCTATTCGCAACCTCTTGGAACCAATTTCATCCAAGGGGCACTTGAGAGTTCTGCAAATTGTGGAGTTCCTGGGAGAGGGGCATTGACTTTAGAAATATAAGTTCTATTGCTTCTATTGATCTTTCCGCCGAAGTAACTCTCAATAACTTTTCGGCATAGCTCTGTATTACTCCGATTTAAGTAACGCGTAGAAATCAACCTCGCTAACCCTTTGATAAAAGTTTGATTTCGAATGGGGGCTTCTTTAACATTTTTGCAATAATTGCTATATCCTACCAAGCCTGAAACAGAATAGTTGAGCCACTTTTTGTATTCTTCTTTTAATGAATCTATTTCGGCTTTATTTGAGGGGTTCTTTGTTAAACTCTTTTTGAGACAATCATGCACCCAGCCGTAGGCAGCCGTTTCACAAACGGCCTCTTCTCTGGCAATAAAGCCACCGTATTTCTGGTGAGTTGAGAGATAAGAATTGGGCTGTCCGCTACTCATGCCCATTTCAAAATCAACCATAGATACAATATCTTCAATCCAAGAGTGACAAACCTCATGGGCGAAGACATGGTAATAAATTAGAGTCAGAAGTTTCGACTTAAAATCTGCAGAAGAATCAGGGAGTTTTAAATTATTAATATAAGGAACTACTGAATTCAAAAAAGTTTCTTTTTTAAAAAAAATTCCATAATCACAGAAATCCCCGGTGGCAAAGTGCGCTGGTTTATAAACTGCAAGCGCATCGACAGGAGCGAAGTGGCATTCTTGCGGTTGAGTGTCGTCAGTCGCGTCGTTTGCATCATCCCGGTTCGCATTCTCAACTTCCGGTTCTTCAAACCAATCTCCATTATCATCCCAAAAACCATTTAAGTCATTTGCTTGTGCTAAAAACCTTGGGTTTTTAGGCTCAATATTGCATGATTTTAAGGGCGCATACTCTGCGCCAGGTGGTGCCTCTTGTGTTTTTGAGGTTGGTTCGCTAATAGAAACTTTTGAGCAGAAAAACTCTAAGTCCGCGCCTAAAATCAGACAGACATTTGGCTCTTTAGCTTCATTTTTACCTGTGTATAACCTAATCTCGCCAGATAGCTCCAGTGTTTCCAGTTGACAATACTTGGGAGCGAATGGGAAGCAGTTGGCAATGGCTGATTTTTCGATTTTTTTCATACTAAAACACTCCCTCAAGTTCAGGTAATTTTTTTATTAAATCATTATACTTGAATTTGCTCATGATTTCATCATGCTTATAACCTTCGATATAGACATAGTCCTTTGAATCATTATCCACTTTTTTTCCGTTAATCAAAAACACCTGGTTCATTTTTAGACAAATAGGTTTTGATCCCATGCAAATCAATCTTCGCACTTTTTTAAGATCGCATTCAAAATTTTCGATGGGGTTTAATGAAATATCTAGCGTTCCGGTGACCTCTGCCAAGCCTTGTGGAATATGAGTCAGACCGCAGTATACTAATACTAAATCACCTTCGACTTTATACAAGCCCTCGTTATTCTTTGTTATTTTAGAACCGCGTGATTCGGCAAATTTTTTCCAATGCTCAAAATTTGTTCTCATAAAAACAAGCAAAGCTCTATCAAGCGCGTTATTGTTAGTGATCCGGGGTATCCTGCTGCATTGATTCGTATGTTCAAATTCGCGCAGGCTTTTTTCACAAGTCCATCTGAAGCGAGTGCTTGCACTGTATTTAGATAGTTTATGTATATCGTTGTCTGGTTGGTATTTCTTGGTAAATATTCATAATTCACTCTTACACGACTATCCCAAATCGCATATTTATCGGGATACAGGAAGTGGAGCAATTTAGAAGCAGCAACCACTGAACTGCCACGAATAGTTCGAAATGTATCTGCCAATTTCTGTAAATCGGCAATGGTCAACGGATGCGCTCGTAGATTTGTAATAATTGCAAGTGATGCAGGTAATAAAGAGGTATCAATCCTGGATTGTGTTGGCATCCAACAGAAGATCGAGCTCCCAGCAATCAGTAATTTATCCTGATTTAGGGGCATCAATGATTTTATCCCATTAAGTAAATCAGGATAGGTTTGAAGATATGAATCCCCAACTGGGATGGTAACAGTATTTGCTTTGTTAACTATCCAAGCGACTTGCTGACTATGTGGTAGTGCTGCGAACGCCATATTTTTGTTGTGTTTGTTATTTTTTACTCTTTCCTGTCTGTCTTCGTCAAATAAACAACCTCCAACCTGCCGCCGCGATATTTTTGGCCGTTGGATTGTTGTTCGAAAGTGGTTCCATGAGTGTTTATCGGTTTATCCGCACCCGAAGCGCGGGTTATTGGCAATTCTTGGATACTGTCGCCAGGGCGGAAGAGGGACTTCATGGCATCGCAGATCGGCGGGAGTTTGTTGTTCAATCCCCACTGCGACTGGAGTTCACCGGAGCGGAGGGTGATCTCGCACGCGCCCCGAGCGCGAGCGGTTTGGATTTTAGCCAAAATTTCGTTTTTGATTTCTTGAGTTTTCATGGGCTTATTGGGGTGCGCAGAGAACGATGAAAGCGCATATTTTGCGCGAGTAGCGGTTTTTTGCAAGCTTTTTTTCTTGTTGCTTTGAGAAACGAAAGTTAAGCTAATGGATCTATCTTCTGTCAGTGAATAGTTAACTTCGTATAAAAATCTATAATCAAATGACATTCAATAGAAAAACAGGTCTTAAAAGACAGCGTTCTACGCCTCTGGCATTTCAGCACTAAAGTCGAATCGCATGGCTGAGGAATTCCAAAACACCATCTCGCTTCACGGTCCGCTGGATGCGGTCGAGGAAATAGCGCGTCTCATCGGTATGGCACTTTTTGAAAACCTAAAAAGTGAATCCACGGATGCATTCATTTTGCTATGGAACGGTGTGGCACAACCGGATAGCCCGCAGGATATTCTGGATGGGTGCTTGGTAGACTCGGTGGTATTCGAGAAGGACTGGGCAAAAATCT
>Ga0214921_10012181_pt1 | contig 10334 bp, 7 predicted proteins | sample LL1505_MetaG_FD_177992 | JGI IMG/M metagenome (GOLD analysis project Ga0214921, IMG submission 177992) | Freshwater microbial communities from Lake Lanier, Atlanta, Georgia, United States - LL-1505 | ecosystem: Environmental > Aquatic > Freshwater > Lake | place: USA: Georgia | collected 2015-05-28
TTCATGTGGTTCTAATTATTATGGTCAATTAGGTAATAATTCAACTACTAATAGTTCAATACCAGTATATATGAAAGATCCATCAAATTCTTCTAATTATTTGACTGGAGCTGTCGCTATTAGTTGCGGTAGTTATCATACTGCGGTCTTACTTAGTACTGGTAAAGTAATTTCATGTGGTTCTAATTCTTCGGGTCAATATGGTATTAATACTATTTTGCAACATTCTATACCAGTATATATGATTAATAATAGTAATTTTAAAATATATTCAATTAGTGATTTCAATAAATGTTATTATGATTATAAAGTAAATAATAAAAATATTAGTCAATTGAAATCAATAGGTTATAATGCATCAGATATACGTATTTCTGGCTTTAATACAACAGATTTAAAAGTCGTATTTACTGATTTTGAACTAATACAAGCAGATTATAGTATACTTGAATTAATTTCTGATATTATTTCTGATTTAAATAGTATAAGTACTAAAATACCAATAGAAGTGAATAGAGCAAAACAATCCGAAGATGAAATAAAAACAACTATAAATAGATTAAATGCTAGTACACAAGTATGGATACAAAAAACAAAAAAATAAATTTAATATCATTTATAAATTACTAATACAAAATTGTTGATTTGATGAGGAATCCTTTGATTCGGTAAAATAGTCAAGAATTATAAAGATCTATTTTACCGCAAATATTTTCTTTATAATTCTTTATATCTTATAAAGAAAATATAGCCTTGGTGAATATGATCTTTATAAATCTTTGACATATTTAAAAAATTGTATAGCTAAGATGATAAATATATAAATATAATAAATTATATTTATCATCTTGCTAACCTAACATCTCTTCGAGATGTCCTGGAAGTTTTTTAAATTGTCAAGATTTATAAAGATCTATTTTACCGTTTTCAGTCCCTCCTAATAATAAATCCAAATAAAATTTGAAAATTTTGTTCTAATTAATATATAAATATTAAGATCTATATAAATATTATAAAAATAAATGGAAGAACATAAAGAACAAATGAATAGTGTTAGACATTTCTGGATTACTAAAAAATCAGAATGTGTAAATATCAGAAGTATTGATACAGTCTTTGATATATACAAAGAATATCATTCTAAATATGAGAATGCTGCAAATCTTAAATATAAATTCCAACCATTGAATAAATACAAATTTAGAGCTTTTATTAGAAAAAATGGATATGATAATAGTAAATGTAAGCCAATACTAGCTCAAAATGTTAATTAAATGGCTTTTGATGACTTTTAATGGCTTTTGATGACTTTTAATGGCTTTGATGTATTTTCTTTATATAATTTTATATGATTTTATATGATCTCATGATTCATATAAAAATTTTGAAAAAATATATTAGATATATATTCAATATCGGAAAGCAAAACATATAAATGAATAAACATTGTACCACTATACTCTTTCTTTTTTGCTCTTTTTGCTCTTTCTGCAATGTAAGTAGCAGACATGTATTTGATAACACTCCCATTGTTCTAATTGGAGAAAATAACCCTATGACAATCACAAATGCAAAATCATCAATTGATTCTTTTTATAGTGCAATTGAGAATAATAATCAATTCTCAACAGCATATATATCTAACACAATTAAAAAAGTGTATGATAATCAGAAACAAATACAACCAACACAACAATTTGATATAAAAAGCAAAAGTATTTTTAGCCCTTTTCAGTTGACAAACAGAATATCTAATACAATTGATATAACTGATACAACAATGGCTACTATTATACTCACAACTAAATTATATCAAATTAGTTCGAGTATTATAACAACCTATCAAGAAACAGAAAGTATGGCATCTGCTTTGAGATTCGGCGCTTTTATTGCCGGAAAAATTATTGCCGAAGATTTAGCTTTTTATGGTTGTAGCGTATATTCAACAACATTTTTTCCAGTTATCGGGACATTTGTATCGCCTATTACTGGAATGGCTTGCAAATACGGAACAGGTAAGATTTTTGATTATATGATAGCTAAATCTGCTAAATTAAATAAACCAATTATAAATAATGCTGCGAATAATATTACACCTACTAGATCATACAGTGCCGCACTAAGATCAAAAACAAATACAGTAACTAATACAGCTACAAATACAGCTACAAATACAGCCAAAACAAATACAGCCAAAACAAATACAGCTAATTCAGCAAAATCAACACCAATTTCATCTCTAACAGCAGAACTTCGTAATAGACGTAAAAACAATACATGTGATTGGTTTGATCCTATTATTGTTGGTAAGCTTATATTGGAGTCCAGAATTACTAATTATAAAGCTAAATGCAGAAATCATAATAATAATACTTTATTTGATGAAAATTTGATTCAATTAACTAATGATCGTCCATGGTCAGATGCTATTGCTTATTGTGACAAATATGATAATACTTATGATACATATGTAGAAGTCAAGACCAAATTTATTGATCCAGCATCTGTAAAAGCATTTCATGATGGTAAATTAACAAATATTGATATACATGGTGGTAAATGGTCAAGTTTCATAGATATAATTAATTCTGAAATAAATAATGAAGATGATGGAACTTTCTTACAAGTTTTCTATTATACTCTAGATTTATCAGATCCAGAATGCAAAACCATCAATGTACTCAAAACAATTAGATCTGAAACAATGAACTATTATAATCATAATCCATATAAATTTGGTAATTCTCTCAGCGATAATGACAATGTTGTTGTCACACGAATTGATAAAAATGATAGAAAAAGCAAAAGCAATATTAAAGTTAATTATAAAAGATTTCCAGATATCACTGCTAATATTGATAGAATTATCAAACTAGATGATATCACTATTACAAATGCAGCAACACAATATGTATCTGATGTTGTAGCTTGGTCAACATGGATAGCATCATTTGCTAATCAAAAATAATAGCAAAAATTTATTTTATCATAACCAACTAACCAAAAAAAAGACTTATTTTATCTTACTAATATTATTATAATTAATATTTTTATCGTAATTATATATTATAATTACTAAAACATGGATGAATTTAATTTAGATGATGATTTAAGTATTCCTTCTTTTTTCGATAAACAACCCAAACAACCATCTACTTCTATTAAAAATTTGAGTGGTTCATGGCGTTCATACGATGGACACTATATAACAATTATAAAAATAAAAAAAAATACATATAGAATATTTCATAATGATTTTAATAAAACAATTCATGATTTAACTTTTGATGGTAAAGATAAATTTATATCATCTGATAATTCCGCAGAAGCAACACTTTCTAATAATACTTTACATTTTAATACAATGGATAGAAAAAAAAAAGTTAAATGGTATTTTATTGATCATACGTATCCTAAACCTGTTAATATTTCTGGATTATATCAATTTTCAAATAGTTCTGAATTAATTGATATTGTTAGACTTCCAACAAATAAAAAAAATAAGAAAAATAAAACTTATGATTATTTATTTGTTGCATATTATTCAAAAATTAATGAAGCTGCTAATGCAGCTAATAAAGCTACAGCAGTAGCTAATGCAGTAGCTTTAATGGCTGCAAAATTAGTACCAAAACCAATAACAGAAACAGTAGACGTAGGTCCAATATATTCTAACAATGAAGCAGCTACGAAAGTAAATAATTTTATTAAACATAATCCTAAATATCACGGTTGGGTGTTTACTAGTGCATGGCATTCAAACAAGGGTACATCATATGCTGAGTTAAGAAATGAAAATAAAGTAAATCCTAATCCAATAAATACGAAGCCACTAAGTATAGATAAAACAGAACTTTTTTATGTTTGTGATAATATGATATTTAGTGAGGTTCATGGTTCTGGAATCATTTTTAATAATCAAATAATTTGGAAATCTAGTAAGAATTATTGGAAAAAAGTATTTTACCCAGTAAAATCAGATATATCTGGTTTATGGAAATCAGATACTGGTCATTCTATTTATATTATTAGAAAAAATTTCAATGAACATATAATTATGCATGATAATAAAAATAAAACTATAGAAACATGTACATATATTGATGTTATTAAGAGAAATGCAGATGATAATGATTTATATACATTATTAGAACAAGTGATTTCTTCTAGAAAATCAAAAGACAAACAACAAATAGAATATGTTCGAATGCAGATAAATGAAATGAAGAAGAAACCAGAAATTTTTAAGAGATTAGAAAATATAATGAATACTAGAAATTCTTTTTATCTCTCATCTCGTGCTATTGGAGGTCCAGGTGAATTTCGAAAAAATCAAACATATTTAGTAGATAATGAACTTAGATATAATAATATTATTTGGAAAAAAATATCAAATTCTTTTCCCAAAATTCCAGATATTTCTGGTAAATGGAAATCTAAACACGCAGATATTAAAATATATAAAAATCAATTAAATCCATATATATACGATTATTCATTCCGCAATTTTGGATCAAATCGTGATCATTATGGACATATATATATGAATGATCAATTTGTTTATTTTATAGTTGGTAACCACAGGGAAATTGGATTTATTCAAAATAATAACACTAGATTATCTCTTCAACAAGGTAAGGTATTTTGGGATAAAATTAAATAAATTGCCAATTAATATATTGTCAATAAATATATTACCAATTAAATAAATATTTGATATTAGAATATTTTAATATCAAATATTAAATATGAATAATAAAACATTTATAATTATTGAAACAAATACAAATACAAATACAAATACAAATACAAATACAAATACAAATAATTCTAATTATAATGATCAAAAATCTATTATAATTAATCTTGGTAAAGAACTTAACGAAACTAAAGTCAATATTGTATCCATTATTAATTATTATAATAATATCATAAAAAATACCCAACTTAATTTAAATATCAGACATAAATGTATTTCAGATATAAATGATTTTAATACAATCAATAAGTATTTACATATGGTTAAAATATTATTAGAAAATACATTTAATGAAATACTATCTGGTAAGATATTAGAAAATAATTTTAATAATAAAATATCATATATTAATACCATATTATTAAATTGTCAATCTCATTATGAGTTTTGTATAAAAAAAATAGAATTAACTATTAATTTAAATTCCATTAATATTTTAAATGATAATATTTTCGCATTTTATAGAGATACTAAATTTATTGAAACTGATCAACTTTATTATATTTTATATCCATATTTAACACTCAAATACAAATGTATTATGGGAAATTTAATGGTTAAAATAGACAAAATGGGTGATATTATCCTTGGACCAATTGATATGTTATATTTTATTAATAGTATTCATTCAAATATGTATCAAATTATTGACAATATTTGTGTTGATGATGAACTTTCTTATATTTTAAATAATCATATACTTGACACACAAGTATTAAAATTTAATAGTATCATTGATTATGATAATTTGATTGGGACAAAAATTGATTTTATACCTAGTAAAAAAATAAATAGTTTATTGAAATTATTATTAGATTTTGATACTGAATCAACTGAATCAACTGATTCAACTAATTCAACTAATTCAATTGATTTAACTGATTTAAGCAACAAAACTAATACTAAAATCACTAATCTTTTTAATTTTACTAAATCCACTACTAAATCCACTACTAAAACAACTAATTATTTTAATAAGTTTATTTCTATTTTCAAATCCTTATTATTTGAATGCAGATTAGCAACACTTGATATTTTAAATAAACATACTAAAGATACTAAAAATAATCAATTTTATATATTATCAACTGAATCAAATATTGATGAAATTTTACCATGTATTATTAATAATTATGTACATCATATTGTTTTTTCCAATAATTTACTAAAAATAAGAGAAAAAATTAATAATATTATCACACAATCTGATCAAAATCAACCAGATATTGATTTTGATAAACTAAAAAAAATTGGATATGATGGTTTAAATGATTTTATCTCAAATAAATGTAAAATATATGTACATCCAAATGAATTATTATTTATTCCTATATCTTTCGCTAAACATATTGATGAAATATTTTTTCATAACATCTTTAGTTTATGGGATTTTATATGGAAATTAGCTGTTCAACAATTAGCTATTATTTCAAACAATCCTGAAGATTTAGGTGCAGATTTATATATGTATCTCAGAATATATATTATTGGTGCTGCAAGAATTAAACATATCAAATATTTAATACTAATGATGGAGCATAGTTTGTTATGTTTTGAAGATATTGCCAAATATAAATTAAATAAAATACCTTTTGGATTTACTAATCATTTTTTTAATACTATGTCTGAAAATGCTGATAATTTAATTTTATATTCGGATAAGGTTTGTACTCTATCTAATGTGGAAACAATATTATTTAATTTAAAAAATATTATTGAATATAGTGGTGATATTAAATAAAAATTTAAATTTATCTCTTTATTGCTTTATTGCTTCAATATATTGATATTTTTTTTCATATAATTCTTCAATAATAAAATGTCTTATGATATCATCACTTGTTGATTTTTGTTCATCTACTAATTCAGTTGTATTAATACCTATTTCAATTAATTTTTCTTTAAAATCATTTCTGTGATTATAAAATGTTAGTTTTAATTTATCATCTTCTATTAGCCTAGTTATAAATTTTTGAATTTGTTCTATTGTTAAAGTTTTCTCCCTGATATATATATTTCTTTCATCAAAAGTCATGATTTGATTAAAAATAAAATCAAATGTATCATTAAATGAACGAATATGAAGATCTGTATTTATTAATCGAATCGGTACTGGATATGTATAATTCGAAAATGAATATGTTTTCTCTTCAAATTGTAGACGAGGATATTTTTTCGCACAATAATCTATATAATTTATATATGGATCAAAACCAAATTGTTTATTTGTTTGTGTATCAATAACATATACTGTAATCTGAGGTGCAAGAGTATTACTACCATATTTTAAATCTGTTACTTGACGTACAATCATCTTAGTATCTGTATTAATAAAAACATTATAATCTTCTTCTAATGAATTTTTTGCAAAGATGATTGGACTTCTTTTTGATTTAAATGTATTTGAATTTCTATCAAAATCTAATAATAAACATTCTTTTTGCACTAAATCAAAAATAATTTTTCCTCCTGGTATTAATATGTGTTCTGCTAATTTTAGATAATCCATTGAACACAAACAAGCAACATATGTGTCAAAATGGATATGGTTAACAGATTCTGCTGGAAATTTTGTTATATCAGAAAATATAAAATTTTTTCCAATGGTATACATTTCATATTGTCTGTATGGATGTGATGAATTATCTCTATCAATATATAGAGAATATATTTCTGAATCTCTAAATCTATTATAATCATTAGGGTCTTCATTTGTAGCTCCTACTAATATAGAAAATGATTCGATTTTATGCTTATAATATGAATCTAAAAATATATCAAATGGTGTATAACCTTCGGCAATTAATTCAGTATATACATGAGGAAATTCTTTTTGATCAAATTCAGCAGATATACAATTTAATGGTTTACCACCTTTCATATTTAATTTTGAATTAGTAAGCAAATAATTTTTAAGTGCTAAATATTTTTGTTTGTATTTCTCATATTTTAACTTATACATTATATATTTATAATTGAATAAAAATTTTATTCAATTATATTTTTATTCCTTCTATATATTCATATCTTTTTATTAATTCATCATATATAAAATATTCTATCATTCGATCTGTATTCCTCACTAAATTTATTTTAATCTTAAACAATTCTAATAATCTTCTATTAGAAAAAAGTCTATCTATTAAAATATCTATTTTTTCTACTGATAAAACATTATATTTAATATAGTGTATTCTTTCATCAAGAGTCATGATATAATTAACAATAAAATCAAATGTATCACAATATGAATAAATATGAAGCTCTTCGTTTATTGTTCGGATTGGAACAGGATAAGTGTAATTCGAAAATGAATATGTTTTTTCTTCAAATCTTAAAGTAGGATATTCTTTTGTACAATAATCAATATAACCTCTATATGGATCTTTTTTAAAGTGTTGTTGTGTTATTTTATCAATAATTGATAATTGAATTTGAGGTGAAAGATAATTTCTACCATACCTAGAATTCTTTATTCTAGATATTATAATTTGAGTTTTTATATCTATCGAAATATTATATTTATCTTCTATCTCCTCTTTTGTTAGAGTTTCTGCATATAATCCTTCAGAAGTAAATATATTTAAGTCTCTATCAAAGAAATATACAGTGCTCATGTGTTGCCTTAAATCAAAAACAATTTTACCACCTTTTATTAATATATTTTCAGCAAGTTTAAGATAATCAATTGAACAAAAATAAGTTACACCTGTGTCAAAATGAATTTGTCTAACAAATTCTTTTAAATATAATCCCATATTAGAAAATATATTTTGATATCCAATGGTATACATATCATATTGTTTTTCTACATTAGTTGAATCTTTCTCACCTATATATAAGGTGTATAATTTAGAATCCTTGAATCTATTATAATCTAGAGTATTCATATTAGTCGCACCTACTAATATAGATAATGGTTGCTCGACTAATTGATAAGCCAAAGGTGTTTTATCATAAAAAAATGAATCTTTAAATATTTCATATGCATTAAATCCATCATCTATTTTATATGTATACCATTTGATAAAATCATTATTATCAAAATTATATAATAAATTAACCAATGATTTACCACCTTTCAAATTATGTCTTAGTGCTAAATATTTTTCTTTGTATTTCTCATATTTTAACTTATACATTTTATATATATTATAAACAAACATAAAATTATTTAAGCTAAAAGAATGAAAATATTCTAACTATTTAGCTTAAATAATTTTATGCATATTGTATATCTGGTATAATTATATCATACTTCACATAATGTGAAGAATCTTTTATATTTAACTTTTCTAAGAATACTTCATCATATGCAAATTTATTAGTGAAATCATATAATCCAATTGACATATTGATAGAAGAATAATTACTATCTTTTATAATGGGAACTAATTTAAGATATTTTATTGGATTCGCATAATAATTTATATATTGTCTCAGATCATTTAATTTAAAATCATGATCTGAAACATTTCCATTAAATTTCCCTATATAGATATAGTTTTTATTTTGTTCATTGCGATAGTATAGATTAAATTTTTTACACCATTTGCACCATTTGCACCATGAAGAATCTACATTATTTATAATATCATTATCTAACATATAAAATGATGAATACGAACCAACTGTACCAATATGAGTGAATTTTTTTATTTCATTTAGTTTAATTATAATTTCAGAACCATTTTCTACTCTAATACTTTGATCAATCATTGGAAGTTTATGATTAATACCTGATCCATTACTACAAGATGTTTTATTTAAACATTGTATTTTAATATTAATTGGATTATAACCATCAGGACAAGGTAGATATTCTGAATAATTAAGATATTCTGAACAAATTATATTAGATTTAGCTTTTGATTCACTACTTGATTCACTACTTGATTCACTACTTGATTCACTACTTGATTCACTACTTGATTCACTACTTGATTCACTACTTGATTCACTACTTGATTCACTACTTGATTCTTTTGTATAAAATTTTAAATCATTAGCAGGATTATTTTTTAGTGTATTTATTTTAAGAATAGGTAGAATAGGTATAATAGATCTATTATTAAAAATATTTTTTCTAATTTTATTGACAATATTGTTCATTTAATGTTTCTTATTAGATTTTTTGTTTAATATAATTAATTTTTTTTTCAATTTTACTATTTAGATTGTCAAGATTGTCAAGATCTATTTTTTTATCAAGATACTGATCAAAAAATCAAGATACTGTTCAAAAATCAAGATACTACTCAAAAAATCAAGATATTACTAATTGATAAAAATTGATAAAATAATCATAAATATATAAAATAATACTAAATATTATATATATATTAATGTCAGATAATCCTAAATCATGTGATATACAAAATATACAAAATATAGAAAATTTTATAGAAGATGATCATAATCCTTCATCTATTAAAATACAATTAGAATCTACACAACACAATGCTTCTAATAATGATGGTTATGCTTCCAATAATGATGGTGATGCTTCCAATAATGATGGTGATGCTTCCAATAATGATGGTGATGCTTCCAATAATGATGGTGATGCTTCCAA
>Ga0214921_10012184_pt1 | contig 10333 bp, 8 predicted proteins | sample LL1505_MetaG_FD_177992 | JGI IMG/M metagenome (GOLD analysis project Ga0214921, IMG submission 177992) | Freshwater microbial communities from Lake Lanier, Atlanta, Georgia, United States - LL-1505 | ecosystem: Environmental > Aquatic > Freshwater > Lake | place: USA: Georgia | collected 2015-05-28
TCGGCAAGTAGATCAACAAGCCATGGTGATTTAAGAGAACCGAAGTAACCACCGTCAATTAAAGTCGTAGTAGACATGAGTGCTACTGAGAAAAATGCATGAATACTCATTGCAGCAAAGATAATAACGATGCGCACTAAATGTGGAACTCTGCGTGGATTTGGATCGATTCCAATTACAACATGGAAGAAAAGGATTCCAGCAAGAAGGAAGTGAATATTCATAAACAAGTGGCCCACATGCGATTGCATCATTGAACCAAATAAATCTGTGAAGTAGAGGGCAAATAGTGAGCCGTCAAAGAAAGCTAAAGCAACTATTGGGTTGGTATAGAAAATAGCTAACTTGGAATGGAGCACAGCAAGTAGTGAACCTCTCACGCCGCGTTCATCACTATTTCTACCTTGTGGCAAAGTGCGAAGCGCTAATGTAATTGGCGCACCAAGGACTATTCCAATGGGTGCAATCATTCCAAGAACCATGTGGGCAACCATGTGATATGAAAAAGCAAAGTTTGCATACAAACCAAGGCCACCACTGGTTGCAAAATCTATTGCTGATATTCCAAGGGCAAATGAAATCGTGCGACCTACTGGCCATGTATCACCACGCTTTGTAAGAACAACGACACCCTTTATGTAGAGCGCAACAGCAGTAACCAAGATTCCAATCATCAGTGCATCTGGTTCATAACCAATCAGAATTCGGCTCCACGTTGGTTGCGGTGGCGTAGAAATACCTGCGACCGCTAAACCAGGATCAAATTTGGCTTGTTCTGGTCTTGATGGAGCTTGATTGGAAGATAACCATGCACCCATTGCAACTGTTACAACCATGATCAAGCTTTCTGCAAAAATTAAACGAGCAAAGCCTTTCCAATCAATTGAGTTACGTCTCGCTAAATTCCTGCGATGCAAGTAAGCAATAGTTATTAATGAAATCGTTAGAACTACTTTGCCAATTACAACCCAGGCATACGCACTGCTCCACGCTTCTTTGAAATCCAAACGAGCCCAAGCATTTGCAGTTCCACTTAACACGACAGCAATAGCAGCCCACAAAGCCAATTCGCTAAAGCGAGGAACAGCGATTGGTCGGTCTTCAGGGTCCAATATTGCAAGAGTAATAACGCCACCCACCCAGAGAGATAGTGCAACCACGTGGATTACTAGAGAACCAATAGCTAATGCGTGTGAGCCACTTGATGCCGAGTGGCTCTGAAATATCGGGGCAATCAAACCAATGAGAGTAACGATGAGTAGAAAAATAACTGTAAGAATCTTGTTTACTCGAATTGAAGCAAAGGTAATAAATAGAGCGACAAGGGTTTGAAAGAGTAAATACTGACCCAAGGTTATTTGGGTAATGAAAGAGCGCAAGACTGTGGCATCTAAGGCAACTGAAAGAGGTTGATCAAGGATGGTTGCCAACGTAAAGAGAATTGTTCCAACGCTTCCGATAAACCAAGTCAGCCCTGAAATCCATAGCATCGTGCGAAGCTTTTGCGCTGAAGTTGAAAGTTTTCCATGGGAATCTAGAAGTAGAAAGCCCATTGCTAATAGTGTTCCAACTACTGCAAAGCTTCCGATTAGAGATAGATACTTAAAAACTGTGCTTAAAGCGATCATCATTCCCTAAAGAGTTTTCGCGCATAAAGCGTGAGAGCGATTAATACGAAGAAAGCCATAATCAAAAGAAAAATAATAAATATGTTTGTTCCCCAGCTGCTACTTGCTGGTGTTTGTGACTCTGTTGGAGTGGGTGATGCTTCGGTAGGTGTGATCACAGTTGGTGCAGAGAAGTTAAATGTGAAGGCACCTTCAAGAGGTGCATCACCTTCTGAATATAAAGTGTAAGAAACTTTATAAATTCCAGATTCAACAAGTGGCTTGAGGCCAATAGTCGCTGAAACATCTGTAATTGTTAAAGTGCCATCATCAACTCGAACTCCTGCAGGATCTGTAACCACGATTTCATTAGCATCAGGAAGCAATGCTTTCTGAGTTGTCAGTGTTACTGACATAGGAGCTGTGGTGACTGTAGAACCACTTATTGGTGATGTAGTGATAAGTGAGTTTGCACTAGCTGTTGAGATACCAAAGCAGCCAAGTAGGGCCAAAGCAGCCAAGAATTCTCGAACTCGAGTGATTTTCACTTAGAACTCCTCCATATCTTGGACCCTAATTCGCGCCAATCGTCTCACTTCTTTAGACTTAGCATCTACCCCAAAGGGTTGGAATAAGGCCATATTCAAAGATTGGAGCGCTAGTGCCTACATACCAATACGCATGTAACGCTTGCGAGCATGAATTTGAAGCTTTCCAATCATTTAGCGATGCCTCTCTGACCGAGTGCCCGCAATGCAAGGGTGAAATCCGTAAGGTCTATAGCGCCGTCGGCGTTGTGTTTAAGGGCTCTGGGTTTTATAAAACTGATTCTGCAAAAAAGACAACTGTAAGTGAACCCGCTAAAACAACTCCAGCAGCTGCGCCAACTCCGGCAGCTAAGGCAGATTAATCCTGATGATGGGGCGGCTTATCTAACTTAATTTCTTCTTCACGACGTAATTGTTCTGCCGCGGCTTCAGGATCGATCTCATCTGATGTCACATTAGGAAAGAGATCACTCATAGTTTTAAGTCTACATCTAAGGAGTAAGAAACGTGTTTGAGAAGCTTGGGAAGTTCATTGTTAAGCGCAGCAAGCTAGTCCTTTTATCCTTCATCATTACAACAATCCTAGCTGGAGCAGTTGGCTCCTTATCTTTTGGCCGTCTTGATTCAGGTGGCTACTCAGACCTTAATAGCGACTCTGCAAAAGCTGCTAAATATGTCATAGATGTATTTGGTGCTGAAGAACCAGTGGCAGTGATGGTTGTGGACTCTGCTAGCTCTACTGTCGATGATCCAACTGTTGCAAGCACAGCAACTGAAATTGAAAAGAAGATTCAAAACCATGAGGGAGTCTCGAAAACTTACTCCTACTGGTCCACTGGCGGATCACCAACTATGAAGTCTAAAGATGGAAAAGCAGGCTTTATCTTGGTGTATTCAGATCTGGATGCTTTTGATTGGGATGCTCTTGGTTCATTAGGGGCATCATTGCAAAAAGAGTTTGATGGCAAGTATAAAAATGTTCATATTTATGCATCTGGTGCAGGCGTCATTACATATGCAATTAACCACAAAATTGAAAAGGATTTGATTCTTGCTGAGACAATTGCTATTCCTCTTACATTCCTCCTTCTAGTCTTTGTTTTCGGAGCACTTGTTGCATCAGCTACACCGTTATTTGTGGGTGTAACAGCAATCCTTGGATCTTTCTTCATTATTTACTTATTGACGCTATTCACTAACGTCAGTGTTTTCGCTCTTAATCTCATTACCGGCCTTGGGCTGGGGCTTGGCATTGACTACGCACTTCTGATGGTAAATCGATTCCGCGAAGAACTACATAACGGCCATAGCGTTGAAGAATCCGTAGTCACAACTGTTGCTACAGCAGGTAAGACGGTTTTCTACTCAGGCCTAACTGTTTTTGTCACTATGGCATCACTTCTCTTCTTCCCACTTGAGTTCTTAAAATCCTTTGGTTATGCCGGTGTAGCTGTCATTACATTTGCAGTTATTGGTGCAGTCATTGCGCTACCAGCACTACTTGCCGTTCTTGGGGAAAAAGTTGATAAGGGTGTTGTTCGAAAGAGTGCGATTACTCCTAAGGAAGATGGTCGTTGGGCGCACACTGCCCGCAACGTTATGAAGCGCCCAGTTCCAGTTGTTCTTGCTTGTTTAGTGGTCTTAGGGATATTGGCTGCACCTGTTACTAATATTTCATTTGCCCAAGTGGATTCAAGAGTTCTGCCGGCATCAAATCCAGCTGCTATTGCAGCCGAAGTTGTTGATACCCGCTTTGATGGATTGATTGGAAGTCCGATTGAAGTTGTAGTACCAAATGGTGTTGGTCGTGAAAGTGACATTAATGCTTTCTTAGAAAAGGTTAAGGGCATTGAAGGCATCGTTCGAGTCGGTGCAATTGAGACTTACAAGCAAGATATTCGAGTTCAAGTAATTTCCTCTGTTCCATCTCGAAGCACTGATTCATTGCAGGTAATTCACGACATTAGAAATCTAGATCAGCCTGCTGGCACACTCATCGGTGGAGCTGCCGCTGATTTCACTGACTCGCAAGATGGAATCGCTAAAACATTGCCATTGGCTTTGGGTTGGATCGCATTGACAGTATTAATCCTTATCTTCGTCTTCACTGGTTCAATTATCTTGCCGATTAAGGCAGTGATACTCAATGGGCTTTCATTGGTTGCAACCCTTGGTGCAATTACTTGGATATTTATCGATGGCCACCTGAAGTGGTTAGTGGGTGACTTCACCGTGACTGGAACTTTAGATACGGGTTCAGTGATTCTGGTAGCCGTAGTTGTTTTTGGACTTTCAATGGACTACGAACTATTTCTACTATCGCGCATTCGTGAAGAGCATTTGAGCGGTAAGAGCAACGTTGAATCTGTTGCCGTTGGTTTGCAACGATCTGCTCGAATTATTACTGCCGCCGCAATGCTGCTTGCTGTTGTGTTCGCAGCCTTTATAACTAGTGGTGTTACATCAATCAAGATGTTGGGCTTTGGTGTTTCGCTAGCAGTTATTCTGGATGCAACAATCGTGCGAGCACTCCTTGTTCCAGCGCTTATGCGTTTATTTGGTGAACGTAACTGGTGGGCACCTAAGTGGATGCAGAAATTCACTCTTAAGCATTAATTTAAAGTATGTGTCCCCGGCGGGAGTTGAACCTGCGACCTACCGCTTAGGAGGCGGTTGCTCTATCCACTGAGCTACGGGGACTTAGATTGTGCAGGGGCAATCTTGTCATGAATTATTGCCATGACTAGACTTGAAGAAATGAAGCGCACATTTGACGTTGTGATTATTGGATCCGGCTTTGGTGGCTCCGTATCTGCGCTGCGCCTACGTGAAAAGGGTTATAGCGTCGCCGTTCTTGAGGCAGGTAAGCGCTTTCGAGATAAAGATTTCCCAAAGACTTCATGGCGCATAAGTAAATTTCTATTTGCTCCAAAAGCTGGCCTCTATGGCATTCAACGTATTCATGTGTTGCCTGATGTTTTAGTTCTAGCTGGGGCTGGTGTTGGTGGAGGTTCTTTGGTTTATGCCAACACTTTGTACCAACCAGGAGATAGATACTTCACTGACAAACAGTGGGCATCTATTACAAACTGGAAAGAGGAGTTAGAGCCTTGGTATGACCAAGCTCGACGTATGTTGGGTGTTACAGACAACCCTTATTTTTCTAACAGTGACAAGGCGATGAAAGAGGCTGCTGAAGAAATGGGTGTTGGCCACACTTTCAAGATGGCTCCACTTGGGATCTATTTTGGTGATGGCAAAGGTGTTGCAAGTAAAGATCCATTTTTCGGTGGAGTTGGACCTGATCGCAATGGTTGTATGCAATGCGGTGCATGTATGAGTGGGTGCCGATTTAATGCCAAAAACACTTTACCTAAAAACTACTTAGGTCTAGCTGAAAAAGCTGGAGCAGAAGTCTTCCCAATGACTACTGCTACAAAGATTGAGAAACTACCTAACGGTGAGTGGAAGATTTCAACTCGCAAAACAGATGACTGGTTGGGCCAAAGAGGCTCAGTATTTTTTGCTAAGGATGTAATTGTTGCCGCTGGCACATTCAATACCCAAAAACTGCTTCATAAGATGAAAGATGACAAAGTATTGCCAGGGATCTCTGATCGCTTGGGTGATTTGTCTAGAACTAACAGTGAAGCTTTAACTGGTGCCCTCATGCAAAATACTGATATCGACTACAGCGATGGCAGTGCTATTACCTCATCGTTTTTCCCTGATGAAAATACCCACATTGAGCCAGTTCGATATGGCAAGGGCTCTAATTTAATGGGATTATTGCAGACAATCATGACCGATGGACACTCATCACAAGATCGTCGCAAGCAATGGTGGAAGCAATTTGTAGCTAATCCAAAACTACTTTTCAAGATTTTGAACGTGCGCCGCTGGAGTGAGCGGACAGTCATTGCTCTAACAATGCAAAATGTTGATTCTTCAGTCTCTGTTCGTGGAAAGAAATCAATATTTGGCTGGCGCTTAACTTCAACTAATGATCCGGATCATCCCAATGCCACATATATCCCGGCAGCAAATGAAGCGGTCAGGCTTATTGCTCAAAAGCATGGCGGAATAGCCGGTGGACATGTTGGCGATCTCATAGATGCACCATTTACAGCTCACTTTGTTGGTGGATGCGTAATAGGAAGTGATCAGAACCAAGGAGTTATTGATCCGTATCATCGCGTTTGGAACTATCCAACCCTTCATATTGTTGATGGTTCAACAATCACCGCAAATTTGGGTGTGAATCCATCGCTAACTATTACTGCACAGGCAGAACGTGCACTATCTTTCTGGCCTAACAAGGGTGATGCAGATTCACGACCTGCTCAAGATCTGCCATACAAAAGATTGAATGCAGTTGCACCGCGCGCACCATTTGTTCCTTCTGGAGCAGTTGGCGAACTAAAGATCAAATAGGAGATTTAAATGCAATCATGGGCTTTAGTTACAGGTGCAACGGTTGGAATCGGGGAAAGTTTCACTCGATTACTGGCACAAAATGGTTACAACATAGTTTTAGTTGCACGTGATTTACCTAGACTCCAAGAACGAGCAAAAGCTCTTGAATCCACCTTTGGGGTAGTAACCACAGTCATCCAAGCGGACTTAGCAACTGATGCAGGATGTAAAGCTATAGAGGATTTCATTGCAAATAATCAAATAGATGTCTTAATCAATAATGCTGGTTTTGGAATCAATAAAGCTTTTACGATGAGTCAATTAGATGTTGAACAACAATTACTTGATGTCCTTGTGCGAACCCCCATGCGCTTAATGCATGTGGCACTGCCTGGGATGAAAGAGCGCAATAAGGGCGTCATCATTAACGTCTCATCAGTTGCCGGATGGATTGCAGGTGGAACATATAGTGCTTCAAAGTCTTATCTAACTGTTCTATCTGAATCACTTCACACGGAGCTTTCATCTACTAATGTGAAAGTAAGTGCGCTCTGTCCTGGATTTACAAGAACTGAGTTTCACCAACGTGGGCGCATGTCCATGAAGGGACTGCCTGCGTTCATGTGGCTCAACTCTGACAAACTCGTTGCTAAGGCTTGGAAAGATGCCGTTGCTGGTAAAGCCGTAAGCGTTCCGGGTTGGCAATACCAACTCCTCACCTTTGTAATGCGCAATGCGCCACGTTCATTGGTGCGAAAAATTGGCATGAACGTTCGCGTTAAACAGCGCAATAAGTAATCCCTGACTAATCTCACAGTGAATTCATTGGGTTCATGGGCGGGTTCTCAGGAGTTTTTGAGTATCGGCTGGCTACGATTAGCCCATATCCAATGGAGGTTTTTCTGATGCGTAAACTCGCTTCTCTCACACTCGCACTCGTTGTCGCCAGTGGTGTCATGATTGCAATGCCTGCCCCTGCTACAGCAGCTGCCAAGATCTCAAATGGCGTTGCCTGCACCAAGCTCAATGCAACAACTACTGTGAGTGGCAGTAAATACAAGTGTGCGAAGAATCCATTGACTACTAGTTCAAAATTGACATGGCTTTCACTTGATTGCCTAAATTCAGCTGGCGCTTTTGTGAAATCACAAAAAGATTCAGTGGGGCTAACAGCAAATCTCACTGCTCAAATACCAGTAATTGAGCTAGGCATAACTACTGAGACTGCAAATAAGGCTGAAATACAAAAGAAACTTGATGATACAAATTTGCGTTTAACTGCCGCACAGGCAAAGCTTGCTGCAGCAACAAGTGCTGCAGATAAGAAGGCTTATACATCAGCAGTCTCTGCATGGACATCGGCTGCACGTCTTTATACAAGCCAAGTTAACAAAATTACTCTTAATATTCGCAAACTTGAAGCTGCTAAGTTAGCTGCTACAACACAGCCAGCACAGCTCAAAGCTGATGTTGATAACACAAAGGCAAATGCACAGCTTATTTGTACTAAGGGCTTCTAAAGCTAAATAACTGTAGGTAAAAGCCCCGTTAGAAATAACGGGGCTTTCCCTATTCAATCCCAGTTTTTGCCTGACCTAGATTAAGAAGATGGCTATACGAGTACTTCGCATAGTTGGCCCATTACTTCTGCTCGTGCATTTCATGACTCACTTTTCACCAATTAACGGGTCAAAACTAGTCGAGCTCTACCTCTATAACGCAATCCCTTTATTTGCCATCATTGTTATTGCCATAGCGCAGAGAATTTCGGATCCACTCTCGAAGCCTTTACTCATCACGGCTATTTCTTTGTGGCTTTTTGGATCAGTTCTAGCTAGTACAGCTTCCTACTATTCCTTGCCTGAAATGAGCTCACTTGTTTCAAATACTGCTTATCTGCTTTTCTATCCTTTCGCCGTTATCGCACTTCCCCGCCTTATAAATTCGAGTAGAAAATCAACTGTCCTAGAGATCTTTGATGCATCCATCGTTGGACTTGGCCTTGGAGTGTTAGGAACTACCTTTGCACTCAAACCTGTATTACCTCACTTTGGTGGAAAGTTAAGTGATGCCCTCTTTGCTCTAACTTTTCCTGTTTGTGACTTAATCCTCATCTCCTTAACAATGGCAACGATTGCATCTCATGGCTGGTCGCAGAGATCTCTGATTGTTTGTGCTGGCACTATCGCCTTTACTTTTACGGACTTTCTATTTCTCTGGCAACATCTCAATGGAATCTATTCTTTTGGTTCAATGGTCGATGATGGTTGGATATTGGGCTTAGTACTTCTTGCAGAGAGTACGTGGCACCCAGGTAAAGATGAGGAATCTGTTGCATCTGTAAACCCAATCTTCATCGCACTCTCTGTTTTCTTAAGTGCCACTCTTTTAGCATTAATCGCCATTAAACCTGGGTACTTCCCAACCTTTATCTTGATTCCAGCTGTTAGTACTTTAATGCTGGCTTTTATCCGAATGACAATTGCACTTAAGCAAGCAAGAAATATCGGACATGAAAGAATCTTAGCGCGCACTGATGAGTTAACGGGCCTGCCTAATCGCAGACGTCTTATTAGTGAGATTGAAAACTTTGTTGGTAAAGATGGCTCGTTGTTATTGCTCGATCTTGATGGTTTTAAACCAGTCAATGATCTGCACGGACATGCAACTGGCGACAAAGTGCTGCAACAAGTATCGATGCGCTTTGCACGAGCCCTGCCGTCTGGTGCGCTATTAGCGCGTCTGGGAGGAGATGAATTCGGTGTGTTAATTGAAGGTGCTTATGAGCATTCAATGGATGTGGCATTAGCGCTACGCGCAACGTTGAGCTATCCCTTTGATATTGATAATCAACACATCAACATAGATGTGAGCATTGGTGTGGCAGAAAATACTGGTTCCCCAGATTTATTACGTAGAGCAGATGATGCGATGTATCGAGCTAAGCGCGAGGGTCTAGGGGTTTGTCGGCTTTAATCTCTTGTAGACGAGCAAGTGATTCCAAACGCTCCACTGCATGATCCACTATTCGCTCTGCATATCCCTTGCTGTATCCATCTAAGTAGAGCCATGGTTCATGGATTTCACCAGCAGATAGATGAGCAAGCTCTGGCACATACTTTCGAATGTAATCCCCATTTTCATCAAAGCGCTTGCCCTGCTCGATTGGATTAAAGACTCGGTAATACGGCGATGCATCAGTTCCAGTACCTGCAGTCCACTGCCAACCATGGGCATTTGATGCAACGTCATAATCAACAAGGTGCTCGGCAAAAAACCTCTCACCTAACTGCCACTCTAGATGTAGATCTTTTACTAAGAAGGATGCAACAACCATACGAGTGCGATTGTGCATCCAACCTTCTTTAATTAACTGGCGCATTGCTGCATCAACAAAGGGATAACCGGTTGTGCCTTCACACCAGGCTTTAAATTGTGCACCCGGCTTGTCATAGCGCATGTCGGCAAAGCGCGGTGCGTAGTACTCACGATCAGTCATCGGATTGTTAAAGAGAACATCGGCATAAAACTCACGCCATGCAATCTCTTTACGGAAAGTGTCGTGAGCCTTGCTCTCCCCTAAGTTTTGAAGAAGAGTTCGTGGATGTATCTCACCAAACTTCAAATATGTACTCATTTTCGAAGTTCCATCTATGCCAGCAAGGTTTCTATTTTCATCGTATGAATCAATAGCTTTTTTGCTGAACTCTTTAAACCTAGCCAACGCTGCCGCTTCTCCAGCCTCGATGATTTCAACACCTT
>Ga0214921_10012186_pt1 | contig 10333 bp, 6 predicted proteins | sample LL1505_MetaG_FD_177992 | JGI IMG/M metagenome (GOLD analysis project Ga0214921, IMG submission 177992) | Freshwater microbial communities from Lake Lanier, Atlanta, Georgia, United States - LL-1505 | ecosystem: Environmental > Aquatic > Freshwater > Lake | place: USA: Georgia | collected 2015-05-28
TGATAATTCATTGGAATGATTATTTTGATTATCAATATAAGTATCATTATGATACTTATATTTTCTGATCCCAGATGTATTGGTGGAGTATTTACATGGTCCCAATATTTTTGTCAGTACTTACATTCACAAAATATAATGCACAAGTTGATTCAACATTATGATCTTGATAAATTATGTATAGGGAGAAGCAATATCTGTATAATCAATAATTATCATTCCCCATTATTTTTTAATCATGCATGGTTATCAAAGTTAAAAAAAGATAATAATCATTTGATTTTTGTCATGCATAGCAGTTTAAGTCCAGCTAATAAGGTTTTCAATGATTGGTATACTTATTTTGATGGTGTTATTGTTGTCACTCTGGAATGTTTGGAAAAAGTAATAAGGTTATACAATAAAAATATTCACTATTTGCCCAATTGCTTGAAACAATTAGTACATTTACAAAAACCAAAACAAAATAGAATTCACTTTGTTGGCAGACTGGCACCAGAAAAGAATTTACCTATGTTGATCTATTCATTTACCTATTTGTCTGAATTTAGTTTGCATCTGTATGGTGTACCCATTAATCCAGGCTATTTGAAATACTTATTATGGCTTATCACTGAATGGAACCTAACAAATGTAACTATACATGATTCAACAAATGATCATGACATATTATTTGCATGTGATGCATGTGTCATGCCAAGTGTTTATGAAGGAGCATCTTATACATGCATAGAAGCATTAGAACATGGTATACCAATCATTGCACACAAGGCAGGAGGTATCAGTGAATATATTGATGAAACTTTTGAATTTGAATATCTGCATAACCTATTTTTTGAAGATGAAATATATATACCATCATATGATACTTTATTGATTAATATTGGTTATTGTGAATGTATAACAACATGCAGGTCAAAATTGTCAAATCTGTTAGATAGATGGACAGGAAAAGTGATAGTTCCAAGTATATTATTGAATAGTAAATCTGAGAAAAACTATTTCAAAAAAAATGCATTGATCATTGCTGAATCTATTAAAAAAGGTGTTGGTAGAGATGTTAAGTTTGACAGAAAAAATGTACTCTATGAAAAAAATATAATGTCATTAGTTAATAAAAAAATAACTGATTCTTATTTTTATGATGCATATTATGGTTCCAATAGTATTCAGACCACCAGATACAAAAAATATGGTTTATTACAAAAAATAGGTTGTGAGAGTGAATTTTATAAAATTAATCATATTGAAATTGATCAATATGATCTGATTAGTATTATTATTCCCACATACAATAGACAAAATAAAATAGAGCAGACTATTTTGTCTCTAATTAATCAAACTTATCCTAATTTAGAAATAATTGTGGTTGATGATGGAAGTACTGATTCAACTGGGGAAGTGGTTAAAAAATATGATAAGATAAAATATATCAGATATGAACAAAATATGGGTTGTTATCATGCTGTCAATATTGGTCTGACATATTGTTCTGGTAAATATGTAACATATCATGGATCAGATGATATATCAGAAAAGAATAGATTTATGACACAATACAAAATGCTTAAAAAATATGATTTACTAATGTGTGGTACTAATATGATCAGAACTCATATTGAACATTTTTTGGGTAATGATGCAAATGAAGTGGTAGAAATTATTGAAAAAGATAAAAATGATTTGACTATGAAACATTATATTGGATGCTGTAGACCTATATTATGTTTTGGATCATTCATTTATAAAAAAAGTGTCATAGATGAACTAAAAGCATTTACAAAACTTGTAAGGGGGACAGATGCTGAATTTATTAGTAGATTCTTGGCAAAATATGAAAATATTATATTTGATGCAAAATTAGATGAAATACAACCTTACAAACATATATATCAATATGTTTCTAATAAAAGAATAGGTAGAACATATTATATCATTCCAGAAGTTCTATATTACTCAACTGGTTTTGATGGTTCCAACTTGACAATCTTGCCTGATCCAATTTGAAACAAACAATGCATATCAAATGCAATGGTATGTGCATCATTAGCAGGATTGTGATCATGGAAAACTGTTCTTGCTGGCATGTTTTACAATTTGGCAAGATGACCAGTTAGTCCCCAATCAGCCATTATACCATGTGCAAGCAGTAATCCTTTTGTCATACTGTATGTTTCAAAAAATGTCTCATATGTTTGTGTTAGTGCAGTGTATGGAAGAGGTAGGGTATGGGACATGTGTTTGGCCATTAGATGGTTGACAAATGCACCATCATAGACATTGTTATCTGACACCAAATAATACCCATAAGAGTTTTGAGCAGCATATTGTTCCCACTTTTGCCTGAATGCATGAAATCCATGAATCATTTCAGCTTCTCTTTCTGTCTTGGTCAAATGACCTGTATATGTCAAACTGGTCAAAATATCTGGATGTTGTGACCAGAACTCTTTTATACATCTGGGTTCAAAAACAGTTTGGTCTGGAAAGTAACAATTGCAATAATATCTGTCAAGTTCCTCAAATTTCTCATTCATACAAACTGCACCAATCGCCAAAGTGTCATACTCGGTTGTTCCACCCGATCTCTCAATGTCAAAAGCTACTACAAGTCGTTTCATGTTTATACATTAAATAAATAAAATTGAAAAATCATATATTCTACAATGTTGATTCAATTCAGACAATTATCATACTTCATTCCAAATGTGTTCCAGGATATTAGAAGATGGTGATGCCACATGCGCATTGGCATTAGTTAAAATGCATTTTAGTGAAAATGATGTTAAAAAATGTAGTATTTCACTTCGTGATTTAACAGCAGACTGTTCTACTGAGTGTCCATTATATGATTTGTACAGTAAACACATAGACAACATTCATGTGGAATTACCAAATGATCCTATTGTTGATTATACACCATACAGGTGTCATCCATCATGTATAGTGCAAATGGATGACACAACTATTGCTTCATGTTTGAAAGCATATCGTGAACTTTGTGATACACTCAATACATTTAAGCAATGTGTAGAAAAACTTGCAACATATCACCGTGATGATGTTCTGAACATGTTTGCAACAAACTTGAATGAACGATCTTATTTTCGAGATATGTCAATGTTTAAAACGGCTTTGTGTGAAACTAGAGATGATTTGCGACATATTGGTGTACCAGTTAGTTCTTATGGTACAGATGATATAGTTTCTATAGCGATGTTGCCAAATCTGACGGTGACCACTGAATTGATGCTTCGGTCATTATTATTTGAAACTATCAAGATTGATATTGGCATAAAAAAAACTTGTTGGTATTCTAAAATCAATGATCCGTGTGCAGATCCTTCATGCCCTGTGTCAGATTTTTTGCAAAGCTTGTATAAACTGGTGATATCCAATGAATATTATCCAACTATGCACACAGATTATGACGATAAGCTAAAACTTTGTATGATTGATGACAAGTTCAAATGTGTAGAATGCACAACACAATTTCAGCGTCTCAATTTTCCATACATTGTGTTGTATATGCATGAGCTTGCAGAAGTTCGAAAAAATGTTGCATGTACACTTGAACTAAAAGTTGAAAGTATGAGACAACAGATTGAACAATATTCAAAAATGAAAGATGGATCCAAATTTAAATATGATTATATGTGTCGCGAACTTGAGATGATCGAAAAAGATCTCGGGAATTTAACATCTGTCGATCATGTACGAGGACAATGTGTTTGTTGATTTTTTTATAATAACTGAGCCATGATGCATGCGTCTGTTTATCATAAATATATTGTAAACAACTGCGTCTGTTTATCATAAATATATTGTAGATAACATTATAAGAAAATGTCTTTACAAAAGCAAACACGTGACTTTGATTTAATGTTCAAGAATGGAACCAACTCAAATATCTCGCTCAATTTGCTTTCTGTGTCTCCGGTAATGGCTGGGGATTGTGTTGCAATCATTGGACACTCGCAGAGTGGTAAACGCACAATTATTAAGGATATTATTAAGCAATTACAAAAAACTAATCAGGTGGATGAATGTGTTATATTTTCGCCTTACGATAACATTTCATATACTGACAAAATATATCCAAAATATGATTCGAAAATAGTAAGTGATATTTTAGAAACACAAAAACAACATCAAAACAATGGTACACGCAATAATGTAGTTGTTGTTTTAAATGACTGTATAGGTTGTAAACAAAATTCATTTAATGATCCGGACCTATTTGAATTATTTAATTGTAAAAAATACAATATTACAACTATTATCACAATGCAATTTGCACACAAAATACCAGTAGAAATTAGAGCATGCTTTGATTTTAAGTTTATGGCATCCGAGAATTTTACAACAAACATAAAACGATGTTATGATTATTATGCTGGTATGTTTCCTGAATATAAACAATTTAGTAGTATTATATGCAAACTCAAACAATATGAATTTTTGGTAATATCAACTAGTTCTAATAAACATAATTTTGATGATATGGTAAAAGTATATAAGTCTCTCAATGAGAATGATATTTTTACTGTGCCAAGCATGAAAATTACCAATAATACAAAAAATAAATTGGTACCAACAGACATATCTCAACTTAAATCAGGTGATATGATTATGGTTATTGGCAAACGATCATCTGGCAAGACAACTGCAGTTATCAATATTCTGAAAAACATGCATGAGGCAAAACAAATAGATGAATGTGTAATCTTTACACATAAATCTACAGAAGACAAATATAATCAATACACAGATCGTATCTATCATGTGGTCAAATCATCACTTATTAAGAAAATTGTGAAAAAACAGAAAAAAGATTTCAAGAATAATTGCTGTAAAAATATTGTTATACTATTTGCCAAAACCAATATAACCAATAAATCCAGTGATCGCAGCAGAATAATCAATTATTTGATTAAAAATCGTCATTATGGTATCACATGCATTATTGAAGCACAATATCCATCATTTATGGGAAATTTTACAATTTCCAAATTTGACCATATACTATTTAATAATAATATTTCCTATAGTCATGATGTTTCTTCTCTATATAAGTGTGATTTGAATGATACTTTTGAAAGTCCAGAATCTTTAACTGAAGCAATTAAAAAACTTGCAGAATATGAATTTATGATGTTAACACGCGGTGGAAAACTTGATGTGGGATACTTCACTGCACAAAAATTTGTTACACCATTTAACATTCCAAGTGTTAATTTAGATGAATACAAAAGTAAAAGTAAAAAACACAAAAAGATTAATATTAAAGTATTAAATACCGTTATGAATTCCAATGAAACAATAATTAAATCTGTATTCAATCACACTGATATAACAAACCAATATAATCTATTAAAAATTATTGTTGATAGAAATCAAGAACTTGTTGACTATTTAATTAATAAATATAGTGGCACGATGTTAACAGCAGAGAAAAATGTGTGTGATGATGATTTAACTAAACAGATAACAGAGGAAACTGAAAATGATGATAATAAATCAGTTGCATCAACAGTTTCAAGTGAATATGTTGAAGATGATGTTGATAATTTAGCTAATCTTGAAAATAAAATAACTACACCACTGAGCAGTTTCACTAATTATGATGATATGAATGTAAAGGCAGGACAAATTATTTTGATTCAGGGTTCAAGAGGTACTGGCAAAACTGTAATTATTAGAGATATGATTAGATATCTCTACAATACAAAACAAATTGATGAATGTATTATATTTTCCAAACATGAGGCAGGTTATAATAATTATTCTAGATTCACAGATGGCATCTATTATCATGATATAAATACTATAATATTGGAACAAATTTTATACACACAAACTCAACACCAAAAGAATGGTACAAAAAATAATGTTGTTCTTGTTTTAGAGAATTACTTTTGCACTGATGCTAGTAGATTATTTTGGCAAAGTGAAATAGCACAGACTCTTTCTGAATGCAAAAACTATAATATCACTTTAATAATGGCAACACAATCGCCTATTCCAATTTGGCCAAATTTCCAATCTAAGATTAATCATTTATTCACGGGTTATACTGATTTTATGGTTCTTACCAAAATGATTTATGGTAGATATTGTGCTGATATAATGTCATCCGCCAATGAGTTACATAATATTTTAAACCATATTGGACATCATGAATTTTTGGTGATTTCAAATGATGAAACAACAAAATCAAAAAAATTAAATTTATTCACATCTCCATGCGATTGGACTAAATTCACAGTGCCAGGTATGAAATTTATTCAACCACTAATGTACTAAAAAATTGATTAATTACATTATCTATTTTAATTATGTATGATTTCATTAGCACACATCCATGCGCTCTGTATTTCGTATGTTTACTAGATTTTCATACCCCATTTTAGGTCTAAGCATTGTTCCATTCAAAATGACTGAAAAGTGTGATTTTGATGCATTGGGTCTTGTGGAAAACCCTAAAGATATTAATATTATAACTGCATCACGTGCTAAAATTATTATTTTTTTACAATGTCACAGAAAACAACTTATTCAAAAATTAGTTGAAGAAGATATTGTAGATATGCTCAAACAGTATAAAACACATATGAAGCCTGATTCTGAGGATATTAAAAAAGTTATTGATCAACAGATTGACAAATATATGATCTATACTGACGATGCATTGGTGGTATTCATGTATAACTGGTATTTTAAGCACAATATTTCAGATGAAAATTTAGCAAACTATCTTGAACGCTTTTTTAATGCAAAATCAATTGATGAACTGAGCAACTTTAGACTATACTTTTTCGGTTCATCTCTCCGTGAAACTATTACAACTTTTTATGTTAATAGGCTCATTCAGATTTTACCAATGCTGGATCATAAAACCAGGATTGATTTTGCCCAAAAATTGGATTCATCTGTCATTCATGCTATTTATGATTTACAACCTGATCTTATTCCAATGCCAGTTCTCAGGGTGAAGCTTCGGGGTGTTTTCAAAACACATGCTGAGGAACCCGATCATGAGGCATTTTTGTCATCAGCTAATCAAACTGATAGTAACAAATATATTTATTTACATTATGAAGAACTATCATACAAAACTATTCTTAAGCATACTGACAATGTAGACATCATACTAAAACTCATTTATGATCCAGCAAAATTTACAGAGTCTGATATCCCAGGTTTTCGTCAAGGAAGCACTTATGATAAATTATTGGGTTGTCCATCCGATTCAGAAGATTTGACAAAATGTCTGTATGAAGTCAAACCATATGACTTTCCTAAGGTAAGATTCTTGGCTATTATTAATCTGTGTGAAGAAATGGGCAATGAGCAATTGTACACTGCATTACAGGCAGCTTATGCAGAATATGAGGAAGTGGAAACATAATTTAGTTTATTTGTTTAACAAACCATCAAATAAAAAATTGATATTATTACTTACATGATATACCAATACAATAATACCAATTAACCAGTCAAATGACAGATATTTCATTATTGTCAAACCAACCACTAATTAATTTGGGTGTTATTGGTCATGTAGCAGATGGCAAAAGTACTATTGTCAAAGCACTGACAAATAAGGCAACACAGCAACATTCATCTGAACAGGAGAGGGGAATTACAATTAAGATTGGATATGCCAATGCAAAGATTTTTAAATGTGGTATTTGTGATGCACCAATGTGTTACCAGTCGACAGATTCAAGTGTTGGCGAATATGAATGTAAATTATGTGGTGAAATATGTGAACTTGTCAATCATGTTAGTTTTGTGGACAATCCTGGTCATCATGCATTTATGACAACTATGATGAATGGAACAAGTGTCATGGATTATGCCATTCTAGTTGAATCAGCAGAAAATGGTTTGAAGCCAATTGGTATACCTGCACCACAAACTAGGGAACATTTAGAAATCACTGAACGCGTTGGCATCCCCACAAAAATAGTTTGCATGAATAAATTTGATTTGGTTCCAAAAACTTCAGCCTATCCATTAGTTACTGCACTGAGAGATTACCTAAATACCACATCGATTGATCCTGATATGCCAATTATTCCAATGTCTGCAACTTTAGGATGCAACATTGATGTTTTGTGTGAGATGTTAGCTAAATTACCAATTCCAAGTAGAGATGTTTCATGTGGTGTCAAAATGTTAATTGTCAGAAGTTTCAATGTCAATCATCCAAAAACTAACATTGCTGATTTGAAAGGTGGAGTTGTTGGAGGCAGTCTGATTAGGGGAAAGTTATCGGTTGGAACAACTGTATATATTTATCCAGGATATGTTTCTGAGACAAAGGAAGATAGTAAATTCAATTGGTCATATACACCTCTAAAAAGTAAAATCTTGTCAATTAATTCAGAAAAAGCATCACTTGAATCAGCTGTTCCTGGTGGTCTGATTGGTGTTCAGCTTGATATTGATCCTGCATTAGCTGGTGTTGACAAGCTAGTGGGTCAGGTAGTGGTGTCAACTGATACGGTCATTAAGGTATATGATGGATTGAAACTTGATTTCAAACCAATGAATGATAGTGTTGTAATTGCTGTTGGTGATGTTTTATCTGTCAATGTCAATTCCAATAATATTGTGTGTACAGTCTATGAAATTAATGATACAGGCATTATGCTGGAACTAAAAAAGCCAGTTTGTGTTGAGATTGGTGATAGGGTGACATTGAATAGGATTATTGATTCTGTCATTACTGTTCTTGGTTGTGGAGTGGTGTTAGGCGGACTAGAATGTGAACTGTGTTAATTTATTAAAACAAAAATTGAAAATATATGTTGTTTAGATTGATAATACATAAATTTTATATTTGTACCAAATGGATGAGATAATACAAAAAATCCAACATGCTGCTGAACTTAGTCAGGCATCCCTTAGTTTAACATGTATGGACCTACACACATTACCTGAAGATATATTTGTGCCACTAATTAATCTACAAGAATTATATTTAACCATAATTGATAACAAAATGACCAATTTACCGGAAAATATATTTACATCACTAGTAAACTTGCAACATTTGAGAATTTCATGTGATTATATTTCTAGTTTGCCAGAAAACATATTTGCATCACTTTCTAATCTGCAGACATTAACTATACAAATTGATGAACTTGTTATTTTGCCAGAAAACATATTTTCACATCTGGTCAATTTACAAAGTTTGGTGATTGAATATACCGAAATATCTAGTTTGCCAGAAAATATATTTGATCCTCTAGTCAATTTGCAAAAATTGGAAATGAAAAATAATAAATTGTCCAGTTTGCCGGAAAATATTTTTGCACACCTAATCAAATTACAAGAATTGTGGATGAATAATAATAAATTATCTAGTTTACCGGAAAATATATTTGACCGTCTAATCAATTTGAAAATATTAGAGATGAATAATAATGGTTTATCCATTTTGCCAGGCAAAATATTTGATCATCTGGTCAAATTGCAAAAAATGGCGATAAATAATAATGGAATATCCGGTTTGCCAGATAATATATTTGATCCTCTAGTCAATTTGCAAAAATTGGAGATAAATAACAATAGATTATCAGGTTTATCAGAAAACATATTTGCATGTTTGACCAATTTAAATAAACTAGATATGAGTAACAATGTAATAATTGAATTACCGGAAAACATATTTAAATCTCTAACTGGTCTGAAAACATTAGATATATGTAGGAATAAACTGGAGTATTTACCAGAAAACATATTTTCACATCTAACTAGTCTAAAAGATTTAGAAATTGATGGAAATAAGCTAACCAGTTTACCAGAAAATATATTTACATCCCTAACCAATTTGAAAAAGTTAAATTTGCACAAAAATAAGCTAACTAGTTTACCAGAAAACATATTTGTATCTCTGACTAATTTGGGTTCACTGTATATCTCGAGAAATAAGCTAACTAGTTTACCAGAAAATATATTTGCATTTCCAACTAATCTAAAAATCATTAGTATGTTTTGCAATGAAATTACCCATTTGCCTGACAACATATTTGCACATTTGATCAATTTGGACTATTTATCCATTGCTCGTAACAGACTTACCATTTTGCCAACATCTATTTTAGGATGCATGCGATTAATTACATTATATTTTGATGGCAATGAAATAACTCCGGACATAAGATTCCAAAGATTCATAGACAGAATACAAAATTATAATAATCACGGAATATTTGCAAATGGACAAAATATTCATGCTTCCAGTATACAAACTTCAACTAAAGAATCTATAAATGCATTGTTTAAAGATACATTTGTTTGTTCCAAAGATGAGATT
>Ga0214921_10012187_pt1 | contig 10331 bp, 9 predicted proteins | sample LL1505_MetaG_FD_177992 | JGI IMG/M metagenome (GOLD analysis project Ga0214921, IMG submission 177992) | Freshwater microbial communities from Lake Lanier, Atlanta, Georgia, United States - LL-1505 | ecosystem: Environmental > Aquatic > Freshwater > Lake | place: USA: Georgia | collected 2015-05-28
ACTGATCCTGATAGTCTAGTTAATTATGGCAGCGATGTCATACCTGAACACAATTATATACTATTATGGGATCAAGAGCCTATTCATTTGAACATACACGTTAACACATTTTTATTGGCTCGAAATATGAATAAGGATATGCATAACAATACCTGTACGTTGGGAAGAAATAATCAAGTGGGATCTATTATTACCAGCGAAAAGCAAAGTGAGTTTGTTGATAAAATATCTAAACAATTTAATTGGAAAAGCTATTATTATTTCTTTCATGGATGGGCAGCACTGGATTGGTATCGCGGATACGATAAGACATTTTTGATTAAATCGTGGACTGCAAGAACTATCACAAAAACGTTCCTTGCACCAAATCGTATTGTGGCAGGTGAACGTCGGCACCGACTGGAAATATTGTATTGGATATTCAAACTAGATATGCTGAACAATCACATATCATGCCCTGCAGTATGTCCTGCAGAAAATATTTCAATACATGATGCCATACTGCCACTTAAAAATCAATATTTAGATATTGAAACAGTGTTTGGTAATCAGTCATTGCCAATGAACTTTGCTGGTGAAACTGATCATCCCATGCAGTCCTGCTGGCTCGATCTATTTGACCAATCTGCTGAAAGTTTGTTATACTTAGTCACCGAAACTGTGGCCACAGGACGCAGACATCATCTAACTGAAAAGACATTTAAGCCTATAGCCCTGGGCATGCCGTTTGTGATTGTGGGCACACAGGGCAGTTTGAAGTACTTGAAAAGTTATGGTTTCCGGACATTCGGCGACCTGTGGGATGAAAGTTATGATGATGAGCCCGATGATCACCGGCGCATAGAAAAAATTGCACAACTACTGAAATATCTTGAAAGCACCGATCGCCAGGCCATATTCGAATCTGCACATGAAATTATCGAGCACAATTGGAATCATTTTTACCATGGTGGATTTGAAGCTATACTATGGCAAGAACTAAAGGACATGTTGAATGAGCTTGACTTTAATCGCTGATAAAATTATAAAAGGTAAAATATATCCAGCATTGGCTCGGCACGAGGCCTATCCGTATACACAAGGCTGGCGCGAATTTGGTCAACATTGGCCACACACTATTCCTTTAAGACTGCAAGAGTACTGTGACCATCATAATGTCAAACTTGACATCACAGATTTTGATTCCGAGTGGCCAGCTGATGCATTTTATCCTGTGGGTTTGGCTTTCTTTGACTTTGATATTGATTACTTTGAACTCTTGCCTGAGCGTGTACGTGCAGGATTATTCTCTGGCATTGTGCGTGTGCTGTTTTACTATCACGAAGGCGATAACCCCTGGCATATCAAGACTAGACTGGACCAACTGTGTGCCAAGCACAATTTGCACAACGGTTGCTATCGATTTGTCAGTGCTAATACTGCTGCCAAACAATTGGAAAATTTTGTTTACTTTACAGACTTTGAGCTTTGGTATTACCAACGCAACCAAGATTTGCTGCCACTGAAAATACACCATGAGCCAAGAGAGCGTGACTTCACTGTGCTGAACCGACTGCATAAATCGTGGCGTGCCTTGGCCATGGCAGATTTAAAAAGTCTTGATTTGTTAGATAACGCATACTGGAGTTACTGCGAGTCAGGCGTGTTTGATGATGCAGAGTGCCCTATCCGAATTGACGACTTTCGTGGCCTGCGCAGTTACACCGAAGAGTTTTTGCAGTCAGCACCATACATCAGTGACGAGTTAGATTTTGATCAGCGCAACGATCACAGCACCCTGGTCGCCAAGTATCATGTCAACAGTTATTGCAACATTGTGATGGAAACACATTTTGATGCTGACCAGTCAGGCGGTGCATTCTTAACTGAAAAAACATTCAAGCCTATCAAACACGGGCAAATGTTTTTCGTAGCAGGCCCAGCAGGCAGCCTACAGGTATTGCGTGATTTGGGATATCGTGTGTTTGATTCAGTATTGAACAACAGCTACGATCTGGAAACTGATCACACACAACGTTGGATGTCCTTGACAAGATCCATTTATTTTGCTCAATCAGAGTTGCCTGACTTGTTTGAGCAATGCAGATCTGACATAGAGCACAACCAACAGTTATTTCAAGCCGTCAAGACTGAACGTTTAAATACCCTAATCAAGGAAATCAATGAATCCCATTAACTCATATACCAGCTGGCAACCACTTGAAGAAGTCATCGTGGGTCGTGCATACACTCCAGACTATTTTGACTTTATCGAGAACGCACAAGTGCGTAATCAACTGCAACAAATTCTTGCTGAGACTGAAGAAGACTTGGCCAATTTGCAAAAGACCATCGAGACTTATGGTGCTCGGGTGCGTAGACCCGACTTGCCCAACAAGCATCAATTTCAACAAGGGCAGATGAAAGGCAACGGTGCACCATTACCGCCACTTACACCAAGAGACTGGCAGATCACCCTGGGCGACAAACTGTTGCGTGTGCTGGCCATGCAAGAATTAGATGGCTTATGTAAAGAATATAAACAGGCCGGTGGTACAGTGGTCAATCCGCATGGTCCCACAGGATGGGACGAGAATTGTATTCTTAATCAAGCGTCAGCCTCATGCATTGTGCGTGTGGGTCGTGATGTGTTTTTTGACAACTCAGATTTTTTGCGACCAGACCAAACACGTTGGATTGTGGACAACGTGTTGGGACCAGAATATAGAATACACGAAGCAATCACAGATGGACACGGTGATGCTGTATTTGCTATTTTGAAGCCCGGTGTGTTGTTATCCAGCAAACACGATGTGAATTTAAACTTGGCAGCAGACTTTCCAGGATGGGACGTTTGCAAGGTCTGGGATAGTTCAATATGGGCTGCCATGGAAGTTGGCAAATTCAAATACGAACAATCACCAGGTGCCTGGTATGTGCAAGGACAAACTCCCACCGCAGAGTTTACAGACTTTGTTAACACTTATCTAACCAAGTGGACCGGCTTTGTTGCTGAAACAGTGTTTGATGTCAACTGCTTGGTACTGGATGAGTCTCATGTGATCTTTTCAGCTTACAATAAGGAAGTGTTTGACTACTGTCGCAAACACCGGATCGAACCTATCATTTCAGAACTGCGTCACAGCTACTTCTGGGACGGTGGCATCAGTTGTTGCACACAAGACATCCGACGTCGTGGTGGATTAGAAACTTATCTATAAACGTTTGATGCCATACAACAAAGAAATTTCTTTGACCAGGCCTTCAGTAAATTCCTGATCAGTGTCATAGATCCAATGTGCTCGAGTTTCAAATCCAGCCTTGCCAAACAAGGCCTGCCACATCTTGTTGCCCAGAATACTGTAGTGGTTGGGATTGTTTTCGTGCATCCAGGTTCGCTGATTGTCGGGTGCTGGCACTTCAATAAAGGCCTGACCTCCGGGCTTCAACACACGATGAAATTCATACAATGTAAACAGCGGATAAGGACTGTGTTCCAACGCATGTCTGCACCAGATAAAATCCACAGATTGATCTGCCCAAGGCAAGTCACTCATGTCAGCATGTTTTATTTTTAGACCCTCAGACTCGCATGCAGCCACATCATCAGGACTGAGTGTGACTCCTGTGACATCTTGATAGCCAAACTTGTGTGCGGCCTGGGCAAACAAACCTGGACCACAACCTATGTCAATGATGCAGGCATCCAGCGGCAGATCAAACTCAGGTAAAAATCGTTGAGCAAACTCAGGAATAATTTGATCATGAAATCCGCCAGGTACTTCACTGTAAACAGTGCTTAACGCCTGTTGTTCATAGCGTTGAAATTTTTCAAAATTCATCTGACGTCAACTCCTTGGCATAAAATCTACTGACATCATCATCAGCACCCAACACTGGTGTCAATGGCAATTCCATTAAAGTTTTTGGCCAGGCCACAATGGACATCAATGCTGATGCTCCAAATACATTTTCAGTATTGCCGGCAAAATTGTTGGGATTGTAGTTGTTGATCTGAGCCCAATAAAATCGATAGCCCAGTGGTTCCAAGAATTCATAAATTTCTCGCAGCTGACTGGACTCTATTGCTTCATAAAAAATCACTGGACATTTTTGTTGTATGATGTTTTTGCATCCTTGCAACACCTGCAGTTCAGACCCTTCTACATCTATCTTGATCATGTCTGGCAGGTCTAGTCCGGCTGTGTCCAATGTGATAGCAGTGGTTTCAATGCCGGCAAAATCATCAATAACTTTGACCATGCCAAAATTGCCTGATTGTTCTGGATCGTAGTCCGTGATATAACAGGTGGTATTACTGTTGGACACTGCATATTTTCCTATATACACGTGGTCCAGGTCCTTGGTGTTTTGTTCCAATAGTGCATAATTTTTAGGATGCGGTTCAAACGCATAAACTTTTTTGACCACACTGGCAAATGCTGTGGTATGATAACCTATGTTGGCTCCTATATCGTAGACCACAGAATTTTCGTTCAGCATGGCCAACAAAAATTCCAACTCAAATTGGCTGTACTCTCCGTAGAGATCTAAACTGCGCCCAATCATTTCATCAGTACTGTAGTAACTGAAATTGTCACTGTATCTAGTTTTTGTAGATTTAATCATGAATATACCTTTACATCGTATCTTGTTTCAAAACGGTCAGCATCCTCACGATCATTGACCATGGGTTCGCCGCGTATGTTCAAACTGGTGTTGAGCAACATGGGACAACCTGTTTTGGCGTACCATGCTTCCAACAACTGTCTTATGCCTGACCCATCCTTGGCCACCGTCTGTACTCTACTGGTGCCATCAACATGACATATGGCAGGATAGAGATCAGGTTGACGGCAACGAGCTACTGACTGCATGTAGTCGTGAGTATGCCAGCCGCTAGGCATATCAAAATAATCGCCAGCCAGTTCAGCCAAAACAACAGGGGCAAAAGGTCGGAATTTTTGTCTGCGTTTGATTTCATTTACTCGGTCTTTGATTTCTTTGCCTCGGGGGTCAGCCAGTAGGCTCCGGTTACCCAGTGCTCTGGGACCAAATTCAGCTTTGCCAGAGGCCACTCCAACAATGCCAGTGTCAAGTAAACTGCGGACAAGATTATCAACAGGATAAGGGCCAGCGATATCGTGACCAAGGTACGCATTGTGCCAATGCAGACGTTTACCATACGCAAGGGCAGCGGCGCCAAGGCTGCTTCCGGCATCGCCGGGACAGGGCATGATCCAGATTTTTTCAAAGTAATTTCCTAGTTTCCTATTGGCCAAGCAGTTGAGTGCAACGCCACCTTGATACACAAGATTAGTGCTCCATTTAAAGTCTCTGGCTCTACGCATGACATTGCCTATCAGGCGTTCTAACAATCGTTGAGCACTGGCGGCAATGTCTTCATTGCTGAGACCACCCATGAAATCATCCGTGACTCCGGTGTGTAAGTTTTGCCCAAATTCTATTTCATAAGGGTCACGAACCAACACTGATTCCATCACATGATTGTAATGATCACTGCCATAGGCACTCATGCCCATGGTGATGTATTCTTCATCTAATGGGTGTAGGCCCACACGCTGAGTAATTGCACTATAAAAGAGACCCAGGCTGTGAGGGTATCGTTGTCCCCACAGTCGTCGGTACTGTGCTTGTCCTGTTCTGTCATACTCTGCTCCCCAGATTGATATAGTATCCCATTCGCCTATGGCGTCAATTACCACCACAGTGGCACGGTCATATGGGCTTGTTTGAAAGCCGCCAGCTGCATGTGAGAGATGGTGACTATGGCAACTGTGTGATGCTGTTGAAAAAAATCCTTTGAGTTGTTGCTCGAGGATTTGTTTTGTAGTCAACTTGTTCCACTCTATGCCTTGGCCACTGTACCATTGACGTAGTTGTTTTTTCCATGGCGTCTCATAGTAAGCCACATGATCAATGGCAAAATTTTCGTCGCATGCGTCCTGAATTAAGCCAAGGTTGATGTCAGCATCATTTTTCTTCTTGCTGTAGCGTTCTGCATGACCAGCAAATACAATGTCACCTCGTGAGCTGATCACTGTGGCTGCGGCATCATGAAAGCCGGCTGATATACCTAAGATATTCATTTGTAGATAAATGGATCTCGTTTACGAAGTTCTTTTAATTTTTTACGATAACGTATTTCTAAAGTAATTCTATCCCAAATTCTGCGTATCCAATTCATTTCAATTTCCTTATTTGCTGTTCAGCATAGTCTGCATCGCTCCAGCGATAATTGTATGTAGCCTCAGCATCACTGGTGCGGATTTTATACACATCTAAATGTGTGCCGAGTTGTTGCCAAATTTGATTGTAATCCAATGTACCAAAACTTTTTGTTAAATTAACTTGTGCTACCTTGGGATGGCCAATGGTTAAAGATTTATCTTCAGGATCAAAACCATTGTTGATTAACCATGCGCGAAATTCTGCAATTTTTTTAATTTGCCATTCATATGCACCTGGGTCTCGAGCCCATTCAATATCAAAGTCTCCGGCTGCCTCAATTTGATTGCGCAAACTGGTTGTTATTAGTTCATCTACACTGCTGCCTTCATCGTTGAACACTTCCCAGTGTGTTTTACTTACTGCTTTGTTAACGCCTACATACACACCGCCTATTTTTCGGTTCAATGTTTCGACACCAAACAGTTCATAATCGTTTTCGTCCAGTGAGAACCGTGGCGCATTGAGCCAACACATGAGTTGGCTGGGTCTGCGCCATTCAGGGGCTTGAATAACTTTGCGCATGCTGAGCACAAGACTTTCGTATTCATGACACAGCAAGTTGAGTTGGCGTATGTGCCAGCGTGTGGCCGCGTCGGCTTGAGTCCAATAAGGACTCATTTGACCCGAATGTCCCTGCAAATCTTCAAAGTATCTATGCAACCAATTCATTCTTGCGTGATTAACACCCAGATCGTCTTGAATCGTGTCTTCAACTGTAAAATAATCACGGATGGTGTAACCTAGATTAGCAGAATTGATTGCTGAGATACTGGCGTTGAGTTGATTGATTATATATTCAGCTGTGCGTTGACTCTCAGTCCATCCTATCCAACAATAATTTTTTTCTAAATGCAAATCGTTGCGTATGATATTGTTCAATGCCGTCAGCCATTTGCGGCTGAGACTGTTGTCTGCCACATCAATGTACAGCGTGAGATTATCTGCTCCGCGCAGATCTATTTCAATTTGATCAAGCAATGTTGTTCCACCATTCTAGTACCGCAGGTCTAGCCGACAATATCTCTGTCATTGTAGTTGGCTGTGTGCGTATGCTTTCTAATTGTAGCACACGATCTCGACCTTGAGCAAGACCTTTTTTGTATTCATTGGGCCATTGTTCTTCAAAAGTCTGGCGTGTTTTTAACTGTGTCAACATGTCACGCAAAGCACCATCCACTTCGGGCACAAGTTCGTCAATCCAGGGTTCTAACAGTGTTCTAGGCAAGGCCAATGGACTCATCACGATGTTAGGCGAGAAAGAGAATATCACTTTAGCAAGGACGTCGACTCCGTATGTTTTGGCAAGTTGTCTAATGCGTGTAATTTCGAACATTCCGGGCAGAGTGAGCGTAAAGTCAATTCGGACTTGACGTCGGTTACGTTGTATCTCAACTGCTTGACCAAAATTGTCAAGCCAGCGATTGTACTCAAGACCTGTTCTAATGTATTCACCAATCTCACCTGTGCCGTCGAGACTTGCGCATATCTGCCAATCCCTAAGCCCAGTAAGAATATCACGATATAAATTAACGCCTCGATAATCCACTCTGGATAAATTTGTATTGTATCTAGCATATACTCGTGGTCCGTCCCCTAATTCAACTATGCGTTTCATGTAACGCCAATGTTGTTCGTACATCAAGGGTTCGCCACCTACCCAATATACTTCTTCAACACGATGCTGTTCTACAGCCGCTGCGAACTCCGCTTCAATCTGGCTGTCTTGAAATGCAGAAATTTCTCTTTGCACTTCGGGACGCATCCAGGTGTTCTTGGGATTCGTCCAATCAACCATGTTGTGTTGTTTTTGTTCAGACTCCCAACTACTGCTCAGCATGTCACCGCAAGTACGACATTTGAAATTGCAAAGATTACTAAATCTGTAATCCCAACTCACAGGCTGCATTGTGGTGCGGCCTGCCGAATCAGTGGTTTCCCAAATGTCAGGGTACTTATGCTTGAACAACTGCCAAAAATATGTACGGTAAACGTCTGTGTTCAACAGTTTGTCATTGCACACTTCACATTCAGACAGGGTTTCACCTGCCATCATTCTACTACGCACACTCATCATGTGTGGTGAGTTCCAATGTTCATCAAGTGTAATGGGCACATACTTTCCAGTGCCTGCGGCGGTATCTATGTACTGTGCAAAGTTCTGAGCAGGTTCACGTGACGCACAACACATACGTCGTTCTGTTTGTGGACTCAAGTAAGTATGCACCCAAGGTGCCATGCACAGGCTCATTGATACCCAATCAAATCAGCAAACTCAGGTGCTACTGTACGCATGTTTTGATTGCGTTTGCGATCCAAGTCTGCAATTTTCATGCGCAACATAAACCCATCTGTTGACGCACCGGTGTTCATGAAATCCGTGATGCGATCAAACTCCTCACGATACTGCAACGGCACATCGGCACCACGCAAATGTTCTGTGATTGCAGCTTTGGCTGTGTCCGGCAGTGTGGCAATACTGAAGTACCAAGCATCATGCATCATGTTCCAGTACACAAAATTAAAACTTTCTTTGTTTTTATCAATCCACTGAGCAACTTGATCTATATAGCGCACATTGAATACATTTACTGTGGTACAGACCTGGAGAACTATGTTGCTGTGGCATTCTTTGAGATCTCTAAAACGGTCTAAGTTTGCACAGACTTCTGGCCAACTGGCATTGCTACGTTGATATTCAAAGCGGTCACCTATGTCGTCAATGCTGAATGCAATTTCCACAGTTTTAAAATGCCGCCAAATTGCCTCACCTCTAGCAGGATACTGTGTACCATTGGTATTGTAGTGTATTTCAACTTGGTTGGCAATGCCACGATCAACTATGCCTTGCAACATGTCAAAGTGCTCGTCAATCATGAACGGTTCGCCACCGGTGAATTCAATGTAGCGAATATCAGTTAGCACACTGTCAATCTGTTGCCAAAACTTCTCGTTCTCTCTAGGCCAGGCGCCGGCACGTAGCATTTGATATGCATGACTTGACTTCTGTTCTTCACGCGGTAACTGATTAATTTCTTCGGTGGCAAATTGACTGCTTGACCATGATCCACAAATGCGGCATTTTAGATTGCAGATATTTCCCAGTTTTAAATCCAAGAACATCAATGGTTTAGCATCTGCCGTCCATTCTGTGTCTGCAATCGAATGCTTGAGTCTGTCCAGTGTGTGCATACGCTTGCTGGTACGTCCGCCACGTTCTTCGTTCCAGCACTTGCGACATGTTTGTGGACGTTCACCAGCAAGAAATTGCTCTCGTAATCCTCGCATGTGATTACTGTTCTGTATGTCAGCAAAATTAGCAGTACTCAATTCAAACTTGTTGCCGTTGTTGTCCAGGATTTCATCATCGGCAAGACAGCACGGACGCACTGTGCCAATTGGTGAGGCTTCAATACTGACCCAAGGTAATACACAAAATTTATCGTGTGGTATATTCATTTCAATGCTGCCAATTCTGGAATTACATCCATGATATTTTCTTTTCTAATTGAGTCCAGCTCGTGTGTTTTGCGCCAAAATGTGTCAATCAGGTGTGTGTTGTCTGTGGCCATCATGAATTTAATGGCGCTTTCGAATCCCACGGTGGCACGGCTCAATGGGTCTTGATCTCGCAACCACATGATATGATTCAAATATCTTGTGCCTAGTTCTTCTTTGTATTCAGCTGGCGCAATGTCTATTCTGTAGTATACAGGATCTTGTAAGATGTTTACATTCAAGTCTTGTGGTCGAATCAGTCCTTTTTCGACCCAGTCACGATGAAATTCTGGCAGGTGCCAGGCATTCATAATACTCAGTGTAGGTGAAATATAAAAATCCACTCCAGGGCATACTGCCAACATTTCTCGGCGGTTGTTTTCTACTACCGCCCAGTCTGTGCCCTTGCGTATGTATTCCCCTCTTGGACCTGAATCATCAAGACTGGCTCCCACTGCCACTGAATCAAACTGTTTCCAATATTCAAATACACTTTGGCCTTTGAGTTCGGTGTGTGTAAAATTTGTGTTGTAAATCAATCGCACATCAAAACGTTTTCTCTTGACCAACTCCGCCAGGATGCGGTAGTGTTCTTCCATCAGCAA
>Ga0214921_10012188_pt1 | contig 10331 bp, 8 predicted proteins | sample LL1505_MetaG_FD_177992 | JGI IMG/M metagenome (GOLD analysis project Ga0214921, IMG submission 177992) | Freshwater microbial communities from Lake Lanier, Atlanta, Georgia, United States - LL-1505 | ecosystem: Environmental > Aquatic > Freshwater > Lake | place: USA: Georgia | collected 2015-05-28
CGGTCAGGATCTTTTCCGGGGTCTTATGAGCGACCTCCTCGATCTCCATGCCACCCTCAGTTGACGCGATGATCGAGACGCATCTCCCTGCTCGATCGACAAGGATGCTAAGGTAATACTCCTTAGCAATATTGCACCCCGCCTCAACGTATACCTTTCGAACGAGCTTACCCTCAGCGCCAGTTTGAGGGGTAACAAGCTTCATACCGAGGATCTTCTCTGCATGAGCGCGCGCCTCAGCGGAGCTCTTGGCGAGCTTTACACCCCCAGCCTTGCCTCGACCACCGGCGTGAACCTGCGCTTTCACAACACAGATACCACCACCTAAATTATCCGCGGCGGCTTCAGCCTCTCCGGGGGTGTAGCACACGTAGCCATTCAGGACCGGCAAGCCGAAGGCTTTCAACACCTGCTTTGCTTGATATTCGTGGAGATTCATGGGCTCTTCCTACTTCCTCGTTAAAATAAACTAGAGCGACGGACCGAATGCTAGAGAATAGCCAATAATTCACGAACCCGCCCCGCGGACTCGTTAAGAGCCTTCCTCTCGCTCTCGGTTAGCTCGATCTCGATAACTTTCTCCACTCCGCTCTTACCGATAATCACCGGGACCCCGATGTAGAGATCCTTAAGTCCGTACTCCCCTTTAAGGGACGCGGCCGCGGCTAGAACTCTCCGTTGATCGAAGAGGTAGGACTCCGCCATCTGAATCGCTGACGCGGCGGGGGAGTAAAACGCGGAGCCTGTCTTAAGAAGCGCCACTACTTCACCGCCAGCTCCCCGCACGCGCTTCTCAATCGCGTCGAGTCTATCAGACTTAATCAGATTGCCGACAGGGATCCCATTACAGGTGGTGTATGAACGAACAGGAACCATGTCATCTCCGTGCCCACCAAGAACGAAGGCTGAAACAGAGGAGACGGAGACGTTAAGCTCCTCGGCCAAGAACGCTTGGTAGCGGGCCGTATCGAGAACTCCAGCCATTCCCACCACGTGAGAGGTCGGGAACCCGGTCTCTCTCTGCATCAAGTAAACCATCGCGTCGAGTGGGTTCGTGATAACGATCACGAACGCTCCCGGGGCGTGCTGCTTAATTCCAGCGGCAACTTTGCGAATGATCTCAGCGTTGGTCTTAACGAGATCATCCCTGCTCATCCCTGGCTTGCGCGGCAATCCCGAGGTAACAATACAAACATCTGCTCCGGCGATATCGGCGATATCGTTTGTGCCCGTTATTTTGAAATCGAGTCCGAACACCGGCGCCAAGTGAGAAAGGTCGAGCGCCTTTCCTTGTGGCATCCCTTCAACAACATCGAAGAGAACCACATCTCCGAGATTGCGCTGCCCACACAGGAGCGCGAGAGTTCCACCGATCTGCCCAGCGCCAAGAAGCGCAATTTTTCGTCTTTTAATCGCCTGATTAGCCATCTGATTCTCCTTAGCTCCCTCTCCCAGAACGTGGATTTACGGAGCGCCTTCAACCTTAGATTTTCCGGCCTTAGTTTGCGCTCCTTGAGGCTCTCCGACAAGCCCCTCTGCGACACCTAACTGCCCGATTAATTGATTTATATCGGTTTTGGAGAGGTCGAGGGCAGCGCCCCCCTGCCCCTGATTCATCGTTACAAAGCGGGGATTGGCCTTCGCGAGCTGTTTCGCCACCTCAAGCCGAAGCATCGCCTGCCCACCCTTACCTGAAAGAGCCGCTATCTGTTTGGTGAGGCCCGCGACCTCCGCGTTACCTTCGGCGAGGATCGCCTTAGCCTCATTTGAGCGCGCCGAGTAGTAGCTGTCACCTTGAACAACGGACTGCTCCTTGAATCCATTCGCTTCAGCGACCCGAGAGTTGTACAAGCTCTGCGCCTCCGAGAACTCCTTCTGTTTCTTGGCTCGAACTGTCTCCACGCGGGAGCGCTCACCCTCGATATCCTGCTCCTTCTCTTGAATCTCACGGAGACGATCTTGATAACGAGTATCCTCTTTATCATCCGCGAGGGGCCGCACGAAGCGATACTGCTTTAAGTTTATATCCTCAACTTCTATGCCGAGGGGCTCAAGTCGCGCCTTGGCGGCTTGTACCGTTTCATCGACGATGTCGTTGCGCTTTTTGTCATCCCGAAACTCAGAGGTCTTGAGCTTATTCATGTAGGATCGGATCTCTGAGCGCACCACCGCGATCACGATCTGGCGAACCCCCTCTTCATCTTGAGCGACGCTTTGGACCAAACGAACGAGGCTCTCCGGATCGGGCTTAATTCGATACCGAACGGTGAGCTTAAGCGCGGCCTCATTACCGTCACGAGCCCGAGTGTAGACATCCTCGTCTTGAACGAGCTGCGCGGTGGTAGCGCCACTCCCCATACCACGTCCCCAACTGAGGTATTGAGGGGAGGTATCAAACCTGTAGACGCTCTCCCACGGGAGCACAACGATCGTCTGTAACGGGAGCGCCACACTCTCAGCGCTTCCCACTCCGCCGCCGAGAAAGGTCGGAAGGCTCCTGAACCTCACGCCGTACTCAGTGGTGCCCATGTGCTGGAAGCCCGTGTCACATCCGGAGAGGGACGCGGCGAGCGCGAAAAAGCATCCGGCGAGTTTCTTACGGACGTGCATCTTTAGCCTCCACTCTCTGCGCGTCACTGGGGGCCTGCGACCCCGCCAAGCGTTTTACCCAGGCGTCAAAATCATACGGATCAAGATTAGAGATTACTCCTCCCTTAAGAGAAGCGAGAAACTGCGCCAACTGCAACGCGATGTACACATCCCCACCCACTTTTGAGAGGACCTCGCTTCTCATCTGGTCGACGTTCGCGCGCGCCTCCGCGACGAGAAGATCCCCTTGCGCGTACTTCTCACGCCGATACAGATCCCCCTCTGATCGAATAGTGTCCGCGGCGCCGAGCCCCTGCTTCTCAAGATTTTGAATCGCGACCGCACCATCAGAATCAACTTTGTTCACGTCTCGCTGGGCCTCCGCGAACTCCCCGGCGACCTTGTTGTAGGCAGACTCAAGCTCTTGAAGATTTTTCTTAAAGATCGCTTGATCGATCTCTTCGCGATACCGGTAGCGGCGAAGGAGAACAGCCCGCACATCGACCCCAAGTGGAGCTAGCCTCTCTTTAAGCGCTCGCTGCGCCACCCGCACTCGGGACTCTCGAGCGCTGGGATCATAGAACTCAACCGTTGAAAGCGCGCTCAAGGAGCGTTTCAACTCATTCTCAGCGACCTGCGAGAGGTACTTGGACCATTGATCGTCGGTGGCTCCCACGTGCTGAATAAGATCGGAGGGCCCGCCGTGCGCTAGACCATCGTCCTCTCCCCCCGCGGCGTGAAATCGGTAGAGAACCGCGGCGTCCACATCAACGGTAGTCCCATCGACGGTCGGAATATCAAGTGAGTTACCGGTCTGCGCTCCCCCCTCCTCACCGAGTGAGAAATCAAGAACTCTGAGGGTCTGGGGTACTTTGTAAATAGTAGAGTATCCCGGAATCGCCCATTGAAGCCCGGGATTGAGGGAACGCTCCCGGAGTCCCTGACCGGGACCGAACGCGATCTTTCGAACCCCCACAGCACCGATCGGAACGATCGTTCCGAAAACGAACGCGACTACCCCGAGTATCGCTCCCACCATGAGGAGGAGAAATACGAACGATGCGAGAAAGCCACCCCGCTCACCCTCGATGTGAGAGTGTCCCGGCGCGCGGTGTTTGGAGAGAGAGCGAAAAACCATGGTAAAGTCTTGCTTTACAACCGGGGCAAATACACCCGAGGAGGTCCAGTTGCGTTACCAGTGGAAGTACCACGGAGGAGCCGCATCCGCAATTTAGTAAATTGATCTCATTAAGTTTTCGTCCATTCTAAGCGGAAGCGGCTCAGCATGACATGAAGCGGAACACGCCGGTAACGAGAAAAAACCCAGCTACCTATCTGAATAGACCGATCGGAGAGGCTCAAAGTGGGTTGTTTCAAGCCGAGATGACTTACGAGGGTTTCGGTGAGAACCGGCAGCTCATCACGTACGCTTGCTCATCCACGTCGCGGTAGAAGTTATCAACCGTTTTGACAGCCCGAAACCCGAGACTCCGAAAGAACAACTGCCCGTCGACGTTCTTCTCGCGTATCACAAGGGAGATCTCAGCCCTTCGCCCATCATCAAGCTTCTCTTTTAATACCTCAACCAGTTGCCGCCCCAAGCCTCGCCCCTGGAATTCAGGATCGATCGCGAGATTTAATATCTCAATTTTGCGGTACTCAAGCTGATAGACCATGAACCCTCGCACCACACCATCTGGCGATTCAACAACCTGTCCAATAATATTTCTTTGGCGAAGGTTCCCTTTAATATCTTTAGCGGTCCACGGACTATCGAAACAGAGTTCCTCTATCTTAAGCATCGCCGGGATATCACTCTCGATAGCCCAGCGCTTGCGACATGCGGCGATAGGGTCCCTTTTTATCCACCGTCGCGGACCAGTGGGAGCGTCGACGTTCGAATCGACAGCTAGCGAGGTGGTTTTCTCGTGACGTTGCGGGGTGGTATGTGTGGTGGAGCTAGAGAACGCTCTTCCCAGCTCACCGATCGACTCAGCGAGAAGACGCGCTCGGATCCGAAGCTGACCAACGGCGTCGGCGCCGCACTCGGATGAAGGTCGATCCATCTCCTTTTGTAAGGTTCGCATCAGATGATCGAGGTAGTCTCGCTTCGCCTCAGTCATTGACTCTTGGATGCGAGGCTTCCTGAGAGCGGCTCCGACATCGTCGCAGAGATCATCAAGAAAGCCTTTCACCTCGTTCCAATTTCTAGCGAAGGTCTCAGCGCAACTTTTTCGGATATCATTGATTGCGGGGGTAGAGACCTCAATCCGGTGCAGCTCATTGCGCATGGTGTTGATGGTTCTGTCGGCCTCGGAGAGAGCGGGAAAATCCTCCGCTCCGTGTCCGATCTTGCCCCCGATCTCTCGAAACTGACTCTCCAGCTCTCGCACTTGACCCCAAAGCCGGTCCCAGCTCTCCCGCATCTCGTCTAATCTTTGATCGAGGAGGATGATCTCTTTGCTTGATTTTGTGAGTCGCGCGACGCGGTCCTCCACAACCTCCAGGGTCTTGCTCCACTCGCTGACGTAGGATTTAAAGAGGAGCGATGGATCAAGGCGAATCGCGGCGTCAGCCACCTCTTTAGGGGGTTGGTTTCGATCTCCAGTTTGACGGGCGGTCACGCCTATCCTCCGTTCTCAAAGAGACTCTTACTTAAGTGGGTAACACACAAAAAATTGATAATCAACGACGGCTAAGGAAGCACGAGTGGCGAAAAGACCAGGCAAATTGAATGCGTGGAGAGGAACCGAGATTCTATATCGATCTATTTCAATCAGGGGTAACGCCTCAAGGCTCTCCCCTTCTGAGTATTATTGGCGCTTTACCACTACATCAAGGATCTGACCGTTCATCTTCCCCTCGACCGCATAGACGTAGCTCTGCGCGACGATGTCGGCCGGGGCCCCCGGCGACGGGTCCATATTAAGAGCGAGGAGGGTCTCTCGAACCCACCCAGGCGCGATGACGTTGACGCGAATGCCACGAGGAAGCTCAAGCGCCGCCGCCCGAGCAAACCCTTCGAGCCCAGCGTTAACCATACTAACCGCGGTGCTCCCCGGCATCGGGGATCGACTCAAGATTCCACCACTAAGGGTAAAAGAGCCCCCCTTATTGACCGCCTCGACCCCGTAACGCACGAGATTTACCTGCCCCATCAACTTGTTGTGGAGACTGATGGAGAAGTCTTCGTCGGTAAGCGAGAGGAGCGGTCGAAAGGTAGCGTGACCCGCCGTACTGACGACGGCATCCACCTTGCCGACTGCGGCGAAGAGATCCTTTATAGACTGAGGACTCGCGAGATCGACCTTGAGAGGGGAACGCGAATGACTAGCCGAGATAACCTCATGACGATCGCTCAAGGCCAGAGTGACCTCTCTACCAATAGTGCCTGTGGCCCCAACCACCAAGATCCTCATATCTCATTTCTCCCTTTGCCTTACTATAAAACACGCGGGCCAACAGATTTTGACACGATAGGTTAATCATAGCCACTGGTCGCGTGGCGAAAACTCCCCTCCTCCATGGGATCCCGCGGCACTCCCGCGCAGGGGTTTAGGAGGCCAAAAATCTTTAACGTATCTGAGAGGATACGAGCGCGCTTTTTTGAGCAACACATCTCGAAAGATTGCGGCCGGGATCTCCGAGAGGGATAGCGACGCAACGCGTCACCCCGGAAGATGCGACCGCCCTGGGGAGCGCCCGCTCTCTCAGTGACGGTCCAATAAGTTTGAGTTGGATCCCCGAGAGATAGTATGCTCCCAAGGCGGCTATTTATCTCAGCAGTAGATGGACCCAACGAGTGAGCCAAACAAGGGCGGCGACAACGCGAAAAGAGCCGGCGCTCAATCATCTGACGTAGGCGTCAACGGCGGAAGTCTCGGCGGAGAGTCTCTACCTGAGCAATCTCTTACTCAGGAATCCCTGCGCGCTAGCGATAGAAACGAACTACAGAAATTAGTCGAACGAGCGTTAGGAAGTATTGGACCTCTGAACGCCTTGATCGATCAGGCCCGAGCTCTGTGTGAGGATCCGGATGAGTCGTTGTGTTCTTTTAGAGACACGATCAGTTCTGTGTTAGCGCATAGTATAGGTCAAAGGTGTTGTAGCGAACCGATGAGGAGCTCAGCACAACTGGAGAAACTGCTGACGATCTCTGAACACGTCATAGACGCGATCGATCTCAATCCCAACCCGGTCAGACCAGTCGCCATAAACGAACTTCTCTCGGCGTGCGTCACTCTCGCCAGCAAGCTCGACGAGCATCGAAACAACCTTGAGAATCTTCACGCCTCGATCTCTGGGGCGACCATGTCAAGGAACGCCTTTGTTGAGAAATGGAAGAACCTCTACGTGATGTGCATCTATCAAGTGAACTGTGGCCTTGAGATGCCTGGCTTCGAACCCTCTCAAGCCTTTCGCGAAGAGTGCAAGGCGCTTCTCTCTCACCAACTCTCATGGCAAAAAAACGGGCTCGGCCCCATTCAGTCCGAGAGCGCCGCGATTGCTGAGGTGTGGAGCCACATCCTGAGTTTCGCTGAGACGCTTGGTGATAGCTCATTTCACGCCGAGCTGCTGTCGATAGCCGAGGACCTACTTGAGCGTGGGCTAAAAACTGAGGCGGACATAGAAAATTTGCGAGCGTCATCCCCCCATGACGGCTCTGATAACCGAATAGCGGAAGCGCTCCGCCTCGCCGACGCTCTTGATGAGTGTGAGCGGAGAGCTCTGGGCGCGCTCCTTCACTGCCAGTTCGGATGCGCCTCCGAGGGCGTGTGGAAGAGGATCCTCGAGACCAAGCCGTATCGCTCGTCAGCGGCTCGAACCGCTCTTATAGGCCTCTCACACTTGGACGCGAACGAGGCGGCCCCCTACCTCGTTAAGATGCTTGAGCTTATGGCCTCTCCGCGATGTCCGGAGAACGTGCGCGCCCGCCTCATTAAATCGATAGAGAGCTTTCTTGAGGAACCGGCCGCCCCACAGGTATTCCTCTCGCTCTTCGATCAGGACGAACCGATCCACCTTCAACAGTCGCTTGTGTTTTCGGTAATCAGCCTCCTCTCAGAGCGCCTTGAGAGGCACCACCAATTCGCGGATGACGCGAAACGAGCGCTCTCAAAGTGCGGCACCGATCAACTCAAAAGAGAGAACGTTTTAGACATGTACGAAGAGAAAGGCGTCATCTGGGAACCCCGCGTTCTCGCTGTTTTGGATTACCTGGTTACTACCTAACGCGCCACGTGCCCCCGCCGCTCGACGCGCGCTCAGGGGAGACGATTCCCGATTAACCCGATCGGGGCTAGTTGCGGACATCCCCCACTACAACCAACAGTGAGTCCCCGAAGATACCCTATAGACCACCACCCTCTCCTGGTCGGATAATCCACCCGTCGAGTGAGCGATAGCTCCCTCGAGCGCCCGTATAAGGGGAGAGTGGTCAAAGGACACCTCCCCAAGACAACTGAGGGAGATCAAAACACCGCTCATGTCAGATCCGTATGAAGGAGTGGTGTAATTCCACGGTTTAACCCTGCAAGGAGGAACTATGAATAAATTAGTGACTGAGTTCATCGGAACTCTCTTTCTCGTACTTACGATCGGCTGCTGCGTTGTCGGCTCAAACGCTGGCGTTATACCACCACTCGCTATCGCGTCGGTGTTAATGGTGATGATCTACGCGGGGGGGCACGTGTCCGGGGCTCATTATAATCCGGCGGTCACCCTCGGAGTTGTAGTTCGGGGTCGATGCTCACCTGCGGACGCTATCGGATACATGGTAGCTCAGGTCGCTGGAGCGGTTGTCGCCGCGCTCCTCGTTGGATTCCTTAAGCCTGGGGCCGCTGTTGCCCCGATGGCGCTTGAGACCAACCGAGCGCTTATCTCTGAGGCGCTCTTCACCTTCGCTCTTGTTTACGTGGTTCTGAATGTGGCTACTGCGAAGGCTACAGCGAACAACTCTTTCTACGGAGCGGCGATAGCGGGAACTGTATTGGCGGGAGCGTTCGCTGTTGGCGGAATATCGGGTGGGGCGTTTAACCCGGCCGTAGCGGTAGGAATAAGTGTGATGGGAATCGCCTCCTGGTCGAATCTCTGGATCTATCTGGTCGGTAATTTCGGGGGAGCGTTAGCGGCCGCGCTCGTATTTAAAAAACTTAATCCTAACGATTAAGAACCGAAGCCCCGATCGGAGCAGGAAGAGCTTACTTCTTTTACGATCGGGGCGTTTTTTAATCGCGCATACACCCAGCGAGCCTGCCAGACGATCCCTCAAGACGCCTCCCGGCCGAGGCTCGTGAGAGTCACACTGAACCGACGAATACATTAAACTTGGGCGTGACGAGAGGACTAGAGAGTCCTTAGGAGCGCCAGCGCTACCTCCGGCACAAGGTTCGCCTGCGCCAAGAGGGATGAGGCGGACTGTCGCCGGGTGCTAGCCGCCACAAAGGTAGCGCTCTCTGACGCCACATCGGCGTCGGTAATAACGCTTGAGGCGGCGATTAAGTTCAGCTTGCCGATGTTCAGAGTGCCCATGTACGAGGTGAGCCGCGATGTCGACGCTCCAAGCTTTCCGCGGTAATCGATTAACTCGTTTCGGTAGTTCTGAACCAGGCTCATGGTAACAACGGCGCTTGCTTTGTTATTAACCACCATTCCCGCAAGCGTTTGGACGCCGGCTTTGGTTAGGTCGCGGAGGAAGATGTCCCCTTGATTATTTGTATCCCCGGCCACCAGGTTAGTTGCAGTAGAACTAAACGCCACGTAGCGCCCATCGGCTGAGATGGAAGAAACGTAGGATTGGCTATTCCCCTCCCCCCCCCGCACTACTCGTACTAACCCGGGTAGTTACTCCGGTAAGGGTGTCCTTAATAAAAGCATCATAGGTGCCATTTGTATCCCCGGCCACCAGGTTAGTAGCATCAGAACTAAACGCCACGTAGCGCCCATCGGCTGAGATGGCAGACACGTTGGAAGAGGAATTCCCCTCCCCCCCCGCACTACTCGTACTAACCCGGGTAGTTACTCCGGTAAGGGTGTCCTTAATAAAAGCATCCGATGTGCCATTTGTATCCCCGGCCACCAGGTTAGTAGCATCAGAACTAAACGCCACGTAGCGCCCATCGGCTGAGATGGCGGAAACGAAGGAGTCCCCCCCGCCCTGCACCCCCGCACTACTCGTACTAACCCGGGTAGTTACTCCGGTAAGGGTGTCCTTAATAAAAGCATCCCTACACCAATTTGTATCCCCGGCCACCAGGTTAGTTGCATCAGAACTAAACAACACATAGCGCCCATCGGCTGAGATGGCAGAAGCGTAGGAAGGGGAATTCCCCTCCACCCCCGCACTACTCGTACTAACCCGGGTAGTGACTCCGGTAAGGGTGTCCCTAATAAAAGCATCGCTTTCTACATTTGTATCCCCGGCCACCAGGTTACTTGCGGAAGAAGTAAACGCCACGTAGCGCCCATCAGCTGAGAGGACTGCTCCAGAGGATGAACCGCCGGTTGCCTGCGCCCCAGCACTAGTCGTACTTACCCTAGTTGTCTCGCCCGCATAGTTATCAAACCCACCCGCCAGCGCCTCCTTCCCCACCTGCACCGCAAGGGTTCCCGTATTCTGCGTTCCACCCTGAAGCACCATCCGAGTAGTTGACCCGGTAAGGAGCTGCTGCCCATTAAAGGTTGTGGTATCGACGATCCTATTCCACTCAGCTTGGAGCGCTGTCACCTCCTGCTGCATCACC
>Ga0214921_10012189_pt1 | contig 10330 bp, 14 predicted proteins | sample LL1505_MetaG_FD_177992 | JGI IMG/M metagenome (GOLD analysis project Ga0214921, IMG submission 177992) | Freshwater microbial communities from Lake Lanier, Atlanta, Georgia, United States - LL-1505 | ecosystem: Environmental > Aquatic > Freshwater > Lake | place: USA: Georgia | collected...
AAAGTTCCCACGTTGATCACTCCTTGCCCATCCTTGCTCAAAAATTAAGCAGGATAGGCGATTGGGGTGGCTCAAATTTGGATGCAAATTCTCTTCAAAGTGGCTCAGTTTTGGATGCCATTCAACAAGTTCTGTGCTGAATCAAGGCAAGCGAATTCAAATTCGTTTCAGAAGGCAATCGATCACTTTTCTTGGAATTGATACTCTGAATTGTTGGACATAAATTCCACGACTGATCGTGTCCAAAGTAGCTCCAGGGCAAATAATGATCAACAACAATTTCTTCGTAAGCTAGAGTTTTATTTGAGTAAGTGCAAGTGATTATTTCTGCATCTAATTTCAACATATCACGCCATATTGCTCTCATTTTGTTGAGTTCATGCGTCTGTCGACTTGGCTTCTCAAGTTTTTGCATCACGTTCAATGCAGATGGATTGCGTCTTTGCAGATAAGTTGCCCAGTGCCATCGTCGCCATCCGTCAATTATTTTTTTATTACTTACTAGGTATTCTTGCCAGCTTTTATGTACTTCGATAGAAATCAACTTTTGATTATTGGTAATCAAACGATACAAAGGTGGGTTATTACCACTAAAATTTTGATTTGCGAGTTGAAGAATTGATTGATTGATTAATTGTTCTGGTTTATTTTCTAGCTGTTCCCTAAAAAATGGTCTAAGTAAACGGTAGGGAACCCATCTCAATAGCTTATTTTCATTTGCTGAACTAATCTGTGTTCCACTAATGATGGCTTTGGTTTGGTCTCGGATACCTAAAGAAAGGTGACACTGGATTGCTGGAAATTCAGCGATTTTTAGCATACCTGCTCGTAACTCTGCCGGTGTGAAGAAAAGATTTGTTGATGAACGTCTTGGAAGTTCGTTAAGCAAAAATCCAAAAAGTAAATGTTTATAAGAGTTTTGAGTTTCTAATAAAATTTCAGCAAGGGCCTTAGTGTCGAGCTGTTCATCCTTCGGAATTTGAATCATATAAATTCCTGATTACCAGTACTTTGCTTTTTCAGGGATCAACCAGCGAACCCCACCCCGAGGATCTTTCTGGTCGCCTAAATAGCGTGGAATCAGATGTATGTGCAGGTGAGGTACTGTTTGGCCTGCTGCGGGTCCGTCGTTTATACCAATGTTGTAGCTGGAGGGGTGATGACTTTCCTCCACGCGTTGTCGAGCTATTGCCAAAAGTTGGAGCATTGCAATTTGTTCCTGCGGCTCGATCTCAAACCAAGAACCAACATGACGACGTGGAATTACTAGGGAATGGCCAAGTGATATGGGATAGGCGTCGTCGAACAGTAGGGCTAATTCGTTTTGACCAGCTATCCGTGCAGTTGGAAGATCGCAAAAGACACATTTCATGAGATCAGTGTAGGATAAAAATTCAATAACAATTTTGGCTCTAAATCGGGATCGAATTTATTTTTTTATGCACCTGTTGTGATCACACTAACTCTACAGCAGCCTTCAACTGACTTGGGCTGCTATACAAATATGCAGCAGTAGTGCTGATGCTGCGGTGACCAGCAAGCGTTTTCAAAATGTGGATGGCTGTGCCTTTATTTGCCAAGTTAGTTAAGAACGTTCTGCGTCCGCTGTGGCTGCTTGCACCCTCAAGGCCAGCTCCTTTGTAGAGCAGGGCGAACGTTTGTGCCAAGCTGTTTGCACTAAAACCTGACTTGACGCTCTTTTGGCTTGCAAAAAATGGGTAGCTGCGATCCACGCATTTAGTTTGCGCTGCGTAAGCTTGTAATTCCTCGCGCAGCTTGATGTTGACGAAAACTGTGCGAGCGTGTCTGCCCTTGGTCATATCGGGTAGCAAGCGGATCTCGTCCTTCACCGTTCCGTCTAAGTTCATTACATCGCTCCAGCGCAGGCAAGCGACTTCGCCAATTCTTAATCCCGCTAGGTGTGTCAGTAACATCATTGCTCTGTTGCGTTGCGCGAAGCGGCGTGTGTTGATGTAGTCAAGTACACGCGTCATTTCTTCTTTTGTAAGTGTTTTTGCCTGTGCCATTCAAGTTCTCCTAAATCATGTGTTTGCGTTAATTGCATTGTGTTTTCACATATTTATCTGGACAACCTGAGTCCCGCCAAACTGTCTGGTTTCTGATTTGGGCCCCGGCAAAATTAACTGACTGTGGATAACTTTTTACCAGTTTTTTTCTTCAATGATTTCAACGCTCAATCACCGAAATCTTTAGAAAGCTTAGTTTTCATATATTTCCGTGAGGGGCTCGCACTCATTGAGTGCCCAGCAAGTTCACGCTTCAAATCAGCGCGACAAGCGTTGATCAGGGCTTCCTGTACTTTGAGTATTCGCGCTACGCAAACGATGCGTTGTAGGGCTTTTTAGCGCGTCAATTTTTGCGTTGTACTGGTGAAATTTGTAAAAACAATGCTTTCTTCAGCTACCGCCCGAATGGGTCTTACAGATCTAAAAAATTAGGCTACGAAAAATTGTGGTGGAGTACTTATCAAATCACCATGGTGATTTTTACTCGGTACCCGTCCAAGTTATCGGGTTACCAAGAATCGGTTGTTCTTCTCCGAGTCTGAAACAAAACTGTGGTCATGTCTACAAACAGGACCACAGATATGAAAACACACCGAGAAATAAAACAGCTGGGATTGGATAGCTTTAGCATGTCTCAATTCACTGGCACTGGTGCGTACTACAGAATCAGTCGCAGGCACCTGCTGACAGATGGCACCAAACACTTGGCAGAAAAGGGCGAATGCTTCTGGATGATGGACGCCATTGCCAGTCATTTGTGCGAGATCGGCACTGAGGATTGGTTTGTGCTGGTTCGGGTCAAAGTCACAGAGGGTAGGGCGGTGATGGTCTATGAGGATGGCAATGACCATGAGCACGCCAGACAAGAGATCCCTTACACAAACTTTCCGTTGGACTCAGTCACGCTTTACGCCTGCTGGGATCAAGAAAACTGGATCATCATGCTGCCTAGCGAATATTGACCTGTGTAGGGCCCGACTGGATGCTATGAAATCCGTACTGAGCCCAGAGCAACCAACGCGCGTCATGCGCGTTCATGGCTCGAATTTCTGTTTTGATGACTTGGCTGCGGCCTTTGACTTGTGCCCGAACCAACGCTTGGTAGGTTTGCATCAAGTACTTATTTAAAAAAATAAGACCTGCTCTTTTCTTCGAGCCCATTCGTCTCGTGATTAAAGGAGCTGCTTGCCTTCGGCATGTGGCTGCTATGCCACTCCAAGACCCCACTTAAGCGATAAATTTCATAAATCGAAGCAAGTAAATTACTATATGTCTGTGACTTTTTTTGTGGTCATGAAATCTGTAAAAAAGTGCTAAATACGCTGGAAATCCTAGATTTCATTTGCAAGGAACGTGTATCCAGTGATCAAGCTCACAGTCCATGAGTCGGTTGAAGCAGCCCTACAGAAGGCTTTCCCAAGGCCAACTGCGTCTGCCAAACGGGCGCTGGCTAAATACATCAGCGTTGTCGAATCCATGCTGTTTGATGCCCTACAGCGTGGGCAAACACCCGAGCAACGCAAACTAGGACTCTACTCAATTTCACTAGACCAACTGGCAAACAAGGGCGGACAGATCGGCCCCAAGAAAATCCGCGTGCATAAGTGGCTCACTGACAACGACTGGGACATTGTCCAGACGGTGGTCAAGGGCACAAAGTTCTCTGGTCAAAATTCACTGGTAAAGCTCACTGCACTGATCACGGTACAAAATACCTTGCAGGTTTCAGTTGGGTCCTTGGCAACAGCCACAACTGACGAAGAAATCGATGCGTACCTGAGCGATGATGATGTCAGTAACATTGCACTGTTTGATCATCTCTATCCAGAGTACAACTTGGAATGGCGCGAGGACAAGTTGAGGGAGCTTTTCGATTGGGTGCCTGTTGATGTTGAATCTGTAAAAGCCTACGTTTATTGGCTCGAGACCGAATCAAAGTTGATCCAAGGTTTCAAGAAGGATTTGGCGCTACGCCAAGCATTAACGATTCTTGGCATAGCCTCTGTGACCAAGGGCTACTACCTCCAGCGTAAAAAGCTCAGTCCGTTTGGCCGTATCTATTACGAGGGCACCAGCGTTCAAAACGTCAACAAGGAGCTGCGCCGCGCCATGCTGGGCAACTGCTGGGAGTACGACATCCGCAGCAGCGTAGTCGCTTGGAAAATGGGCTATGCCCGCGGCTACTTAGCTGCCAGTGGACTTGATCAAGATTTGAAGAAATCATTTCCTGCCACGCTGCTGTACTTAGAGGACAAAGCAGATTTCATGGCGACAGTTCGCTATTTCGTCTTTCCAGAAAGCAGCCCTGTACCAAAAGAGCTTAGGCCAAAGCTGCTCAAGCAAGCCTTTACTGCCATCAGCTTTGGCGCACGCCAAACAGCAAAAGGGTGGTTGGATGCTTCTGGCAATTGGACCAACCCAGCGCTTGTTGAGATTTTGCAAAACACTGAAGACAGAATGCGATTTCTTGCCGACGATACGGTCAAGCTGTTCATCAAAGAGCAAAACGAATTGGACGACTACCTCTACGATTTGTTCAAAAAGTTCCGTCCTGATTTGCTGCTCGAGCGATACCTTCAGACAGACAGCGGCAGACCTAGCAAAGCCAAGGTGCTCGCCTATCTTTATCAGCATGGCGAAACCCAAGTCATGGAAATTGTTCGCCATGCTGCAATGGCCAAGGGCCACGTCCCCATTGCCAACGTGCACGATGCCATTTTCTTTAAGCGTCGTTTGGGCGCAGATTTCAAAAGCGAAATCGAGTGGCAAATGCGTGAGCAAACTGGCAACCCATATTGGCACCTCACGCCCAAGCAAATCGAGCGCTACACGCCACGCTCTTTAAACGCGCTGCGGGAAGAGAAAGAGCACGAGGATCGAATGGCACTTGAGCAAGCGCGAGCTATGGCGTACTACTCAGGCTTAAAGCCTGTATGACATTCATAATTTTTAGTGATCTGAGTCCTGCCAATCTATCGGGTTACCAATCATTTCGGTTGTCCAGAGCCATGGTCTGACAATAAATTAGTTATTCCTGCAACACACAAACAAGGAGTAGCAAATGTCAGGTTTAAGCGCATTGAAATTAGTACAGGCCAAGCCAACTCAAAGCAATAGCCCCAAGCACGCTCGTCGTCAAAAGCTCAGCAGCAAGCTGCATGAGCAGATCCAATTGGCCAAGGCCGAGCAAGCTGGCACCCAGTATCAGCCCACCAAACTTCGAACTGTAAAAGATGAATTAACAGGGGAGTCACGTAAGGTTGAAACTCCCAAGAGGATCAAAGCTTGGTGGTGGCCCAGTGACAACGGGAAGTTGTGCATTACTGTTCGTTACGGCGCACGTACACTAGAAGTCATCGAAGGCAAAAACGCCATCGAAACTGACAGCATTGCAGGTGTTGTGACCACACTGGAAGTTTTGCGCTCAGCAGTTGAAGCTGGTGAGTTGGATGCCCGAATAGAGGCCATCAGTGGCTTGGTTAAATCGGGGTTTGACAAAGAAGCACAAGGCTCAAAGCGTCCAACTTTGAAACTGCCGTCTAAGTCTTAAAGCCATTCAAACTGTTAGCCAGCAGGTGAATAGCTTGCTGGCTTTTTGATGGACAGATTTTGTTCACAACGTGATATTTTTCAACGGGAAGGTTGGCTTACAGGCTCCAATCTTAACCAGTAGACATTAACTTAACTTCAATCTAGTCGCTTCAGCGCTTCATTGTGACTGGCAGAGCATAGGCACCCAAAGAAAAAAGCCCTTGGCTGTTGAACCAAGGGCATTGAACAAGTCAATTTACTTGATATTGACAACGTAGACCTTGAAAACACCTTTTCCTACGTTCTTAAGTGCATAGGGTGCTTGATCTTCAGGTTGATCAAAGTAAGCCGTTTCACCAGTTTTAAATACTTTTTTGACCACTTTACCGTCTTCATAAATTCTCTCAACGGTACTTCCTTGGATGAAGTAACCAGCTCTAGCACCTGGTCTTGCTACGCTGGGTAAAGTAGCCCCTGGCTGTAGTGTGACTATTGATGCAGCACCCTTTTCATTGTTGAACAATTGTTTGACATCAACTCCTTTTGGCATGTGGTGGTCAGCAAAAACAGCAGTTGAGGTCAAGGCGAATAATGAAGTGATCAATGCTAGGAAAATTTTCATGAAGATGTGTCCTTGTTTGATGAATAAAAAACGAGACGGGAAGAACGAGAATAATAATATTGATTGGCGTGAGCGTGACAGGCAGTCTTTTTAGCCTTGTTTTTTAAAAATATACCCTACAAGGTTGGCAGTCAAAAAGTATTAAAAAAAGGTACTTTAAGATGGGTTTGGGATGCTGTATTTTGGCGCTTTAGAACTTATATAACCGTCGTAATTTAGGTGTTTATACAGTAATACTCATTCTTGTGATTTCCAGCTTTAACCGTTGCTTAATGTGTGTTGATATCTATGCAGTGTAGTTAAATAGTGCCCTATGAGAAAAGAAAACGATTTCAGCAAATCACGTAAAACCCCATTTACTTTCTTATTCATAGCCATAACCGCAATTTGCATGCTTGGCTCGTTGCACGCCGAACCACTGACGCAATACCTTTGGAAACGCAGAGTTGTCCTGAGCTTTTCAACTGCCGAGTCAACACCTGAGCGTATTTCTTTGTTGAAGCAAATCGAGCAATATCAGTGTGAATTTGATAACCGACAAATGGTTCATATTGACTTGATTGCCGGCTCAAGTGATCACCAGCTTTTGAGTCGTCAATTTTCGGTGCCAGATATGGATTTCAATCTGGTGCTTTTGGGCAAAGATGGGGACGTCAAGTTGCTTACAAGCCAGCCATCACTTGAAAATTTACTGACACTGATTGACACCATGCCCATGCGACAAAGAGAGTTGCGCATGGGGAGTTGTCGTTAATGCCATACCTGCTTGACGAATAGACAAAAGATTCAAAGCGTACTGAAGTGGTGTTCATAAGGCCTAAGCCTATCAGCTTAGACAGGCGTTTTCAATCCAGGATTTCGTAGACGTTGCAGCGCCTGCTGTGCGCGTTGTGCCTTTTGTTTCAAGCGTTCTTGCTTGACAGCGTCCTTGGCTCTTTTGCTGGCGGCGCTGAGTTGATCAATTCTTAGTTGGCCGGGCGTTTTTGGTGTCGCAATCTCGAATATTCGCATGCATTTATTTATGGCGACGGATAAATAAATGTAGGAAAAGGAAACCAAATATGAGATTTATGGAAATTGCCAACCCAGAGGACCAACTGGCACTTTGGAAGTTGATATCCGACAAGATGTGGGCCGCGTTTGCTCAGCCAACTGCACAGGGTACAAGTTCCCATTCATTACATTCATCAACTCCAAAGGGTAGGGTGGCTAGCCCTGCCAAGCCAGTTACCAGACCCACGACGAAGACTCCTAGCAAATCATCTGTCAGATCAAAGGCCAAGGCGGTTAAGCCAAAGCGTACGCCAATGGCCCCAGCTTCAAAACCTCTACCTAAGCCCAACCCCCAGCAAGTGACTTCAACCCAAGCTACAAAACAGCAGACCCAGCAGCATCAACAACTGGCTCAGCACCTGCATAAAGAACTAATGAAGCCCAACCCCCAGCAAAGAATCTACCCACAGCCACCAACCCCCATCCAAAAACCAGTGACCCCTATCGAGCCCATGACAAATGGCTATGACGAAAGAGATAAGGACGAGCTGGTATTTCACTCACGTGCCCAGCACCCTTTCAAGACCATAAGTCAGACAAAAAGTACTTTATCGGCTCAAAAGCGCGGTTTTTAGGCAGAAAACATAGTGCTTTTTTGAACCGTAATCGCGGTCACGACAGGCATAGCGCAAATGGTTTTAGCTAACAAATATTTAACCTGTAATTTAGTTACAAAATTTTTCTAGAAATCTTCCAAATCCGGTTGTCCATTTGCGCTTAAGAAAGTAAATTTATGTAGTGAAAACTAAGCTGTTTATTTGATGAGCGATAGCGATTTTGAAATTGTTAAATCAATTCCAAATCCTGAATTACGGCGGTATGTTCGAGTTAAGGGCGTAGACTTTGATGAGACTTTTGTTGCTGAGCTAATTAGCAATTACTTCAACCGAAAAGATCTACACGTAGAGCCTAAGCTTTCAGATGCAATGACGATTTATCTAAACGAAAGTGATGCAGGGGATGGCCGAAAATTTCAAGGTGATGTCTTGCACGTTTACAGACGCTTCACGGAATTAATTGGAAATCTTCATCTTTGTGAGTTACGTTATGTTCACGCATGCACCTTTCGTGATCACTTACTTGGTTTGGGGTTGAAGCCTGTAACAGTAAAAAAGCAAACAGCGATATTGAACGCGATGCTCAACACCGCATTTCGGTACTTTGATATTGACAGACTTAGTCCATTCCGAGCACTAAAAGTTTCCGGATTAGAAATTCCCAGACAAATGCGCGTGATTACCCATGACTTACTTTTTGAAGTAAAAAAGAAGTTAATGACGCAAATGAAACCATATAAATTAGTTGGACTGATTCAACTCAACACAGGTTTACGGCTTTCTGAACCTGTATATGCCAAAGTTCAGGACTGCGTAATAGAGCATCCGATTCCTCACATATGGATCCGCAGAAATGAACTTTCTAATCGAAAGACAAAAAGCAGTATTCGAGCTGTACCCTTGGTTGGCGTGTCTTTGTTTGCAGCTCAGAGGCTTGTGGATATGGCTAAATGTGAAGGAAGTGAATGGCTTGTACCCCAGTACGCTCATTACCATGGCAGTAACAGTTGTTCAGCCATTATGAACAAGTACCTCATAGATTTAGAGTTTAGAAGTCACATGTTCAGACATGGGCTTATTGACAGGATGAAAGCATGTAATGACATTCCAACGCGTTTAGCTGAAAGCATTACAGGCCATTCCAGTGGCGGTTCAGAATTCAATAACTACGGAACTGTTGGCTACACACTTGAGCAAAAGTTAGAAGTCTTGAATCGCATTGCAATTTAATGGCTGGGGTGAATTCACTTATTCACCATTTAAGACCAAGTGAAAACCCCATATACTTTGCCCGAACTGAATATTCGCCGACGTATTGGCTGGACTTCAAAACGCACAAGCGTAAAGACTCTTTACGCTTGATGTCCTAGAAGTTCTAAACTATTATTAAAAAATCAACAGAAAACCCAACTCTTCAAATACTTTTCGGACTCACAAGTTACGCATAGCTATGGTGACTTGCTGTTGTAGGTAAGGCAGGTCTTTTTCAATTGTTTTCCAGACCACGGTCACATCAACCTTGTAGTATCCATGCGCTAAGAGATTACGCATCTCGTAGGCAAATGCAAGTGGCAACTCGGGATGAGCAGCAACAAATTCAGGTGCTACTCGTTCTATGTTTTTGCTGGCCTCTCCAATGATTTCAAAGTTGCGTATCACTGCATCTTGAATCATTCGATTGGTTAGAAAAGAAACTTCATCAATATCTTCGCAGTAATTTTGAATTTGTGAAATGGCTTCAAGGATATGTCCGAGATAGTCCCTTAACCGTAATGGATCACGGCTCATATAAGTTGAGCTTGTGCAATCACAGTCTGTCGAAAACTGTCTGGTAATGCGCCAGGGGTGAGCACATCTACAGGCACGCCTAGTAAGTTGCGAAGCTTGTAACGAATAGCACCTAGGTCAAACAAAGTAGTCTCGGAAGTGGTGTCAACAAGAATATCTAAATCACTTAGCTCTGTATCCAAGCCCTGTGCGACAGATCCAAAAACGCGAGCATTCAGCGCTCTGTGCGCCAGGACGATTTCGCGAATTTCACTGCGATGGGTGGCAAGAGCCAAGGAGGGTTTCATGTTGAGTTTTAGCTTTGATTTTTTAAATTTTATGCTCAGTTGTATGCTTCTCCAACCTCAGCACCCAGTGATCAAAACTTCTGGGTATTTAAGCGCTGATCTTTGCAAGAGAAAATTCCATATACTTGCGTCGTTTAGTGACTTGGCAAGCGGGTTAGCTGAGAGTTCAAATCGCACAAGTGTAAAAAGTCTTTACGCTTGATGTCCTATAAGTTCTAATTTAGCCTTTAAATTAGATCTTTATAGTAAGATGACTATGCTACAACTATACTACTTTAGTCCCGAAGTAACGTGCTAACTTGTTGATTTTAAATAGGAAAATGGCAAGTTGTCGGAGTCTTCACACGGTGGAAGCCAGTGGTTCGATCCCACTACGACCCACCAGTAAAAAAATCTTGAAGGCTATCAACTGCTTAGGTGGTTTTCAGGGTTTACTTTGTGTGTGCAAAAGATAGGTTAGCTACA
>Ga0214921_10012190_pt1 | contig 10330 bp, 14 predicted proteins | sample LL1505_MetaG_FD_177992 | JGI IMG/M metagenome (GOLD analysis project Ga0214921, IMG submission 177992) | Freshwater microbial communities from Lake Lanier, Atlanta, Georgia, United States - LL-1505 | ecosystem: Environmental > Aquatic > Freshwater > Lake | place: USA: Georgia | collected...
AAAACTTGAAGACTTGGAGAACCGCTCCAGCAAAGGCTGAGAGGATGGTGCGCGATGACAGGTTTGAACTGTCGACCCCTACCGTGTCAAGGTAGTGCTCTACCACTGAGCTAACCGCGCAAATTATTGTTTTTCAACACCTAACAAGACCGAAAAAAACAGGCTTTTTGTCTTTGCAACCCGCTTTTGTAACCCTATGCTGTGAATGTATGAGCAAGCCACAGCAATCCTCGCAGAGCGAGAAACAGTCGGGTTCAGATTGGGTAAAAGTTGCACCATGCCTTTATCGGTATCGAGGGGGGACATACTATTCGCTCCTCAAACATCATGGCAAGCAAATTCGTCGATCACTTGAAACAACGGATCGAAAACTTGCAGAAAGAAGATTGGCCAAAGCCAAAGAGGATTTGACCAAAATAAACCCGTCGGTTTCCCGCAGGACTATTGATGAACACCTGCCAACGCACGAAAAAACTCTTGGGGGGGTTGCATCAACCATCTCAAGAAAAAAGCACTACCTGAAAAAGTTTATCACCGAGTGGCCTAAGGATGCCCCACGGGAAATCCGACACATCAAAAAAACCCACATAGCATCTTGGCTCATGGCTTACACTCGCGAGGAATGGAAACCACGCCCGCTCGCGCCCGCAACGCTGAACCATTTGATTACCGAGGTTCGCTCCTTCTTTGAAACCGCCGTAATAGAAGGCGTCATCGCAGAGAGTCCGGCAAGGGACATCACTTACGGAAAAGTTCCAAAGCCTAAGCGCAAGACACCGACCCCAGAGGAATTTGATGCCATACTCGCAAACATTCGATCCCAGAAGGCAAACGGACACGGGGCAGAGGACAGTGCTGACACAGTCGAGCTTGCTGGGCGTCTTGGCTTGGGTCAGGCCGAGCTTGCCGGTATTCGGCGCATGCACATCAACCTTGAGACTAACACCATCTCAATCACCATCAGGCGAAAAACCAAAGTCGGCTTTGTCATTCCAATCTTTCCACAGGCGATGGAAATCATTCTTCGCAGACTTGCCGATATGCCAAGTGATCCAGAGGCTCGGTTGCTTCCGAATTACAATTTTCGGAAAGCACTTGAGGGGGCTTGCGCAAGGCTAAACCTCCCAAGATTTGAACCCCGCTCACTGCGACGCCGATTTGTTACGACCGCTTTTCACGCCGGAGTCGATGCTGCGACCATTGCCGCTTGGCAAGGGCATCAAGACGGCGGGGCGCTTGTCTTAAAAACATACAGCGACGAAGTCCGAATGCCCCGCTCGCAGGAGATGGCAAAACTCCTTGCGCCGAAGCCTGCCGGGGGGAATGTCTTGGAGTTTCCAAAGGAGGCAACAGCGTGAAGAAAATGCCATACCTCTTTCCGACAGAGGAAATCCAATATGTCCAACTTGACGACAGAATGATTTTCCACAGGCAAAAATCATCCGTTGGAAACAGGTCTTTACTGGGGCCGATTGACGAGTTTTGCGTGAAGGGGTTTGCCGTTTTTGAAAACATCCCCAGCGACAGGAAAAACACGGTAGTCGGAACATTTTTGTTCAAAGGCTCAGAGCAACGCACGGACAGAGGCGGAATAGAACTCCGCGATGAGGCGTCTGTCCGATATGTCATGGCGGGGATAGTGCTTGGGGAGCGTTCAGCCAACTACCAGCGCAAGGGGGTCTTAATCAATGTCACGCCCGGCAGAATCGCCGACCTCAACATTGCAATCGAGATTTGGCAAAAGTGGAACTGGGAATGGAGCGGGCCAGAGTTTCGAGAGAAGTGCAAAAATAAGAATGTTCTACCGCTGCATGAGGCGACAGAGGGGTTGAAGTCCGCAGGTGTCAATATCACCACAGAAGCCCTTTCCAAGCACCTCCAGAGGCTAAAGCTACCGCTCTAAGCTCGCCAGAGCAAGGGGGCGTCAACGCCGAATAAAAGACACTTACCCCCCTATCAAGTGTCCTTCCCGACTCCTCGCATCGGGAAACTTTGTGCATATTTTCAGAAAGCGTGAAAGCACTCACGCAACCACAAGCAACGGGCCAGAGCATCAAGCGTCTGGCGCTGACCACATCCGAAACCGCCGCCGCCCTCGGCATTGACGAGGTTACAATCTGGCGACTCTGCAAACGGGGGCTTCTCAACCCCAACCGCGCCACGCGCAGGCCGCTCTACGCCGTCTCCGAGATCGAGCGTTTTCTTGAGGAGGGGAAGGCATAATCCCATGATCATCTTCCACGCATTTAAGGATAGGTCTGCCGCTGATGATTTCGCTAAGTGGGCAACCTCAACGGCGAAGAGGTCAGCTATCGTCTGCGGCACTCAGTCCGAGTCCAACCAGATCGAGGGGTTTTTGTTCCCTCTCAACCCTCCAATCGTGCTGATCGATCAACCGCCTACTCGGCACCTGACCGATGCCGCAAAGCGAAAGGCGACCAAGGCAGAAAAGAAGGTCATCGATATGGCTTACAAATTCGGCGGATCAATCGCCAGCGTCATCCAATGAGCCGCCCAGCCCCACAAGCAGTCCCTGCCATCACAGGCGAGGCCGCCCTGCCCGTCGAAGGCTACGAGGAGGAATTATGATTCTTAAACTCGAACTCAAACTTGATCCCTGCCCAGGCCGAGGGGGTGGACTCAACACATGGATGTTCAAGACGGCAGCACACCTTGCCCGCCATGGCGTCTCCCAGGCCGAAGCCCAGCAATTCATTTCTGCACAGGCAGGCGATTCAGCACGGCCTGGAGAGGTGGACAGGCAGGTCGAACAAGGCTACGCCGCCGCGACCGGTGAAGAACCAGTCCGCATTGAAAGCGGTGAATTTATCATCACCAAAAAACCACGCACACCACAATGGCCGGACAGGGACGATGCGCTGATCCGCGAGGTCGTAGAAACACGCCGCGCCTCCATCGAGGACATCATCAAAGCCTCACCACTGCCACCTGACACGACCCGCCATCCTGTGGATGTCCTGGCCGAACTGCACGGTGCAAAAGGTGACGAACTCCTCTGCATGGCTCCGAGGCCCGCCAGCGGATTCTGCACCCTTACATTTAACAAGTGGGCTGCAGGAATCCGGCGGCGACTGGCTGCTGGCAAGCCCTCGCAGACTCAAGATTGGGAAATGGTCGTGCCGAACCTTATGAAGGCCCCAACAGGCACCACGAAGGAAGGCAGACCATACCGTCCACGAACCAGTGAAAACGCCTGCGACCCGAATCAAATGCGCTTCGTCGTGGTGGAAGTAGATGTTTCACACGACGATCCAATTTGCTCCACACTCGGCGCCACACCGCAGGAAATCTGCGCCAGCGTCATCCTCTCCAAACTTGACCTTGCCCAGGTGCGGATGGTCGTCCAGTCGGGGGGTAAGAGTCTCCACGCATGGGTGGACATCGAAGGGAAGAACGCCGCCGAGGTGCAGGCTTTTTTCCGCGAACTTACTTCTCTCGGCGTCGATCACCGGGGGAGACTGCCAGAGCAGCAGTTTCGCCTCCCAAACGGCTACCGAGCCGACAAAAAAGCCCGCCAGAACCTCATTTTCTGGAACCCACGACCATGAAAAAGAAGGAAACCCACACATTCCAGGTCGAAGCGAAGGTTCCAGCAATTTACTACGCAGGGAGGAGTGGCTACGCCATCGAACACAAAGGCGGATTCATCCCTCTGACCAGCGAGTCGCAAGTGAAGCAACACCTCGTCGCCGCCAAAGTGCCAGACGACCAGTTCAACGAACTCCTCTGTAAAATCAGGCTTGAAAACTTCGTCTCATACATTGGCCCTGTTGCCGGACATCAACCTGGAATCCACATCGCACCAGAGAGTGGACAACCGTTTCTTGTCACCACCGGCCCGAAAATCATCAGCGGGGTGGAAGGCGACTGGAGCTTCATCGGCGACTTCCTGCGCGACCTCCTGGGGGACGAGATACAACTGCAAGCCGCCGTGGCATGGTTGAGGCAGGCGCGTAGAAATGTTCTCGCAGGCAAACGGCGACCACTACCCGCCGCCGTTTTTGTCGGCCCGCGAAAATGCGGCAAAACCCTATTCATCGAACTCGCCCGGCTCTGCCTTGGCGGCAGGGTGGCGTCCGCACTGGCGGCCCTCAGTGGCTCAACGCAATTCAACGGACACACTCTCGGCTCTGAACTCCTCGTCATTGACGATGAAATCGCCAGCAAACAGCACAGCACACGCACAGCACTCGCCCAAGGAATCAAGAAACAGCTTTTTGCTGGCTCCGTCTCCATCGAGGCAAAGCACCGTGACCCTATAGCTATGCGACCCGTCCAAGGCATCATCATCGCGGTGAACGATGAACCCGAACACCTGCAGGTTCTCCCAGCTATGGACGATAGTGTCTCGGACAAAATCAGCCTGTTCTCGTGCGAGCGTGCCCGCCTGGGCGACTTAACAGAACCAGATGAAATCGCTGCAGCTATCAAAGCAGAGCTACCGGCATTCTGTTTTTTTCTGGATACAACCGACCATCCAGAGGAGTTGAAAGATTCAAGGACAGGCGCATCAGCTTGGCAGAATCCTGCCGTGCAGGAATCCCTGCAATCTATCGCCCCAGAGGAACGCTTTCGTGAGCTACTCGCGCAATGCACACCGATCATCGAGGCAATTTCATCCAGTGGATTCTGGAGAGGAACATCAGCAGAGATCGAGAGGCTACTCGCTGACAACGATGTCACGCGTAACTCGGCACGCTCGCTATTGTCATGGCCGTCTGCTTGTGGCGTCTTTCTTGGCAGGTTGGAGACAGGTCGCCGTGCGGCACTATCGAAGAGCTGCATCCACGGGATCAATCAATGGCGGATCACCGGCTTGGAACCACTCGGCGCTGAACAGACTCAGCTTCGTTGGTAGGAGAGTAGGACACTCTGTAGAAGTTAAGACACGGAGAAAATGAAAAGAGAGGCAGAATCAGTAGGGGAAATGCCGCCAGTTTTTTCGATAGTTTCAAAACCTCCGAGTAGTGTCCTACCCTCCACCCTACCACACCTGACCTCGCCAATCATCTGCCGGGGGGGGGTAGTTCGAAGGCTACCAAAAAGGAAACAAGGTCGTAGTTTGACAGTCGCTCGACCTCTTCGTGTGAGCAGAGAAAATCGCGTTTCCGCTTATTCAATAATTTGACCACCTAACCAAGACCATGAAGACAACAGCACCGAAGAAAGGCCGGGGCAGACCGCGCAACCCAGCACTGGACGCCTTGCAAGCCGAGCTTGCCGTTTCGAGACGCCGCGCCTCGTCGGTCTTGAAAGAAGTGAAATCCTCCAAGGCGACCACTTCCGAAAATTCATTGCCGGCATTGTCGCCGCTTGCCGCCGCGAGACTCGAAAAACTCCAGAAGGAAATCCAGTTTCTCGAAACCCGAATCCGATCCGCCGAACTTGAAGAGCGGGCTTTGAGCCGGGAGCTTCTTTACTCCTCCGAGGCCGTCGAACTTCTCAACGCCGCTCTTCAGCCAATCGTGAACACTCTCCACACATGGCCCAAGGCACTCGCGCCTCGACTCCACGGGCAACCGATGGGGGCAATCGAAAAGACCCTCCTCGACGCCGCCAACAGCCTCCTCGCCAACGCCCGGACGAACCTCGCCACCATGCAGAGCAAAATCGGCAAAGACCTATGAAAGCCCGCCGCCTGAGACTGCCGCCAACACCCTCGCCAGCGGTCGAAAAACTCCGCGACTACCTCCGCGCCATCTACGCCGCGCCGATGCCGTGGCACGAAGAATTAAGTCCAAAAATGGACTTAGGTTTGAAGACTTCGCCAAGCACCGCCGACACCGCACCGCAGCCGGACGCCAAGCCCTGACCAGAAGGCGATGATCGCCGCGAGGCTCCGGCCTTTCTACGAGGCGCAAGCGAAGGAAAGGAAAAGGGATGCTGGAAAAGAGTATGGCAAGGGGCAAGGGTCAAAGGTTGTGCAAAAAGTTGCACAACCTAAGGCTCGAGACGAAGCAGGCAAAGCTGCTGGTGTGAATCATCGCTATGTCGATATGGCAACGCAGGTTGCAAGACGCCCAAAAGGTGCAACATGAGTTGCAGGTTTTCAGCCCTGACCCTCGCGCGCGCGGGGGACTTGCCCTGTGCAACTTTTTGCACAGGCCTCTTTGTCCCTGACCCTCGCGCGCGCGGGGCGTCCTTTTAGCGGTTCGGCCAATGTGTCCGAATCGCTATCCCCCTGACCCTCGCGCGCGGGGGGCGTCCGAGGCCTGTGGTAAATTTTCCACAGGGCTGTGCCGCTGACCCTCGCGCGCGCGGGGCGTCCTTTTATTTGACTGCCGAAACAGGGGCATGGAGCGCCAGACAGAATCCGACTTTCCGCCCGAAGATTACGAAGCCCACCAGACCGCACAGGATGCCGCCTATGCCGCCGAATACCGCCGATGGGTTGCCAGCCTCTCCGAGACAGACCGCCAGCGTTTAACGCTCGACGGGATTCTTGAACCAGATTGCAGCATCCGCGCTACCTCATGCGGCGGCGGCGGTGGCGAGATCGATGTTTCACTTGTTCCCGGTGGGGCAGGCTACGAGGGGGCCGATTGTGTTCCCACTATGGCCGCACCGATCCCTGAGGGGACAGACCATGACCAACTCCGCGAGCTTGGACTAAGCGCCAAGCAAGCCGCCGCCGTTGAGGCATGGATAAGCCGCCGCGATGCCGACAGAGTGAACGCACTTGCCGCCGATAGGCTGGCGAGATTCTTCACCCTCCTCCTGCCACCGACTGCCCTGCACAAAATCAACCTTTCACTCTTAGGCGTCCGGGCGCTTGCCGGATTGTTTCTAATGAACAGAAACGGATCAATGACCATGACCGCCCTTGCCGAGCGGGCGATGATGTCGAAACAACTTCTCGACCATCATGTCAGGCGCATGGGGGACGCCCTTCACTTTCACGGCTTTGGATTGAAAAAAGAATCCGCTCGCGCCGTTTATGCCGAGGCCGCGAAGCAGCGATGGGCAAGCCTGACACCAGCCGAACGCCGCGCCCGCCGCCGTGGAGCGAAGGGGATCATCGGCAGCGCACAAAGCGCACCGCCCGCCGCTCAAATTTGACAGGCAGCAAGTGGTGAAATGCAAAAATTCATCTCACTCGCAGAACTCTCTCGCGAAGCCGGCATTCCCGCTTCCCGAATCCAAGCCGCCGTTGAGGCAGGCTTAATCCAACCCGCAGGCCGCGCAGGCCGTCATCCGAACTCACCGATTATTTTCCTGAGCGCCGATGTCGCCACCATCGTTGAGACGCTGACGCAAGCCGGACGCATGAAGGCTACCGCCACCGCACCACGGCCAGCGCACCGCTGCCGCAACACCGCTGACATCCTCGAAAAAGGCGCAGCACTCGCACGCGCCAAGCAGGAGGCAGCAAAATGATTGCTGACGATTTTCTCGCCGCCGCCCGTGCCGCCATCACCGAAGGCGACCACGACACCGCCAACGAATATCTCGACGCTGCAAAGGCTGGCATCAAAGCGACCCGGATGGAGACCATCAAAGCCGCCGCCAAGTCAGTGATTCAAGACCTCGAACGCATTCAGCACGCCGAACGGCTTTGCCGCTATGCGGTGACCAGTGGACGGGGGACACCTGCCGCCATCCGAGTTATCCGCGAACTCGAAGCCGCTCCGAGACTCGACAAAGGAAAATCACTTTTCGGCGCTCAGAACATCGCCGCATTCGACTGGCATCGCCGCAACCGCTCCGAGATTTTCGACCTCATCGCCCAAGCCGCCGAAGAGTCAGCCGAAGGAAGGGGCATCATATGACCACCATCGGCCAAGACTTCGAGAACCACGCCAAACGCATCGCTGCCGGATTCCGGGCGATGTCGCCCGAACTACCGCGCCAACCATTCAACCCAAACACCGCCATGACCGAACCCGCACCCGAACCCGTCACAGAACCCACCGAATCCTCTGACCAGATCGTCATCCGCGAGTCCGGCCTTGTGGGGCGCTTTGAACTCCGCTGGCAACTTCAGGCCGACATCGAAGCCCTGACCACCGACATTCTGAGCAAGAAAGAACGCGCCGCACTCCTCGACCTCGCCGCAGCCTGTGACAGACTCGCCGCCGAAGTCCACAAGGCAGGCTTGATTCCGGCGAATGCTGGCAAGATTGCCGCAGCCTGGCACGCCGATCATCCTGGCGAACCCGTGCCGATGGACTTGATAGAGACTGGGGCGAATGGTGAACAACTCCGTAGCTTTGCGAAAAGCACGGCCAAACTTGCCGCATTCACCTTCTTCGATGAAAACTGCACGCCAGCAATCAAGGCGGTCTTCAGCAAAGCCGCCGAGCGCCTCCGCGATGTCATCACCGACCGAGTGAAACGCGAGCAAGCCGCCTTTGAGCAATTCGCCGAAGTTTTTCATGATGGCGACTCCACGCCTTACACACCCTCGACGGGCCTGCTTCGATTGATGGCAAGACGCCGCCAGCTTCTTGACAACGAAGTTTTGCGAACATCGCCGCCATCCATCGCCGCGACATTGCAGGGCATTTACAAAATCTCCCAGCCTCAGGGATAGGTAGTGGCTCACCGCCCGTGCGCCACGGGCATGGGGCATGGCGTGTTTTCATGGATGACCGCCTGTGGAGAAATTCACAGGCGGTCTTTTCTTGTCCCGCTGTGATGACCTTGCCGCGAAATAAAAACGCCACAGCGGGCGACCTCGCGCAAAGCAAAAAGCGCCACCGAGCCGAAGCCGATGGCGCTTGTGTGGTTTTCTACTTTAGTTGGATTTAGACAGATCAGGAAAAGGCAGGGCTTCCCGATACTCCCAGCCGGGCTTTTTCCTTCCAATGTTCGTTTCACGGATTTGAGAAAACTTCTTTGGGTTGCGTGCCGCTTCCGGCGTCATGTCATCTTCGTCGCACTCCATCGAATTCATCACAGCATCCCAAGCCCACTGATGAAGAGACAAACAGCCGAAGAGCGCCGCCCGATTGCAACGGGCCAAGTCTTGCTTCGAGAGTTTGATGAACAATGTTGCCATCTCCTCCTTCTCTGCCGCTTTTCGAGCCGGGAAAGGCTCAAGATCGCATTCTGCCGTTCCGCGAAGGGCTTGGTTGGCCCAATCTTCAAGCGTCATTCCAAGGGACGCAGCCGCCCGTTGAAAACGTGTGATGTCTCTTTTGGTGAACCCGAAATTGTGGGGTTCGCTTTTTGTCGTGATGGATTTTTTCATTTGAAACAACAAAGCCTCGAGGGAAGCGTGAAGGCTTATCCCTTTCCGAACGACCGGAAAGGTATCCCTCGAGGCTTTGGTTTTTTTCGTATGTTTCATGTTTCACCGCCCCGGATCGTTAGCCCGTGACTGAAAAAATGGTGGCTCAGAGCTTCACCTCTGAACGCGATGAACAAAACGCCCGCCAGCACCTCCGCGCAAGTAAATTCCCACCTCTCGCCAAAATTACTGCCGCGCCAGTGAGCAGCAAAACCACGCTGCCAAGGCCGTCTTGCTCCGCTTCGACCGCCTCCGCTTAGTCCATCAGTCCGGCTTCGCCGCCAATGTCACGAAGCCCCGCCCCGCTCCGCTGCACTACGGCAGCCCACTCCGCACGGCAGGCAGCCGGGAGGCCTCTACCAGCCCTTGCAGGGCAGAGATCGGCTTTTCTCCCGACTGCCCGCCGCGCTCCGTTTTCTGATAACGCTTGGTAGTGTATAGCGGCATCAGCACGAAGTCAGATCACCCCAGCTATCCACTACAAGCCATTATCAGAAGCGGCCTTCGCTCCGCTCCACGGGGCGGGGCTTGTGCTTCGCACCCGCTCCGCGATTTCGGCGGCGATGGGGGTCTTTTGGGTTTGTGAACCTGACCGCGCCGCCGTTGTGGATCGAGAGCCATTGCCATGCGGTTGCGAGGGCGTGGGGGCGGCGTTGACTCGCGCCGGGAAAATCCCGCCGCATCGCCCCGCCCGCCCAAGGCCTGCCGCCGTGGGCATCGCTAAGGCTCGCCCCCGGCTCTCGGCCCCACGCATACAGGCAGGCTCGCGATGCCACGCCACCAGCGAAGACGCTTGTAACCTTTGTAACCCGTTTTTGTAACCCGACCGCTAAAAACAAGCCATTTTCTGAAATCTCAGGAAAGGATCAAAAACGCTCTGACCCTTTATTGATGCGGCTTTGAAGGCTTGGGAAAGAATGGGAAAAAAACAGAAAAACACCCGAATGACGGTGTCAAGGTAGTGCTCTACCACTGAGCTAACCGCGCAATGAGGAGGTATATCCTATCCTTCACCTCGCTCCACAGCAATATTTTTTCTGCCTTTTTTCTGTGATGCTCTTGCGGGTAGTCTTGGCG
>Ga0214921_10012191_pt1 | contig 10328 bp, 5 predicted proteins | sample LL1505_MetaG_FD_177992 | JGI IMG/M metagenome (GOLD analysis project Ga0214921, IMG submission 177992) | Freshwater microbial communities from Lake Lanier, Atlanta, Georgia, United States - LL-1505 | ecosystem: Environmental > Aquatic > Freshwater > Lake | place: USA: Georgia | collected 2015-05-28
GTTGAACCTAAAGATCTTCCCAAATTGAGTGAAGCAGATTCAGCCGAAGTTCAATTTTCATATAAGGATCCAGTCACATTTAACCCTATAAGTATTACACTAAAGATAATGGGAAAGGATGGTTCAAATTTTTATTATTTGCAAAAAAATCAGGAACCAGCTATTTACAAATTTCAAGATTACCAGTTGAAAACTATATTTGATTCACAATTTTAAACTTGTTCATAATATTTATTTTGAAATGTAAATTGTAATATTCTATAGAAGAGGCATCCGATAAATTTTCCTTAATACGACATAAATATATATTAGATACTTAGATAAGTTCATATTATCATTGGATTCATTGATAATTAGAGGGTATGAATCTAAAAATAATTTTATATATTTTGTCTCATGAATATGAATATTTATTTTCAATAAACTTACAAAATACCAAATAAAATCAAACAAGTAAAAAGAAAGAAAATGACAAAAAATAGTTTAATTCTTATCATGGTACATATCCCCATTTAGGAGTTTGTAATGGAAAAAACAATCGTAGAAGTCTTGAATGCTGGCATTGGTTTATTAGGTGCAGGTAAAGAAGGATTAGAAAAAGCTAAAGTAGATTTAGAAAAAGTATACTCAGAAATATCTGCTAAAGGTGCTCAGGATAATTCAGAAGCTTCTGTAAAATTAAGAGAATCTGTAGATAAAATTCTTGCTGACATCAAAGAATTTTCTAGTGTAGCAGGTAAAAATTATGATGATACAAGAAATAAAATCATCGAAAATTACAATAAAATTGTAGAGCAGATCAACACAAGCATGCCTGAAGGAAAAGTAGAAGAGATAAAATCTAAAATAGATGAAATCGTTGCTTCTATCCAAAAAGCTACAAACGGCGGACAGGCTTAAAAAAAACTCTCCAAAAAACATTTTTAATTAACTCTTCCCACGGAAATGATGGGACTGTTTTATTGCATCCAAACAGATCCACATTTCCATCACTTTCTTCTCTTGAATTAAATCCAATCTCAAAAAAAATGGAATCCCAATAGGGGAACTTATCTATGGAAAAGAAAAAAATATTAGTCACTTCAGCCTTGCCCTATGCAAATGGTTCCATTCATCTAGGTCACCTTCTAGAAGCGGTTCAAACGGATATCTATGTTCGTTTTCAAAAATCTATAGGAAACGAGTGCTATTATTTTTGTGCAGATGATACACATGGAACTCCTGTTATGTTAGCTGCAAAAAAAGAAGGTATCACGCCTGAATCTCTGGTTGATCGAATTAAAGAAGAGCACTATCGTGACCTGGTTAGTTTTTATATTCTTTACGATAATTATTATTCTACAAATTCTCCAGAAAATAAGTATTTCTCTGAAGATATCTACTTAAAATTAAAACAAAAAGGGCATATATCAGAAAAGGAAATCGAACAATCGTATTGTAATCATGATACCATGTTCTTACCAGATCGCTTTATAAAAGGAGTCTGTCCAAAATGCAATGCAAAGGACCAGTATGGGGATGGATGTGAAGTTTGCGGTAATACATACTCACCTAAAGATCTAATAGATTCAAAGTGTGCAATATGTGGTAGTACACCAGTTCTAAAGAAATCTAAACATTACTTTTTTAAACTACAAGATTTTGAAGAAAGGCTTAAAACATGGATGGAAGAATCCAGTAATCACATTGACAGTGGTGTGAGAAAAAAACTTTCAGAATGGTTTAAAGATGGTCTGAAAGAATGGGATATCTCTCGAGATGGACCTTATTTTGGATTTAAAATTCCAGGGGAAGATGATAAGTATTTTTATGTTTGGTTAGATGCTCCCATAGGTTATATGGCATCATCGAAAAATTATTTTGATTCAGTTTCCAACAATAAATTTACAGAATTCTGGAATCAGGATGGGGCAGAAATTGTTCATTTCATAGGGAAAGATATTTTGTATTTCCATGCACTGTTTTGGCCTGCGATGCTAATGGGTGCTGATTACAATACTCCCAAAAGAGTAAATGTTCATGGATTTTTAACTGTGAATGGAGAAAAGATGTCTAAGTCTAGAGGTACATTTATCAAAGGGGAAACGTACCGTAAGTACCTCGATCCAGAACATTATAGATTTTATATGGCATCTAAACTCAATGATGGCATGGATGATATTGATTTAAATTTTTCTGATTTTACAATGAAGGTGAACTCAGATTTAATAGGAAACTTTGTTAATATATTTTCAAGAGTTTCCACATCCATTCTGGATAAATTAGGAAGAAAATTAGGTAACGTATCACAAGAGGGACTGCTTTTAATAAATGAATGTTTAGACTCAAAATCTGAAATTGAAAAATATTATGACTCAAGAAATTATTCAAAAGCTATGAAAGAAATTTTACGATTATCAGATATTGTAAATAAATATGTAAATGATAAGGCTCCTTGGAACCTGGTCAAAACAGATCCTGAAAAAGCAAGAGAAGTGGTGACAAATACCCTAAATGCAGGAAAGATACTTGCAGTATATCTAAGTCCCGTACTACCAATGATAACCGAGAGAATATTTAGAATTTTAAATATTCCCAACCCCGGTTTCTTACAAATAGCTGAAAAATTAGAGAACAAAGAAATTGCACTCTATGAATTTCTATCCAATAGAGTAGATGAAAAAGCCATAGAAAAAATGATCGAGGAAGGAAAAATGATAGAAGTAGAAAAGAAAGAAGAGAAACAAATAGTTTCTGAGAAAGGGTTTATTAATATTGATGATCTTTCAAAAGTGGAATTGAGAGTTGGTTTGATTATAGAAGCATCTGCAGTGGAAGGAGCAGATAAGTTAGTAAATGTAAAAGTAGATCTTGGAGACAAAGGTATAAAGAATGTTTTTGCTGGAATCAAATCTGCTTATAATCCTGAGGAATTAAAGGGTTTAAAAGTAGTAGTTGTAGCTAATTTAGAACCAAGAAAGATGAAGTTTGGTATTTCGGAAGCAATGCTTTTAGCATCTGGTAAAGATTCAACCTTATCACTATTTGTTCCACATAGAAATGCCAATCCCGGTGACTTATTGAAGTGAGTTTTTTTTATAATTTCTTAATTATTTTTATTATTTTTTCTTTATCATCTCTTTATCCAAATAAAGAAGAAGAAAAAATAATAAATTTACTTTATAAAAATAAAAATATTAAGTTAAAAACACTTGGACAATCCCAAATCCCTTTAGATCATAAAGAAACATACAACACTTTTATAGGTTATAAAGATTCTAGATTTTTAAACTATAACTATCGAGAAAATGGTGTTGATATTTCCAATAAAATTCTCTATTTAAAATCTAAACAATCAGTAGAATTTATAATTTCAGTTCCCTTAAATCATAAAATTAATTTTAAATCCAAAGAAAATACAAAGTTGGGAATTTATTTAAATGATCTTCCAATAAAAAATAATTTACTCACTTCTAGCTCAATTGAAAATAGTTTAAAAATTGAATCTAGCTCAGAAGTTCATATTCAGAAATTATTTTTACAATCACTTGATTCCACAAAAAACAAGAATGATATTGTTTTCATTGTAATTGATTCTCTCAGAGGTGATATTCCCGGTTTTAATGGGGGTACTTTCAATGCAACTCCATATTTAGATGAATTTTCTAAAAATACTTATGTATTTCAAAATCACCTCGTTAATTCATCCTGGACACGTCCATCCACATTGATATTTTTTACGGGAATGTACCCTTCAAAATCCTTTATAAACTTTTGGGATTATCCAGTTTTTAAGAATGAAAAAGAAGCATTTTATTCATCGAATCTTAAACCTTTGCCATCTATTTTATCAGAAAATGGGTATCGAACTGTTTTGATTGGAAACAATCCATTTTTTACTGATCATCGGTATATTGGAGTAGATGTAGGATTTGAAGAAGTATATGAATTTTCATTTTTAGAAAAAGATACACCTTTGATTACAAATCGTTTTCATAAATTCTGGGATGAAAGAAGTGAAGATCCACGACCAGTATTTTTATTTTTAAACTACAATGACCCCCACAAACCTTATGAACCACCCTTCGAGTTTACTCAAAAATTAATTTTACCGAGTGGTACAGATTCAAGAAAAAAAAATTACCTTGGAGAAGTTGCCTATGTAGATTTTGAGATAAAAACAGTGATTAAAAAATTACAATCTTCCAAATCATATTCGTCACTTCTTTTACTCTTAACTTCCGATCATGGAGAAGTAATGCAGGAAACACATGCAAAATCAAAATTTACGGATGTCTATACTTTGTACGGGCATGGTCAAGGATTATACGAAGAAGATATACACACTCCACTCTTACTAAAACTGCCCTTACAAAAAAATGGAAAACAAATCAAAAATGTTACTAGGAGTATTGATATCTATCCTACTATTTTAGATTACTCTAATATACGAGAGGAAAATAAAATTGATGGTATTTCTCTTAGACCTATACTTGAAGGAGAGGAAGAAGGTGAGAGAGAGTACTACGGAGAATCTAGGGGTGTTAAAGGGGTTAGAAAAAATGGCTGGAAGTATATGAAAAAAACCTTTGAATATCATAGAGAGGGTCCGGCATGGGATGGAAGAGTAAGTTCAGAACCAACATACCTATACAATTTAAAAACAGATCCTAAAGAAGTGCAACCCATACTCAATTTAGAAATTGAAAAAAGTTTACAAGAGGATTTTAAAAAGGGAAACCAATCCAAAAATTTATATCATATAAGATTAACCTCAAACAAATCAAAAAAAAAAGAGATTAAAGTTATGATCCAAGTCCCTTATGGAAGTATAATTGAGGAGTTTTCAGAATCCATGCAGGAATCCGTACGACATGATAGACAATTTTCCAGTAATTATATCGTAAGTGAAGACTCATCGATTGAAAAAGTTTTTAGTATTTACCCTGATGTAGTAATCCCTAAGATTGAACTTTTTTCAGAAAATCAAAAACTACTTCGTGGAGAATTAGGTGTGGGAGCATTTGACTTGTTTCCTAATAGCTGTTCAATAGAATCTTCAGAATGTTCGGATTTATTTGTCTCACATAGAAATGTTCCCAAATCAAAATCTAAATTTAGAGCCCAGGTGTGGATGAGCCCCTCCTTAAAAAAAGTTTCCAATGAAAAGATAATGTTAGAAAAAGAAGCAATTGATATTTTAAAAAGACAGGGGTATATCCAATGAGTTATCTACCTTTAAAAGGTGTAAAAGTTTTAGATCTGAGTTTGTTATTACCGGGACCTCTCTGTTCAATGTATCTCGCAGACTTAGGTGCGGAAGTTATAAAAGTTGAAAATCCCAGAGCAGCGGATGGAACCAGATATATGTTTAAATCTGAAAGTGGAGTTCCTGGGCTTTATTTGATGCTCAACCGAAATAAAAAAGCAATCACTTTAAATCTCAAAAAAAAAGAGTCCGTAGATATTATTCATAAATTACTCGAAGATTCAGATATTCTTTTAGAGGGATTTCGTCCGGGAGCAATGGATGAAATGGGATTAGGGTATGACGAATTAAATAAAAAATTTCCAAAACTTATCTATTGTGGGATTTCCGGTTATGGAAGGGAAGGGGTTCATAAGGACTATGCTGGGCATGATGGAAATTATTTGGCACTTTCTGGAATTCTTGAACTTTCAGGATCTATTGATTCTCCTAATCTCCCTGGATTCCAGTTGGCTGATATAGGAGGAGGTAGTCTTACGGCACTTTCGGGTATTCTTGCTGCTCTCTATGGTAGGGAAAAAACTGGTAAGGGTGTATGTGTGGATGTGTCCATGATGGAATCATCCCTCCAATTTCTTTCTCTTTACATTGGAATCTATGCATCTACAAAAAAAATTCCGCAAAGGGGAAATGAACTTTTGAGTGGAAAACTTCCTAATTATTCAGTATACAAAATAAAAGGTAATCGATTTGTACTTTTAGGAGCATTAGAAGAAAGATTTTTTAGATCTTTTCTTAGGGCTATCTCTAAAGAAAAACTATTGGAATTTATCCCACTTGCAGAAGAAAATTTTTCCAACTGGAAGAAATTATTGGAAGATTATTTTTTAGATAAAACAATTGAAGATTTAGAACCAATTTTCACCAATTCAGATGCTTGTCTTACATTGATACGGAATCTCGAAGAGGTAATCAATGATCCAGAATTACAAAGAAAAGGTTTAATTTTTTATAAGGATCATCCGGAGTATGGGTCTCTTTTACAACTGGGATCCCCATTCTCTTATATTCGAAAAAATGAATATAGATCCCACCCTCCCTCTCATGGAGAACATACAAATGAAGTACTACAATCTCTAGGTTATACAGTGGAAGAGCTAGAAGTATTTAAACAAAAAAGAATCATTTAGGCAGTCATGATTCCTTTTTTTAAAAAGCGAATTTCTTTTTTTACTGAAGACACAAAAAGATCTTTTTCTCTTTCCTTTGTAAGGTCTTTTTTATGTCTTTGTAAATAGATTTCTGTCTTGCGAAGCATAGAAATTAGGTATGTTTTATCTTTAATTTCTTGTTTTACTGTTTCGAGTAGCTCAGTTGCATCCATATCACTTTTTATGTATTTATTTATTTTGTTTTCAAGATCTCTCAATTCAAATAAAAAGATTTCTTTTAAACTTGAAGTATCCATATAGTGGATTGGTTCATCATTCCAGGGAGATGATTTTTTCCATGGATAATTGTGTGATGGAAACCTTAAAAAAATCTCTTCTGCTTCTTTAAGAGAAATATTATCCATATTTTGAATCATTGCTCCACCTGATGCAATATTTTTTACACCAAGATCAACATTTAAAATAGATTCTTCAAACCAATGCCTATAAATATCCAATACATAATCAGTTAAAACCTCTTTTCCATTTGCTGAAGGAATATATCTTGTTTTTCTTTTTCGTACTACAACTTCATTGATTCTTTCTAGGCTATTTTTTCTTGAAAGTAAAGTTAACCATTTTTCATTGTGGTGAGTTCCCGTGGAATGGATTTCTCTGCCAGTGTAGGCAAGATCCTGACCCATTAAAAATATATTCTTAAAACCCAAAAATCTCAGAACATCAAATGCGCTTGTGGCAACACTCCCTCCGGATTGTATATCGCCCTGGTTACCTATGTATTGTGTTACTAATTCACTCCCTGCGGTAGCTTCCCGTATTGGTTTTCCACTGGCATCAATTTGAAATTTTGCAGTTTGGCTATGAACTATTGATTTAAAATTCATAGACCTTATCAATTGGGGTGATACAACCATATCCGCAAATAATGGAATTTCACTGAGATCTTCCCCCATAAAGTGAAAAAAAGAATGGGTTTGTGCATCTAGTGTCATAACTCCATCCGGAATGATACCAAATTTTAAAAGAACTTTTAATGAAGTATCACATGAAAAAATAAAAACTTTATCACGAATTTTTTTTAAAAAATCACATTGGGATCTAAGGGTAGGTCCCGCAGAAACTAAGATAGCTGGGATATTATTAATGTAGTTCTCTAGATTTTTTATTGGAACCCGCTTTGTACTTGTATCACCATATCTCAATAGACTTACAATAGTATTTTTTACCCAAATTCTTTCAAATTCAAACTTAGTGAGTAAATCACTCATCTTTGATGAAAAAAGTTTGGAGATCCTTTCTTCGATAGCAATATAAAATTCTTTCTTATTTTGGATGTCCGATGGATTTCTAAAAAACAAAACTCCCGTGAGCCTTTCAATGGGTAGTGATTCAATATAATTAAAAAGAAGGGGAAGGGAAGGCTCTCCTGTAAAAAGATGACGACCTGTATTTTCTAGTATTGGATATAAAAATTTTTCCCAGAGTGGTGCGGTTATCTCATGGTTTTCATCTATGATTAATAGAATTTGCCCTTCTCGCATTTTAGAATCTATGATTTGGGGGAGATGGGGGTTCCCCGTTCCCAAAACCAATACCAGATGGTATTCCCGGATAGTTCTCTCCGATACAAGTCGTTCCGCTTGTTTTTTGGGAGAAATGGAACTCGCCAACGGTTTAGAATCAAATTCAAGATAATATTCCCCTTCCGTTCGTGCCATTTTAAGGAGGGTTTTGGATTCTGGGGATAAATTTAGATCGTACATTCTCAGATAGGGTTTTCGAGAATAAAGATTTTCTAAATCCATTGAATTTTTTAGTGACATAATTCTGATTTCTTCAAGTATCGAAAGTTGAATCCATAGGACAAGAAAAAAATGTATTTAAAAAGTATGAATATTATCGGTTTCAAAACCTTTGCCGATGAAACTGATTTGATTTTTGATCCTGGCTTTACAGCTGTAGTCGGACCAAATGGATCGGGTAAATCCAATATTGTAGATGCTATCCGTTGGGTTCTCGGAGAAAAATCTGCAAAGGGATTGCGTGGTGAAAAGATGGACGATGTGATCTTTCATGGTTCTGAGACTCGTGATCCCGCTGGGTTTTCGGAAGTATCCATTCATCTCGATAACTCCAATAAAATATTTCATATAGATTTTCCAACTGTGAAGATCACTAGAAGATTGTATCCAGATTTGACGAATGAGTACTACATTAACAATTCACGTTCTCTAAGAAAGGATGTAGAAAAATTACTCATGGATACAGGAGTGGGAAAATCTTCTTATTCCATAATGGAACAGGGAAAAGTGGATCAAATTCTCAATTCCAAACCTGAAGACAGAAGGGCGATCTTTGATGAAGCTGCGGGTATCTCAAGATTTAAACAGGATCGAATCGATACTGAAAAAAAATTGCAATACACGTCACAAAATTTACTCCGTATTTCAGATATCATGTCTACAATGGAGAGGGAGCTTGAAACAAAAGAAAAACAAGCAAAGCGGGCTGAAAAATACTTTGGGCTAAAAAATGACCTCACGGAAGTTGATAAAAATTTACGTTACTTAAAATGGAAAAGTTTAAAAAATAGACAAAAAAAAGTTGAGAACGAATTACAAGAGGTGTCTGAAAAAAACCAATCTATCATGAAAAAAATGAATGATGATGCCAGATTGCTAGAGTCATTTGAAGAAAAAAAATATGAAATGGAAAGGAAAATAGCAGATATTGATCGAAAACTATTAGATTTCTTATCACAAAAAGAGATTCTAAGAGAAAAAATTGAGAAAAATAAAAGTATCATACTTGAGTTCGACAAACGTGTAGTGGAAGAATCCTATTCATTAGAGAATGACCTACAGAAAAAAGAAAAATATGACGGAGAAAAACTAAGCTTGGAAGAATCCCTTGACCAAGTTTTGAATGGATTAGAAGATACAGAAAAAAATATCCAAATTCTTATAAATAGAAAACAGAATCTCGAGACAGAAATGGAATCTCTCCGAAAGGATTCCACCCATAATGAAGAGTTTATAAAAGAAAATGATAAAAATTTTTTTGGAATGAGAGAAGAACTAAAAGAAATTATAGTTTCACTTATAAACCAAATTGAAGAACGAAAAAAAGAGTACTCCCAATTAGAAGAAAAGAGAAAAGATATGAAATTTTATCTTCTTTCAAGTATAGATGAATTTTTAAATTCCATTCAAAGTGGAAGTTCAGATTCAATCACTGAGAATAAATTGATGGAATATAAGGTTTTCTTACAAAATTTTATAGAGATAGAAGATGTCTTTAGAGATATTATCTTTGATAAAGATGGAATGCTCTCTAAAAAAGAAGGTTTGGATAGTAAAATAGAAGAACTTATTCAATACAATGATTCTCTAACAGAAAAAATTAGAGAAAATGCAAAAAATATTGATGACTTATACTTAAGAATCAATGAAATCAAAGAAGAAATAGTAAAATTAGAAAAATATATATTAGAAATGAATTCAAAAAAAGAAAGTTTGGGTGAACAGAAAAAAAGTATCACAGGCTTTTTAAATGACACGGAGTCTAGAATCCAAACTTCCAAACATACTATAGAAAGTATTAATAATAGAAAAAAAGGGTTTGAAGATGAGGTTCTTTTACTAGAAGAAAAAATAGAATCGTCATACACTGAATTTTTAAAGATATCAAAAATTTTAGAATCTGAAAAAATAGAATTAAAAGAAATACTCTCTAAAATCCTAGAACTTAAGAATAGCTCAGGGAGAGACCAAGAAGAGTTTAAGTCACTTCTCCCTTTGATATCTGATTTGGAAAGAAAATCATCAGTCTTAAAAACACAATTAGATAGTTTTTCAGAAGAGCTTTACAATGATTATTCCATGACTGATCTGGAATTGGAATCTGAGAAACAAAACAGTACATTCAAACAGGATGCGGAACAATCTAAACTCAGAGAAATTAAGTCG
>Ga0214921_10012194_pt1 | contig 10327 bp, 6 predicted proteins | sample LL1505_MetaG_FD_177992 | JGI IMG/M metagenome (GOLD analysis project Ga0214921, IMG submission 177992) | Freshwater microbial communities from Lake Lanier, Atlanta, Georgia, United States - LL-1505 | ecosystem: Environmental > Aquatic > Freshwater > Lake | place: USA: Georgia | collected 2015-05-28
CACTACCACCACCGTGCGCATGCAAGTCAAACCCGACGGCAGCATCGCGGGCAAAAGCACCTCCACCATGCACGGCTACTTTCAGGTGAGTTCACGCGGCATACAGTTTGGCAACGTCAACCGCGACCCAGAGACGGTGGTCACCCGCTTGCTGTCTAGGTTTCAAGAATCAGGCACAGGCCGCGTGCTGAAAACCGAGCCCATGGACTTAGACAAACCGTGGAAGGTCGAGGCTGAATTCACCTTAGACCCGTTGGTGAACATTCCAGGCCCGAGCGCCATGACCATACCTGTGGGCGTTGCGCCTGGAAGAATCAAAGCGCTCGCGGGCGGCAAGGCGCCCAAAGTGCGGCGCTATCCAACAGGGTGTGGGTCTTCTCGGCATTTGGAGAACATAGAGATTGCCTTCTTGCCCACCATGAAGATAGATCGCATCCCCCAAGACGTGAAGTTTGCGCAGGGGCCACTGCGCTACACCTCTACCTACACCCTCAAGGGCAACACGCTGCATGTGCGGCGAGAGTTTGTGGGTAACCGCAAGACTGTTATCTGCTCCGACAAGGATGATCGGGACTGGGAGAGGTTTTCTGGGGAGTTGAAGAGGGATTTGCGGCAGCAGGTGTTTTTTCAGTAGAGAAAAATGAAGTTACTCGAACATAACTTATAAACTCTATTTGAAGCACGTAATTTTTACTGGCGGCGTTAAAGAAGGCTTTTAAAAGTAGTACTTTAGAGAGTATCAATTTGTTATTACATAATTAATAAAATAACCGAGACGAATAACAAAAAAAGCATTACTGGAACTAGAATTTAAAAATGAAAAAAATAAAATTAGGTGAGCTTTTCTGTGGGCCTGGCGGATTGGCAATTGGTGCACATCAAGCGGCAAAGAAAATTGGCTTATTAGAACTAAAGCACGCTTGGGCGGTTGACAATGACCATGACACTTGCCAGACATATTTAAAAAACGTGTCAGGGGCAACACCAGAAACTGTTTTTTGCCAAGACATTAGAGAGAAAACAATTTTTAAAAAATTAACAGCTACTGAAAAGCATATTGATGGGTTGGCTTTTGGATTTCCTTGTAACGATTTCAGTCTTATAGGGCGTCAGATGGGCTTAGATGGTGAGTATGGCCCACTTTTCTCATATGGGATAAAAGCACTTAAGCAATTCACTCCTGACTTTTTTATCGCAGAAAACGTAGGCGGATTAATAAGTTCAAATAAAGGTTTAGCGTTAGAACTTATATTGGGAAAAATGAAATCAATCGGTTATGAAATAACCCCACATTTGTATAAATTTGAAGAATACGGCATCCCTCAAGCAAGGCATAGATTAATTATTGTTGGTTTTAAAAAAGAATTAAATATTAAATTTCAACCTCCAAGACCAACCCATAAAAATAATTTCATTTCTTCAAAAGAAGCTTTGGAATCAATACCAATTGATATCAATGCGCATAATAATGAACTAACAAAGCAGTCAAATCAAGTAATAGAGCGTCTTAGGTACATAAAGCCTGGACAAAATGCCTGGACTGCAAGTATTCCCAAGGACTTGCAATTAAATGTAAATGGCGCTAAGTTAAGCCAGATTTATAAGAGATTAGATCCAAATAGGCCGGCATATACGATAACGGGGTCTGGTGGAGGAGGGACGCATGTTTACCACTGGAAAGAGAATAGGGCTTTAACAAATAGAGAAAGGGCGCGATTGCAAACTTTTGAAGATGAGTTTCAGTTTCTAGGAAACAAGGAGAGTGTTAGAAGACAAATAGGGATGGCAGTTCCACCAAGGGGATCCGCTGTGATATTTGAGGCTGTTTTCAATACTATACTAGGTATTAAGTATCCAATTATTGAGTCTTCAAGTATTTTAAAAAGGTAAATCTAATGGAGTTAATTAATTTATCTCCTCCCGCCAGCTCGCTAATCGAGTCAATAAGAAGTATAGGATATTCATTTGAATCTGCTGTGGCAGATATAGTAGACAATTCTATAAGTGCTAAAGCATCTTTAATTAATATTACTTTAAATATAAATCTAGTTAATGACCTAACTGTGGAAATAGTCGATAACGGTATGGGAATGTCGCCTACTAGGTTAAGAGAGGCAATGGCGCTGGGTGGAAAACCTGGAATAATTAGAGGTGAAAATGATCTAGGAAGGTTCGGTTTAGGGTTGAAAACGGCATCATTTTCTCAAGCTACTGTGCTTACGGTTGTATCAAATACCAAAGAATATGGAATGACCGGAATACAATGGAATTTAAATCAAGTTATAAAAAATAATACTTGGGACGCTAATCAGCTAAATGAAAATGAATGCGAAGAATTTATAAAAGAAACTAACTTAGAAAAATTTGAATCTGGGACATTAGTTAAATGGACAAACTGTGATAGGTTGGTACAGGGATTACACGATAGAAATGAATTAAGCGGACTAATTAACCGATATATTGATGAATTAAAGAAAAAATTATCTTTAACTTTCCATAAATATTTAGAAAAATCAAAATTTAATCTATCTGTAAATGGATTTTTATTGAAGCCAATGGATCCTTTTGCAATTAAAGGTGGTGTAAATTTGGCTCACTCACAGATATTATTTAAAGAAGAAAAATATATTGATGGATCTAAAATTAATATCAGCGGATATTTGTTGCCTCATATAAGCCGAATGGGTGGGACTGAAAGAGAAAAGCAAATTTCTATTAACGGGGAGCATACAGCAGCGCAAGGCCTCTATTTATATAGACTCGATAGATTGATTTCATATGGAGGATGGCAGCAAATAATAAGAAGTACTGAAGCAAATAAACTTGCTCGAATTGAAATTTGTTTCGATAACGAAGCGGATCACCTTTGGCAACTGGATATTAAAAAATCTACCGCAACCTTACCAATCGCTCTACGTTCAAGAATACGAGATTTAATTAGAGGGGTTTCACATAGATCGAACGAGGTATTTATGAGAAGGGTGCGAATGAAAAAAACAAACCCTAATTCAGTTTGGGAAAGGATATACGATAAAAATTCAAATACAATAACTTATAAGATAGATAAAAATCATCCAATAATAGATAAATTAGTAAGTGAAGTAGGTGAAAAGGGGGATTATCTAAATGATTTATTAGTATTTATTGAAAATACTTTGCCCGTTGATTTCATCTCTAACGACCTTGTGGCTGGAGAGGGTTTGGTCTCTAGATCTAATCAAGAAATTACCGATCAAATTTCTGAGCTCTCTGAAATTGTATCTACTGCAGGCTTGAGTTATGAAGTATTTAAAGAAACAATCATTGGGTGTGGGATGTACAAATTAAATCCAAATGAATTAGATAATATCGTAGAGAATTTCAGGAGTAAATTCGTATGACAGAAATAAATGAGGCATTTTTTATTGGACTTATTGTTCGAGAAACCGAGCATAGGTTTGCAAATAGCGGAATTGTGGGCTCTGTCAGCCCGGAGTGGATTGTTAAAACGTACGAAGATATTTCTGAGCAATTGAAATTTCATTTGACAGATATAAATCGTAATATTTTAATGAATCAAATACGGGCAAAGATTGATATACCATTAGAAGGCTCTGGGGCTGTATCAATTGTTGATAATGATGATTTTCAAGATTGGTTTGATGAAAAGTTACTAGGAAAATATTGGGAAAGGTTTGAGAAATATTTAGAAGATAGGGGGAACATATCTAAGCCAGTAAGGTTAATGCTTGATAATGATACAAATAAAATTCTTTCAAGAATGGCAAATCCAAAGAGTGAAAAATCCTTTAATTGTAGAGGTATGGTTGTTGGGGATGTACAAGCTGGAAAAACGTTAAATTATTCTGCATTATTAAACAAAGCATGCGATGTTGGTTACCATGTACTAATAGTGCTTACTGGTATGACAGAGGACTTAAGATGGCAAACTCAATTACGATTGGATAAGGATTTCGTCGGTCAAAAATCAAGGGTTGGCAACCAACAGACCTTGGATTCCGCAAGAAGAGTTGGAGTTGGACATATTAATTGGCAGATCAAGCCCATTTGCTTAACAGATGTAGAAACCGACTTTAAGAATAAGCGAGTTTTCCACATAGATAGTGTAAATGAGCCGATCTTAATAGTTGCTAAAAAGAACCCGACTGTATTAAATGAAATTAATTCCTGGATAAATTCGCAGAAAAAAGATGCTAGAGATAAAGTACAGAAAGCATTCTTAATAATTGATGACGAAGCAGATAATGCTTCAGTAAATACGGGAAAACAAAACGAAGATCCTAAAGTAATAAACCACGCAATTCGTAGAATACTCGACAGTTGTGCGAGGGTCACGTATGTTGGGTACACAGCAACACCGTTTGCTAATATTTTCATATCACCTGATGACTCATATGATGCAAGTGATATAAAAGAACTTTTTCCTAAAGATTTTATTTTTACATTAGTCCCACCTCCGAACTACTGCGGGGGTAGGTTTTTCTTTATTGATGATACTTTTGAACGTGCAATTGAAAATATTTCAGACGCTGATAAATATTTTCCATCAGGAAAAAATAAGGATAAACCAATTAACGAATTACCTAATTCCTTGATTCAGGCAATTGAACAGTATTTCGTAACAATTGCCATAAAGGACTTTAGAAGAACCAAAGGTGAAATTCCGACTTTAGGTGACAATAGATTTGACAGTATGTTGATAAACATATCAACATTAAAAAATGTACAGAATACTATTAAGCCGCTTGTTATGGATGAGGTTGATAAGATATCCAGGGCTATTTCCTCCACCAATTTATTGGTGAGCAAAAATGATCCTATCGTAAATAGCCTTATTAAAACATTTGAAGAAAAATTTAAACCTTATTTAGATTCAGAAATAACATGGATAGAGGTAGCTAAACATCTTGTTTTAATAGAGCAGGTAAGAGTAATTTCGATAAATGGCGATTCAGATGACGTTTTAGAATGGGAGGAAAATAGTCCTAAAAACAATATTGCTATTGGAGGGTTAACGCTTTCTCGTGGACTTACTCTAAATGGTTTGACAATCAGTTATTTATTTAGAAATTCAACGATGTATGACACGATTATGCAAATGGGAAGATGGTTTGGTTATCGCGATGGGTATCAAGATTTAATTCGACTTTGGTGCTCATCTTCAACAATGAATGCATTCCAGAAAGCAACAAAGGCAACAGAAGAATTGCGCGAGGATATAAGGCAGATGAATAAGCTTTCAATGAAACCAAGAGAATTCGGAATGAAAGTTGCAGCCTATCCTGGACTACTACCTACGGCAAAAAATAAAATGCAGCTAGGTATTGGCATTAATCACTCGGTTTCTTTTGCAGATAAAAAACGTGAAACGTATTTTTTTAATACAAATACTGACCTTGAAGATTTTAATTCTCAATTAGTTTTAAATTTTACAAAAAATATTGTAAATCTATGTGCGCCTTCTAGGGTGGGTAAATCTTCTGGAGCCAAAGGGCATTTGGCTTTTATTGGTGTATCTAGTGAATTAGTTATCCCTCTGTTGATTGATTACAAATATCACCAAGGAAATAAGGATCTCCCTGAAAAATATTTCAAAGATTACCTACAGGAACTGAAGCTAACTGAACTTTCCAAGTGGAACATAATATTTTATTCAAGACAATCAACAAGTATCAAGGCTGGTATTTCGGAAAAATTAACTGATATTTTAAAAGATGATATAAATTCGCAGGAGCGTAGTATCTTTTTAAGAAAATGGGTGAGTGATAGAGATGCCACTTGTATTCCTTTGAGTGCAAATATGCAACTTTCTACTGGTGATGTAGATAAACTTGCTCCAAATCCAAAAGAACCAACATTAATAATTCATTCTATAAAGATTACAAAATATTTACCTGAAGAAACAGAAGTTCCATCCCATTTACAAGGTTTAATTGGAAGGGAGTTATTCGGTATCACAATACTTTTTCCAAATTTCACTGAAAAATCCATAATAAGGGTTATTGCCACTCCAGATTACGTTAAGAGATATTTCTCTGATCAAGCATTAGAGGTGGACTGAAATGATTTGGGATGATATGACTTTGCCTAACAGAGACCAGATTTTTTTAAAACTGGCTCATACTACTTCTTACGGTAATTGGAGTTGGGCTAAGGATTCTGATGGTAGGGCAGGTATAGCCTTAGAGGTTATAGGTAAAGCTGATTTAGGTATAGCCTCACAGTCTAAATACTTTGAGGTAACAACCAAAAATATTCCCCTTATTGGAAATGTATTAACAGTTTTCTGTACTTCATCTGAATTTTTTGAAATTTTTTATGTTTTGTGTAATGATCTTTTGAGCTATTCAATAAAGGCCTCCACAGTTAAGGAAGCCTTAACGCTACTTTCAAATAGACTTGATATCTGGTCGAAATTGTTCTCAAAAGGATTTAAGGGTTTATCTATTGACCAAATCAGGGGGCTAATTGCTGAATTACTTATTCTAAAAAAAATACTTAATAAAAATAAATTTGCCAATATAAATATATGGACTGGCCCATTGGGAGCTGCTCAGGATTTTACAAATAAAACTTCAAACGTTGCAGTCGAAGTGAAGGCTGTTTCAAAGGAAAAATCATTAGTTAAAATTTCATCAATAGATCAACTTGAATATTCAGGAAATTTATTTCTAGTAACAATTCCAGTTATTAGTGCCAAGATTAATGATAATGAAAAATTAAATATAGATTTAATTGTAAAAGAAATTAAAGAAATTATTGGTGATAGGTTTAATAATGAACTTAATACGTTGCTATTAAATTCTGGATATATTGAAGACTTGTATAGGGATTACTATTTTGTTGTTGACCAGCCTATATGTTATGAGGTGGTTGCTAATTTTCCTAAAATTACTAGATCAATGGTTCCAATTGAAATTCATGCGGCAAAATATGAGCTGAATTTAGAATTTTGCTCTGGGTTTGAAGTTGGTTTTGATATTATTGGAATTGACTCGTTATGATAAATATAAATGAATATTATGATTCAATAATTGGTGACGCCACACTTTCTGCAAATATCGAAGGCACGCCTATAGAAATTAACTTCCTTCGATTAATGTTGGATAAGCTCGTTGAATACGGAGAGTTTAATGAATACGAAATAAATGAGGATGGTAGCGATTCTTCTGGTTTGTGGCGTATTGACGCATATTCAATTGATGATGGTTCTGAGGCTTCCACTGGTGCTATTTCTGTATTTATTTCGCTATTTAATTTAAATTCTGACCTTTCAAATCTAACTAAAACAGAACTTCAAAATTTAATTAAGAAAATCAGTAGATTTATTGAATTTTCACTTGAAAAAGATATTTATAGATTTTTTGAGGCTGGCACTTGTGCATTTGAAGCTGCGATAGAAATCAAGAATCATTGGAAAAATAAGGCTAGTAATTTCAGAATATACATATTATCAAATAGGCAACTTAGTTCTAGGGTATCTGAAATCCCTTCGGTTGAGATTCATGATACAAAAATTGAAGTTGTTTTATGGGATTTAAATAGATTCTTTAATCTTGAACTTTCTGGTAGAGAGCGTGAGCCACTTGAAATTGATTTGTCTGAACGACCAATAAAAGCATTATTTGCTTCATCTGAAAGTTCAAAAGATATTATTTCTATGCTTGCGGCAATTCCTGCAACAACTCTTGTTGATGTTTACACAAAATGGGGATCTAGGTTACTTGAGCAAAACGTAAGGAGCTTTTTAACTGCTAAAGTTAAAGTTAATAAAGGTATACGAGATACTATTAAGAATTCACCAACCAAATTTTTTGCATTTAATAACGGTATAACTGCAACAGCTGAATCCGTAGAATATGAGGAGCGTGAAGACGGGACTTACATTACAAAAATTAATAATTTTCAAATCGTTAACGGTGGTCAGACAACTGCTTCACTTTTTTCCGCTGCAACTAAAGATAAATTTGATATTAGTCAAATTTTTGTGCAGATGAAGTTATCAATAGTAACTGCTGCAGATGCAGTTAATTTGGTTCCTTACATTTCTAAATATGCTAACACTCAAAATAAAGTCACTGAAGCAGATTTATTTTCAAACCATCCATTTCACATTAGATTTGAGGGGTTTTCAAGAGAGATTATTAGCCCGCAGAAACCTGGAGCAATTTCTGGTGATATGTGGTTCTATGAGCGTGCAAGAGGGCAATATACAAACGCTCTCGCTGCGTGTTCTAATAAAATTGAGCGTACTAAATTCTCAGCTTTAAATCCTCGTAGTCAATTAATATCTAAAACTGCATTAGCTAAATTCCTTAATCCTTTTAATTTGATGCCGCATATTGTTAGTAAGGGGGCTGAATATAATTTTTCTAAATTTGCGGATGCAATAGCCAAGCAATGGGAGGCTGAGAATGAGGCTTTTAATGCTGGTTTCTTTAAGTCTTCAATTTCTAAGGCTATTATATTTAAATCGGTTGAAAAATTGGTTAGTTACCAAAAGGATACTTGGTATCGAGGACATAGAGATAAGATAGTTCCATATACTATTGCTTTTATTCAAAACAGCATTAATAAGCATAATAAATTCTTCAATTTTGATGATATTTGGCTTAAACAAAATACAAGTTCTGAGTTAAATGATCTAATTACAACCGCCGCTGAAATTGTTAATGATATCCTTCATGATCCGGCTCGTCCTATGGGTAATGTTGGTGAGTATGCTAAACGTGAAAGCTGTTGGACTGCGGTTAAATTAGCTTCTGAAAATTTCGGTATTGATAAATATCTTGACCTATTTATTGATTCTGATCAGTCTAATATTATTGAAATTAAAAATAAAATTGAACAAAAGCGTTTGATTGGCAAGGAACTTATTAGTAAGATAAATTCTATAGAGCCAAATATTTGGGAGGCCGTGAGAGATTTTTTTGTTGAAAATTCAATAATGAATCCAGATAAGGCGGCTCTTATTAAACAAGCTATTTACAAAAAACCAGCTTTATCTGAGCGTCAGTGTAGAGTTCTTGAAAGTTTTTTAAACGAATATAACTCTCATTTTAGGGATTAATATGGCCACCTCTGAATCATTGTGGAGTGAAGAGGAAATTAAAGATTCAGTTATTGCATATAAATCTATGCAAAAAAATATCTCTTCTGGTAAAAATATAAATAAGAGAGAGGTTTACAAGTTTTTGTCGCAAAAATGGGGTAGATCTGAGAAGTCATATGAGAGAAGAATGAGCAACATTTCTTCTGTTTTATCTATAGGCGGGAGGGCTTGGCTTCCCGGTTTAAAACCATTATCAAATGTTGGTATCAATGTAACTCGTGTTATCGAAAAATACCTCAATGAAGTAGATGATAAATTAGAGTACTCAAATGTTACTTTTGAACTCGAGGTTGCTAATAAATTTAGAGATAAAAATCTTAAAATGCCTGCTGGTGTTTTATTTCCAGTTTCAAAGAAAACCTCTATTAATTTAATTTCCAGAGATCCTAATGTTAAGGCGTGGCTTTTATTAAATTCAAATGGTGTTTGTGAATGTTGTAATACTAATGCACCGTTTATGTCTAAGACTGGAATCCCTTATTTGGAAATTCATCATGTAAAGAGATTATCTGATGGCGGTTCAGATACTCCTGATAATGCTATAGCTGTCTGCCCCAACTGTCATAAAGCCTTGCACTATTCTGATCAAAGCAGTTATATCGTGGAAAAGCTTTACATAAATATTTCGAGGCTTATTAGGTAGTATTTTTTTGAGCAATTACATGATTTGTTTAGTGCTAGCCTCACTCATCACCACATCCACCCGAACCTGCCCCCGAGTCATCCCCACAAACAACTTGTGCTTCTCTTTGTCGGTGAGTTCTTCAAAATCCACTTCGCACAACACCACCACGGGCATGCTCTGTCCTTTAAAGCGGTAGACGCTCTCCACCAGCAATGCGCCGTCGGTCCACAGTGCATTGCCAGATGCGTCATAGCCGCTAAAGCGTTTCGTCTTAAAGCCACCCAGCGTTTCTTGCGCCAATGCCTCAGACCGCTTCACTCCATGAAAACTCACGACCGCCACTTGCTCAGGCTTGTAGCCGTCGTCCCATAGTTGTTTCAGGCACTGGTTCAAAGCGGTCAGGCTGTTGACTGCGCCAGGCGCCCATGTGTAGAAGTGCGGCGTTTCTCCCGCAAACGCGCTGCGGGCGACGACGCGCTCTTGGCTCAAGCCCAGTGTGTTGATGGTCTGCACCACTTTGCGTGGGCTTCTGAAGTTGTCCATGCAACGGATGTGCACGGCATCTTGCAGGTCAAATGCTTCGCGCGTGT
>Ga0214921_10012195_pt1 | contig 10327 bp, 7 predicted proteins | sample LL1505_MetaG_FD_177992 | JGI IMG/M metagenome (GOLD analysis project Ga0214921, IMG submission 177992) | Freshwater microbial communities from Lake Lanier, Atlanta, Georgia, United States - LL-1505 | ecosystem: Environmental > Aquatic > Freshwater > Lake | place: USA: Georgia | collected 2015-05-28
GCTGTAGTTATATATATCGAATTTTGATATAATCTCATCTGTGTGACATCTTTTTGAAGGGCCGTTCGAATATCTTGTGATTCTTCAGGATTGATAAGAACATTCGGATCGTCTCTCCCCCAATATTGATATTTTACATTATTATTATATAAATAACCCATCTTGTCAATCGTCGCCCCAACATTCTGTGACAAATCCATAAATTGATTTATTTTTTCTTTATTGGTCTTTATATTCTCTTGATGGATAGTTTGAATGGCATCTAAATTTTGAGAAACGGTGTCAGGGTCATCCTCGAGAAAAAATGGAGGAGCCGTTACATTCGGTATAGCTGTTTTGGCAGGAGATGTCGAAACAGAAGGCATCCAATTCACCGTTGAATTCGAACTATTTACAGATACGGTATAACCTTTGGTATAAGGTGTAGAAGCAGGCACATTCGGTAACCAATTCGCCGTATTTTCTACGGAAGACCCCTTGACAAAGGTTTCTATAATATCCCCACGACAACTACATAATTTCCTTTTTGACAATTCCTTAGATAACACTTCGGGTTTACCTTCATAATCATTCCAATCAATATTTTTATGAGTTTGTGAATGAAAACCTGGAAATTCCATATATATGGGCTTTATATTTTTCTAATGATATAAAATAATAGTGTAGTAGCTAAAATCGTCCATAAAACATTTATATAAATGGTTGAATCTAAAAACTTTTTTGAATCCCCCGAAACAGATTGCTCTCCATATATTTTTGTTAGAGAACGGTCTAGTTCTTGGCGGATGGCATTATTTTGTTGAAATACTTTCAATATTTTATTGGTTTGGTCTAAATATTGTCCTGTAATCGTTGGTTCATTCATATCATTCAATATTTTCGAAAAATCCGTCAACATTTGTAAAATATCCACATATCGTTGACACAACAATTTTTTATCATTTTCGGTTGTTTTTGATGCAATATATTCATCCGTATACACAAAATTATTAAAAGGGCTCGAATCGAATTGTGAAACATATACCGACTCTATTTGCTGTTGCGAAAAATTTTTAAAAGTAAAACTACATATTTCAGGCACCATATTCTTCTCTGCTATATCACATTGTTGTGCTAATTTTATAGATGACAATAATTTCGAAGTTTCTTTCGATAAATATTGCTCGACTTCTATTAATGTTATCGGACCAGTTGTCATAAAGGAAGAAGATATATCACTTATTCTTGATATTTGACCGTCACCTCCACATTTCGTCCATATTGGCGATTCGTGAATATAATATCTTGGCTGAATCATCGGATTATCATTTGGATGCGATGTTGGAACTGTATCTTTTTTTATTTCTACTACAGGTATAGTCGGTTTTGGAGTGGTTGTCCTCTGTGACATATGCTATATTATACTTGCATAATATAAATATATCCACTTACACAAAAAATTCCTGCTACAATATTAAATACATTCAAATATTGGGATTTGTATTGGACGTTGGCATCCTTCAACGATTGTGACATCGTCACATCTATATTATTATTATTATGAAGCGTTTTTTGTAATTGAATATTTTTATTTACTTCACCATAATATCGATATACTAATTCACGGATTTTGGCGTCATTATTTAATAATGTAGCCTCATTCTTATATCCCATCTCTACATTACCACCTGCTCCCCCAAATGACGATTTTGGGAAATTTCCCGTCAAATTCATTTTAATCCCTTTAATCATTTGTAAAAGCCCTAAATTATTCGGCTGATTTTGCTCCCCTGTAGGTCCGGTTGCTGAACCGTTGGCATTTAACTCATAAGTATCACAATGTGAATGGGGCTCTCCGCTAAATACGGGCTCACCACTACAAACACATTTACAATATGTCGACCCGTCGTTCTTTTTAATGATTTGTTGAGAACAAGCCCCACTATAATGCCAATGATTCAAAGTACAAGTTTTTCTATATTTACAACGAGGATTATCTGTCGTTTGTGTTATATAGGAAGTCCCTCCATCTGTATCTATAAAAGGAATATCTCCCTTTTTCACATCTGCTTTTACATTAAATCCAGATTCCCAACTATTTGTTATATCTTGTCTCCAATTTATTTGCCCACTACTTATGTCTAAAGTAGATGGACGACCTGTAGAATTTGGAAATATAGTTAAATTCCCGTTTATTGCCGAAAATTTATCACTAGTAGAGCCAGCTGGTGGATTTATTAAATCAAATGTTATTTTGTTAAAATTGTTATTAAAAACCATATTTCCTGGTAAAAAAGTATTTCCAAAATCAAAATTAGGATTCATTATTATACCACTTATTTGGGGGTCAAAAATATTGGTTATGGAACTAATATTCGCGCCAGGACTTACCTCATTCGCCCAGTTTATAACGGCAGCCGGTTCAAATGGAAAAGTTGCTAATAAGTCCATATTCTTTGTCGTATCCAAAGAATTGTAAAAAAAATCACCTTGACGAAATCTCATATTATATGTTTGTGATGGCATTTGTTATTTTTATAATATCTCGAGAACATTTTTTACACCAATTCTCATTCAATATGCCACCGAAGGGGACAGAAATGAATGGATTCTTCGATGCGTATATACCTGTGAAGAATTCCTTCTCCCCCTTCCCCCTTCCCCACATTTTTTCTTTATGATTTTTTCCAAATATAGTCATAAAGAAATATATTTTATAGGCAATATCGATAATAATTATAATTCATAGCAGTATTACTCTTACGTTCTATCTTTATGACTTCCCCCGGACGTAATCCTAAAGCAAGTGCTTGGGGGTCGAATCTCGATATTTCAGGTAATTGCGATAAACTCATTATATGATATTTTAGTTTGAGTTCTTCCACCTCTTCTGGTGTCATAATTCTAGCGTAAGGCACTAATTCGTGTTGTAACACATCAAATTGAAGACGTTTAATATTGTGCATCACGATAAAGATACCAGAATGGTCATATAAATATTTTATCTTTGTGACAATTGTATCGTTTGGCTCTTCATTCACTATTACTATGAGTGTATCTTTTTTTTCTAAAACTTGCTCCACTTCATAAAGGTCCTCCACTAATTGGTCTAAAATGTCTTTTCGCAATTGCTTGATTTGAATCAAATATTTTACGTATGCCTTTTTCCCGTCTGATTTCTTTGTTACCAACATATCCAATTGGTTCGTTCTATACATTGCATCAATCTCGTTTATACTAAACATATCGTAATCACCCGTAGTATATCCCTGTTGCTCCAGTTGAGATAAAATTGTCTTGCGGGAATTATATATGGTTATAATGTTGTTACTTGAAAGCGACATATAGTATAAGATTGTATATTCTTTTTATATCTTCATCAATTTTATACCTTTTTGACTAAAAAATTCGTCATCGTATCAAATATAGAGAACCCTGAATCTTTATTCTCTTCTTTTACTTCTTCTACAGAACCACTCTCTGTCTTCGTCTGTGGTTTTTCTTTTGTCGATGTCGATGATGTCGATGCCACTACCGATGATGCTGTCGATGCCGCCTTTGCCGCAACTCCATCCACCTCATTATTATTTCCATTTATCAAAAAAATATTCATATCTGGTTTGGAAACAGGAGCAGGGGCTCCTCCTAAAATAGGTGTCATTTGATTTCCCATCGGTTGAACGGGTATTTGAGCTTGTGGAGGAGAAAGCGCAAATGGCTCTACGACTTGTATGTCACCGCCGCTACCGCTATCACCATATTTTTGAACGGTTATAAATTCATCCCCTAAATTTGTAATTCTCCATAAATTGTCCGAACCTTGATACGAATTCAAAGAAACTAATTCATTCAACCCATATTGTTTCATAGAATCTCCTCCAGATGTACTTCTTTTTGACAATAATGGAGTGGCGAATATATCATCTTCTGGATAATTGGGAGAATTTAATCCTGGTTCTCTTTCTATAGATTCCATCGATGAATAATCAGGTGTATTCGGGTCATATTGTGGAGATGTGTCTCGAACATATTCATCTGAAAGATATCGTGGTCCTTCCTCCGATTCCTGTTCCTGTTCCTGTTCTGGTTCCTGTTCCGGTTCCGGTTCCGGTTCCGATACTGGCACAACCAAAGGTTTTGCCTTTTTACCAGTATTATGTAACCCCATCGTATATTCTCTAATATTGATTTCTCCATCTTTATTCAATAGAATATTCATATTTTTTGAAAATGTCATATTCTCTATTTGGTCTATATTATCATCTGTAATCACTCTCATGACTACATTAATCGTTTGAAGCTCCTGTATCAACAATTTCAACGAATATGGAATACGAATCACCGAAAAAGAACGCCCGTGACGACTAATATTTTCTACCGCCATATTGTTCTCAACGAGAGAACCCATAAATTTAAGCGGACCATCCACCATCGGGCTCAAGAAAATATTTTTATCAGGATTATAAGCCGCTATCATTCCCGATTTGTTACATACCGCCATAAAATATTTATCCGACCTTTCCATCATCGATTCTGTAAGAAAATTCGTTGCTCCATGGGCGATTAATCCATCACGCTCCATTTCACCAATACGTAATCCACCATCATTCGCACGACCACTCACAGGCTGTCTTGTTAATGCCGTTCGTGGACCTTGTGGTCTATAATTGATTTTGTCTTTCACCATATGTTTCAAACGCATATAATATGTCGGCCCGATGAAAATTTCGGTTTCAATTTGCTCCCCTGTCATTCCATTATATAACATTTCATTACCACTCGAATGAAACCTATGGGCCATCAAAATATCCGCATATTGTGATACTCCAGATGCTTGAAAAGCAGTTCCATCACCAAAATTCCCAGTAAGAGCACACGCTTTTCCAGTAATACATTCGACAAATTGTCCTATAGTCATACGAGATGGTAAAGCGTGTGGATTAATAATAATATCCGGAATCACACCCGAAGAAGTAAAAGGCATATCCGATTCAGGAATAATATTACCAATTGTTCCTTTTTGACCAGCTCTGGAGGCCATTTTGTCACCTATTGCCGGAAATCGCATTTCACGCACTCTTACTTTGGCTATTCTTCCCCCTTCTTCTCCTTCCGTAATAAATGATTTGTCTACTATTCCCATTTGTCCCTTTTTCGGGGTCTTCGAATCATCTTTTCTCAATCCAGTTTTTACATCTATCATCGTGCTCATTCCTATCATCACCATTTTATCGTGAACTTCTGTCCCTTCTTTTACTAATCCATACGCGTCCAAATGTTGGTATTCATACCCGGGTTTTGTTCCTATCAAATTCGGCATTTTCTCAATATTTGTAAATAACTTCTCCTTTTCCGTTCGACCATCGGAACTAACCACCTTTTCTTCATGAGATTCATACGTTGTATAATAAGTGGTTGAGAACAATCCGCGTTTTATAGCCGCCTCATTTATTAAAACGGCATCTTCCATATTATATCCTGTATAACACATTACAGCAACAATCGCATTATTTCCATAACAATTCTCCTCACCGTTGATATATTCCATAAAACGAGTTTTTACTAATGGAATTTGCGGTGTATTTAAAACAACAGCAGCTTTATCCATCCTTACTTGACTATTTGTATGATACATCGAAACTGCCTGTCTACTTTGACCACAAGAAAAAGAATTACGTGCTGCTGGATTATTCTGCGGAAAAGGAATCAAATTACACATCAAACCTAAAATAAAGGATGAATGAATCTCGATATGTGTATAATCTCTTCCTGTCGGTTTATGTAAATCCTCCTGTTTGACTGCTATATAAGTCCCCTCTATTTCACTTGTATCTATAAATTCTATCACCGCTTTTGATTTTATAAACCGGTCGAATTTCATCGGGTTCGTCTCACTCCCTACATTTGGATACAATTCCGACAATTCGTATATCTTCATCGGATCCCAACCCCACGCCTTTTCATTAAATCCTGAAATCAAATCCGTCCAGGTAAAATCATTCTCCTCTATTTTCTTCTTTATGACACTATTTTCAAAAAAGAATCCAGATTCTCCCTTATAAATCAAAGGACGACACATACGACCTTCGTCGCAATTTATTTGAATGGTATTCTGGCGGATGTCAAAAAGGATACTCATATAAATCGGCAACAATCCATTACGACGAAAAATTTTCATATAATTAATACAATGATATGGGTCTTCTACACAACCCGCCCAGAATCCATTTACAAATACTTTTGTATTCTGTGAAAGAATTATCGGTGGACATTCAGTCACATATTGGAGCCTTGCCTTTCTACGCAACCACGCCACGATTGGTTCTCTTGATATCCCTTTTGTGATATAAACTGACATCGCCAATTGTTTTTGAAGACCGACTGTTGCACCATCTGAATCGATTGGGTCAAAAAATCCACATTGTGACGCGTGTAATAAACGAGGCCCGACCACCTTCGTACTACTATCTATAGGAATATTCGTTTTTCTAAAATGGGACATCATAGAGGAATGAGAAAGCCTATTTATATCTTGGAGAACTCCTATGCGTTTCGTATGTGCCTGTGTTCCCCAATTCCCCTTGAACCCTTTTTTGAACCATTCTTCCACAAGCCGATTATTGAAAAAATCTTTATGGTCATTTATTAATGCCGCCAAATTCCCTTCATACATATCTTGATTGAAAAAAAGGACTTTTTCATACCACAAATGAATATATTTCTGTTGGAGATTGTAAGCCTCGCGAAAAAGATCGCCTATGATGGCACCAGGCGTTTCAATACGTTTCAATCGATAACTATCCCTATTTGTCGGCTGTTCGATATCTAAATGAACACTTATTAAACGATTTACCATATACCCCAAATAATATGCTTTTTCTATGAAATTCATCTCTCCTACATGTGGCAAAAAATAATCCGCAAGAATTTCGAGAACGGTTTCCGTAGTTTTCCCCTTTGTTAAAACGGCCATAAATTCGAGTGCGCCTTTTTGCGTCATAATACCTCCCGCTTCATGAACCGAAGGGACAAATGCCTCCATCATATCCGCGTTTTTCTCCAAGTCATAAAGGCATAATTGGATAATATCTCTGTCGGATAAAATACCTAAGGCACGGAATAATATCATTACAGGCACGGGTTTTCGCACATTAGGAACAGCTACTACAATATTTCCATTAGAGAACTTTGAATTTGGTCCAACTATATGGATATTTAGCGTTCGAACTGGTTTCGACACATTTTCAGAAACAGAACGAATAGAAGCTGTCGCTATGTTCTCAGCCTCTGGTGATATATCCTTTGTGACATCTAGCAGATTGTCTGCGAATTTTTCTTGTGAAACGAGAACTTTTTCTTTACCGTCGATAATGAAATATCCGCCAACATCATTACGACATTCTCCCATTTGAAATCGTAAATCTGGCGAAAGACCCCCTAAAATACAAAAATCGGATTGAAGCATAATCGGGAATTTACCCAGATATACCTTTTCTATGATTGAAGTCGTTTTCTGGACATCTTTTGAAATCATCGATTTCTCTGTGAGTTCTTTCATTTCACCTTTTTGTTCAACCGTAATTGTGTCCTTTCTTATTTTTGGCTTCTTAAATGGCTTTTTCACTATTGTTTTTCCTCCGCCTTCTAATTCGCCTTCTTCCTCTTCCTCTTCAATCCTCTCTAACACTTTTTTAGATTTTGATTTGAAATCTTCATATTCACCTTCAGAATCCGATGAGTCTTCTGTTCTCAATCGAACCCCTGAAGGAGCAACCGCTTTAGGTAATTCTCCTTCTTCCAAAATATCTATAAATTCTATTTCTACATCATAATGAATTGTCATACTATAAGTCATATTACGCAATCGGGCTTCATTTGGATACATAAAGTGAGAACGTCCTTCGTCATAAATAATCGGTTTTCCAAAATATAATCGAGAACCATCTTTACCACCCATATATATCAGCGCTTGCGACCTATATTCTCCAAATCCTAATTCTGGATTTGTTTTTCCTGTATTCGGGTCATATCTCGCCAAATTTGGGTCATATCTGGATTGAATTCGAATAGGGTTTTTATCACGAAATGTTTGAAAAATTCCCGAAGAATAAAAATCATTATAGGATTCTATATGATGTCTTACTAAACGTTGTGAGTCACTTTTAAAAAATGAATCGATTATTTTCCAATTCAAATTGTCATCCATAGTATCACCCATTTTTATAATATATATACTTGTGTGATTTTATTATTTCATTTTTTCAACCCATGAAATATATTTAGTTATTTTATAATGGACGTCGCCGGTCTTTTTACACCTTTCCAAAATCACGACCTCTGTCTCTGGTTTTATTTCCTCTCTGTCGCTGGATTTGTTCTCCTTGTTTTTACCATTATTGCTTTTATTTATTATGGAATCACACAAAAGAAAAACTCCGTTTCTTTTCTCTCTCTCTTCCTCGCACTCACATGGTATTTGATTTTCTATTTCCAAAATCGTCTCCTTTACACGATGTGCGTAAAATCGGTATAAATCTTTCGTTAAAATATCAGTTTTAGCTTTCAATAATATAGTATATGGATATACTCTATTATAGTAATCATTGTCCCCATTCTCAAAAAGTCATTCATTTTATCTCTAGACAATCCGGACTCCTCGATAAATTAAATGCTATTTGTGTAGACCGTCGAAAAGTTGACCCAAATACCGGCCAAACTTCTATCCAATTAGAAAATGGCAAACATATTTTGCTTCCTCCCAACGTTCATAGTGTTCCGTGTCTTTTAGTCGTAAAAAATAATTATCGCGCCTTATTTGGAAAAGATATCATCTCATATTTTGAACCAACTGTGAATGAAGCCAACGCCATCGCACAAAAAAATAATGGAGAACCTATCGGGACAGCTCTTGTTCCATCTAGCGCGGGTGTTAGTATTATGTCCGAACAATATACCCTTTATGACCTCTCTCCAGATGATTTAAGCGCAAAAAGCCAGTCCACTAAACGACCGATGTATAATTATGTATCTGCTACCAATCATCAACCCTATTCTATTCCTACTCCACCGGATACCTATCGACCTGATAAAGTTGACCCATCCCTTACTTTAGAATCTCTAGAGCAAAAAAGGAATTTTGAAGTATCCAACGGAGCACCATCTACTCCTTTCGGGTTCTAACCCCTTGAAGGGACACATATCGGTAACGATTTATACCGGCGTATACCTTTATCATAAAATTGAATGAATATAGAATTAATATCGAATATTATACTACTATTACTATGTCAGAAATCACAAACAGTTTTGTAAAGGTTGAACCGAAGACAGCCGTTGAAACACAACAACAACAACAGATTGACAAACAAAGTCTTGAGGATTATATTAGCGAAGACATCAAATTATATTTCGGCGATTGTATCGAAAAAATGGCATTAATACCCGATGATAGTGTGGATTTAATCCTTTGTGATCTTCCTTATGGTTCCACGAAATGTAAATGGGACGCAATTATTCCTTTAACATCCTTATGGGAACATTATCGTAGAGTCATAAAGAAACCACAAGGTGTTATCCTTCTATTTGGTCAACAACCATTCACTAGTATGCTTGTCTCCTCAAACTATGATTGGTTTAAATACAATCTCATATGGAAGAAAAATAAAACGACTCAGTTTCTCTTGGCAAATTATCGTCCTATGAAATGTACTGAGGATATTTGCGTGTTTTCAAAAGGTGGAGCCGCCGCCGCATCTAGAAAAACTGGGAATATGACGTATAATCCCCAGGGATTAGTTGCTGTAGATATCAAAAAGAAAAATTCAGCGAAACGTATCGGGAAAATGTTAAATCAAGCTCATCATTTAGGGCCTAATAATAAATTGACGAGTGATACTGAATATTCACAGAAATTTACAAATTATCCGAATGAAATTCTTGAATTCAATATTGAATATGATACAGCACATGAAACTCAAAAACCTGTGAAACTAATCGAGCATTTGATTTTAACATATTCAAATGAAGGGGAAACTGTTTTAGATAATACGATGGGTTCGGGAACTACAGGAGTAGGATGTGTGAATCAAAAAAGAAAGTTCGTGGGAATCGAACTTCTTGATAAATATTATAAATTATCGAAATATCGTATACTACAAGCTCAACTAGCTACTACTACTGATGCTGCTACTGATACTGCTACTACTGCTGCTACTACTACAGAAAATGATTAGACGACGAGTCTAAGATTTCCATCAGCATCCTGAACGATTGTCCGTTTCTCCGAAGCATTCAGGTAGTTCAAGACACGCAAAAGGCCTTCGACGTTGTCGCCTAGAACACCAGCACT
>Ga0214921_10012196_pt1 | contig 10327 bp, 7 predicted proteins | sample LL1505_MetaG_FD_177992 | JGI IMG/M metagenome (GOLD analysis project Ga0214921, IMG submission 177992) | Freshwater microbial communities from Lake Lanier, Atlanta, Georgia, United States - LL-1505 | ecosystem: Environmental > Aquatic > Freshwater > Lake | place: USA: Georgia | collected 2015-05-28
ATCATTAACCATCTTTACATGCTCCCCCGATTGAACCATATAAATATTACCTTCAGTTGGATTTACTGAAATCAATTCAACTGCTATATACTCACCTTCTTTAGTTATCCAAGGACCGTACATAAAATAATTTTCTGTAGAACTTACCTCACTCGGTTTTTTGGTTAATTTTGAATCCTTATCTTCTGTGCTTTCTTGTTCATTTACAAGTGGATCAGGCACAGGAACATCTTCTTCTCCATTTTTTGGCTTCTTTTTTTTCGCTGCTGCTGAAGCTGGTTTCTTATTTTTATTAGATGCCGCTGGTTTCTTATTTTTATTAGATACCCCTGGTTTTTTCCTCATACTAAATACTAAAAATAATATTACCACTGCTATAATTATTAAAATCTTATTATCCATAAATTAACTTAATTTATATTTATATTAAATAATAAATAAAATAAATTAAATTAAAAAAAATAAACTAATTTTTTTTTATTTTTATTAATTTTATTAATTTTAAACATTAAGTATTCCTTGTGTAACAGAATCACTTAATACTCTCAATCTTAATGTAATCTGAAATCTTCTATTTGATATATAAAATGGAACCTCTGGTATCGTTATATTTTGAATAAATATTCTATTAAACATATTATCATTACCACCTGATTTTAACCATCTTATTAATACTTTTGTAAATACTTCAAAATTTAAATCTATCAAGAATTTATTATTGTTTACTAAATCTAACTTATTCTTAGCTAAATTATAATTATCTGCAGCTATCTGATTCTTTGATAAAGTTATTCTCCCCTTAAGATTATTAATAATACTTAAAATCTGTGTTTTATTCTCTAAACTCTTTGTATAATTTGCATAATTTGTTAAATATAAACTTGCCGCATTTTTATAATCCATATTAGTTGATGAATTATAAATCTTATTTAATAATAAATTCAAATTCGTTTTATATTCTGTTAATAAACTATTATGTGTATTATATGTAGCTTGTGCTTGATTTAATGCTGCCATAAATGAACTTAATAAAGATGATTGCGATGATGTTGACGGATTTAAATAATTCATATATGTATTTATCTGCCCATTTAATGTTCGTAATTGCTGTAAATAGCCACTAAAGTCTGTATTGTTATCATCCTTTCCACCATTAATATAATTTTTGTAATAATTAATTAAATTATCTATTGTAATATCATTATTTGATGAATTTAAATATGCATTACTTGTATTTAATTCTAAATTTTTTAAATTTAATGTATTCCTATTTGTATTTAACTTTAAATTATATTTATATATTTCATCATCCCAATTATTTATTAAAACTAAATTATCATTTATATTTTTAGTATACACATCTAATATCTCTAAACTTGATGTTATCATAAATAATTTCTTAGAATTGTTATTAATATCATCATAATAATTATTTATATCTATTACTAAACTTTCGATTGCAGAATAACTTACGTTATTATTTCTAGTATAATTATCCATATAATCCTTTAGATTAATATATTCATTTAATACCTTTAATCTTTCATTATAATAATTTATACTATCATTAAAAGTTCTTAATTTTTCTAATATTTGATAATAATCCTTTAAATCATTCGAAAATTTATTATAATTCACATCTGTATTATATAATAAATCAAAAATATTATTCGTTGATATATAACTTGTCCCTAATACACTTGCTACATTATATGTTTCTAATTCCCCTAAATAATTTTTATTTAATGTAAATTTACTTGAATCTTCATTTGTAATTAAATTATCTATCATTACAAATGATAAATAATTTTTATATGTATTATTCATATAATTATTTACATAATACCAATTATGAATGTTATAATCAGGAAAATAATATAATGTTTGTGGGTAATAATATGCATTATTATATGCATTATTCATACCAAACATATAATAATATATACTACTCGATGATGCATTTGTATCTTCTATCACAAAACTTTTTTCTAATATAACCTCATAATTAATACTATCCATATTATATAATTTTAATGTTATCTTTTTACTATAATCATTTACTGAATTATAATAATAATTACTTTGTATCAAATAAAATTTATTTGTATTTTCCAATTTTCTTCCTACTATAACATCTAAAACAAATGAATCACCCTCTGCTACCTCAAATAAATTACTATTCTCATTATTTAATATGATTTGATTAGATGTTAAAGTTAATACATATAACTTTATCATTTTATTCGAAAATACATTGTTCACATTCCTAATATAATAATTTTTACCCACCCATACAAAAGTATTATTATTATATACAAAAAATGCTGTTGTATCATTCACACCACTATAATTTTCTATATAACTACTTACATTACATTCTATATTATTATTATTAAAATTAATATTACACATTATAGTAGAATATGTTGTATTATTCTCTAATATTGTTAGTGCCCATATCTGCTGATAATCATCTAATTTTAATACTCCTGACACTTCTATTATATTAGCCATTGATAAATCTTGCACAGTTAAAGGATTTGAACCAACATTAGTAGTATTACTTAAATAATTAGTTATTAATAAATCATTACCTAAATATACTCTATTTACACTTAATGTTAAATCTACTATTAAACTCTTAAATTTTTTAGCACTTATGTCATAAAATATAACTACTTTCTTATTATTATTCACATTTTTATCTCTTATTAATATTGGCTCATAAAATTTATCTATACTATTATTACTAAATATATAAATATTTGTTAATTCTTCAACTAAATTAATATTATTATTACTTAAATTTATACTAACTAAATATATTTTGTTTTCTACACATACTAAATTATAATATATATTATTATCTGTAGTATTATCATAAAATAAATTACATAAGTATATTTCACGATTATTATTATTCCCTATGCTCCCTAATTTAATTCTTGATATCAAATTGTAATCATTATCTGCAGGATCATACTCTCTTAATACACCTATTATATCTTGTCCACTTGTACTATTCTCCTCTACATATACTGTAAATATTTTTCTACTATCTCCTAATTGAATTGGTTTTTTTACAATTGCTTTATCCATTCCCATTCGTTAATGGAGTTAATATATTTTTATAAAAATTATAATCTGTTGATGGAGCATTCTGAAATGATATATTAAATGTAGAAAATAATAAATCATATAGATTCTCTAAATCATACCTTATTTGAAAACCATTTGTATTATTATTATTATCTGGTATAATACACTCTATATAACATCTATTCAACATATTATTAACATTACTTAAATTATTATAATCAATATTCACTTTATATAAATAACCAAATGGACTATCTTTATTTAATATGTTTTCTATCTCTTTCATTAATTCATATATAGTATAAACCCCCACACGTAAACTTGAAACAATATTTTTATTAATACCATTATTACTCTCTGACCATATAAAACTATTATTCCTTTCCATTATATTATATTTTCGCATGCCTAAATCCTCTAATAATATTTGTATATCATTTTTTGTCTTTTCATAATTTGCCATTATTGTTGAATAACTACTTAATTCATTCGGTAAATTATTTTGTAAATTACTTATATATCCTTTAATATTATTTATATCATTCGTAGGATTATATACATTTATATTAAAATTTCCATCATTTGCTTTATAATTATTAATAATAATACTTTTTATTTTATTATATTCTTTACTCTTTTCTAATATTTCCTTATCTGTATTTAATAATAATTCTCTCTTTTTTAATAAATTAGTTAAATTTGTTAAAGTATTACTATAATAATTTTTAAATAAACTTAACATATTTTTTTTTCCTATTTGTGATGCTACATTAAATGCATCATTATTATAAATTTTAATCATTCCACCATAATTTAAAGTATTTGTATTTTTGTAATATAATACACTTGGAGTATTATTGTCAATATTTATTGATAGCAAATTATTACTAATAGATACATTTGTATTATAAATAGAACCATCTATCGTATTACATAATACAAAATTTGCATTATTTATATTCAAAGAATTATCTGTTAAATCAAATATATATGTATTTCCTCTTATTAAATTTAATATAAATGTAGATGATTTAATATTATTTATATAAAATGAATTATTCTCTACTGATATTTTAAATTTATTATCCACGGAATCTAAATTAATGCCATTCCACATATCTTTATATTCGGAATTACTTAATGATAAATCACTTATATTATTTGTTAACTCTGTAATCGCTGTCTTTTTTATAATTAAAAGATCACCCATATTATTTAATAAACTACTTCCATAATATAATGTTTCCGGCGTTGTTCCTAACACTACATTTATCTTTACATAACTTCCTTCTGTCCCTAATGTTCCATAATATACAACGTTTGTATTATAAGCTACACTATCTTTAGATAAAGAAAATATAAAACCTGCACCATTACCTAAATTACTTGAATCAGATAAATCAAATATATATGTATTTCCATAATATAAATTTAAAGATGATATATCATTTCCATTAATATAATATTTATTATTTTTAACTGTTACATACATTATAACTTCATTATCTTCTGATATTGAACTATTCTCTAACATTAAATAAGATATCTGAAACTTTAATAAATATAATTCTAACTTTTTTGCATTTAATAATTTAATATTCATAGCTGTAGAATTATATAAATTTGATACCAACCCCCATAATTGTTGATAATTTGATAATGTTGTTGTGGCTGAATTTGTATTCTGTTGTGCTAATGCTAAACTATTTGTTGCAGCATCAATCGCATTCTTATCTTGGTTATTAATATATTTCTCTAGATAATATATATTATTTATATAATCACTATATGTTAACGTTGAATTATTATTCGTCTCATCCGGAAAAGCATTTTGCACTTCGGGAGGTAATGGTGAACTAACATAAGTATCTACCAAATCCTCTTTCAAAATATTTATATATGATGGTAATATCGGTTCTGCTATAGTTAATTTAATTTCCATACCATTATAAGGTAAATTATTAGAAAAACAATATAATACTGTTCCCGGCGCAACTAATCCACTATTTAATACCAATGTTGTTCCACCATTTACTGTTCCTGCTATTCCTTTATATATAGGATTAACCTCCCCATTTTGACTATAATTATATAATGTATATCCAACTTGTCCCTCACCAACATCCGTTGGTTTTGTTGTTGAAAATTTAAGTGTATAATTTAAATTAGTATTATCTGATTGGTCAAATATATAAGTATTATTATTATATAATATATATTCTGATACCAATATACCATCAAAATAATAATTATATGTTAATATATTATTCACTAATTGTGATACTACTGTCACTTCTATTGTTATAACTTGATTATCATTATATGAATATAACTCCTTATTTATATTAAATAATGATAAATTATTTCGAGCTAATACATACTCATCCTCTGATAAACTAGCACTCGTTTGATCAATATTTTTATATATATATTTATTTAAATCATTCAATTTATCTATAATAGCTATAATATTCTCTATATTTTTTAATGTTGCCATATATTTTAAATCATTATTATCTATAAACTCAAAATAACTATAAGAATTTATTAAAAAATTAAAGTTATAATCATTTACTACATTAGATACCTTATATTCATTAATAGAATTTAATACCATCTTAAAATAATCCGCTATATTATTTTTCATCATCTTATAATATAAATTAACTGAATTTGTTGTTATATTATTAAAATGATATAACATAACATTCGCATAATCTGCTATTCCATTTATTTTAAAAACAGTAGAATGATTTGGTTTATTTATAATTTTATTTGACCTATTATGATAAAATGATACTATTGAATCATCACTATTCGCATACTCAGATGCACTATCTGGAATATATTCTTGTTCCAATGGAAATCTATTATTTAATACTAAATTATTATTTAAATTAGGATCTATGATATTATCTGATATCACCAACTCCGGATATAAATCTATTAAATCTTTACCTGTACGATTATCGCTTATAACTAAAATATCATTTGTAGTTAAATTATGTGGAATACTTGTACTAACATTAGTTCGATTGAGAGGACCTAATGTTAAATCACCTATAATTAAATCATTCGCAAATTCTAATGGTGTATCTTCTAATGAAAATATAAATGTTAATTTATCTAATTTAACTACCGGAGCAGGAAATCTTATCTTATTTATAACAGGAATTAATTTCAAATAATTATCATTTATTACTAATTGATTATTTGCATTATATTCTACATATTGATTTATCTCAAATATAAAATGCTTATCCTTCCATTCACTAATTGAACTCGTCTCTATAACATTCTTATCTATTAGTTCCACTATCTGTAAATTTATTTTCTTCTTACTTTTAGTCTCATCATAATTTGCTAAAATATTTGGTATCGTTAATTCATTCATTTCCATCTCAATTACATTTTCTAAAGGATAACCTACACCAATATTACCTAAATATATATTATCTGATGTTTTCACATTAGATAATGAAAAAGAAAAATATTTATTCGGATCTAAATTTGATGGTAAATTTCTATTTCTATACTTACTATCAAATTCAAATACAAAATCTTTATGTCCACTATTCACATTTGATATATTATTAGGATTCTTTTGTTGCGAAAATCCTAAACTATTTGATACATTCGTTAATATAGAATTAGTTGTATTCGCTGAGTTAATTAATTCGAATAATGAATTTTGAAAACCATGTTGCTGAACATTTTCACCTTCCGCATTATTCCCCATATCTTTATTTACATTTACATTATTATTCTTTTTGTTTTTTAATATTTGTTCATATGTATCTCTCCTTTTATTTATCTCATCTAATTCCGTTAATATGGTATTATTATTATTCTTTATAAACATATTCGGATTTATATTACTTTTTTCTAATTTAATCATCGTCTCTCTTGTATTAGGCACAACTCTTTTTGGTTCATATTCCGTCTTTCTTAAACTTCCTTTTAAATTTTTTGCTAATTCAAAATTTAAATCATTTGATATTTCTATTTGTGAATTTCTTCTCATCTTAAATATTTAATTATGTTTTATAATATATTATATATTAATATATTTTTATATTTATAAAAATATATTTTTATTTTTTAAAATATTATTTATAAAAATTTTTTATCTATTCTTTTTTAATAAAAAAAAATGATTTTTTTTTAGCTTATATTATTCTGCTTATGATGTCTATCACTACTCGCAAGTTTGAGTGGTCAGAAGAACCTTGCGAAGATTACACGCCCAAAATGGCAAATCGTCAACCTGCCCGCGTTTGCGACCATTTCCTCCTCGGCATTTGCGAGAAAGGAGATAGCTGCAATTTTGCGCACAAGAAGAGAGTCTTTTGCAAGTTTCAGGGGTGCTGCAACAAACCTGATTGTGAGCTCAATTTCCATCACCTCACAGTTAGGAGTTGCACTATTAAATGGATACAAGACACACTTAATACTCACACCATCCCTAATGGTGATAGGCATGCTAGGGATAAAGCTCTTTCTTATAAGAACCAACTGCAGAATGCTCTGGAGCGATTAACAAATTCCCAGCCCCAGCAGATGCCACGGTTTATACCGCATCGCTATCAGGGCCAGGCTTCCGCTTCAGCTCCTCCTAAAGAAAAAACAATTGAAGAGCTAAAAAAAGAGCTTGAAAGACTTACATTGATGGCCAAGATCAAAGAGTTAAATAAACAAATCTACGAGTAAATTAATATATAATAATCATTTGTTATATTTCATACTTATGCATCACTAATTGACATAATTATTTTTTTTATTTTTGATACATCTATTTTTTGATTCACATATTTTTTATAACTACCAAATTTATATTCTTCTTTTTTCAATTTGTCTATAACTTGTTTTATCGGTGAATAATTTTTATCTTCATAAAACTCTTCCAAATCACAACTTTCTTCTTCAAAATAATACATATCTCTAAGATATTTTAATTCTCTCAATAATAAATATTTTCTTATTGCATCCTCTTTATTTTCTTCAAATAATGTTATTTTTTTATACTTCTTGTTATTATAATCTATTATAGTTGTCATACCAAAATCTATCAATCTAAAATTTCCATTTGCTGTAAAACCAAAATTACCATCGTGTAAATCATTATGATTTATATTCTTTTCCAATAATAATTCAAAATTTCCTATACATATCTTTAATGCTAATACAAAATTTTCTAAAATAAATTTATTCTTTTGTTCATATGCTATATACATTGCATATGCATCAAATAAATCACAAAATATATATTCCACCTTATCCATTAAATATGTTCCACATATATATTTATATTTGTTATGTCTTCCTTTTAAATATTCATTTAATTTTATATGTTGTCCTCTTAAAATTTCTTTTTCTTTATCATTAATCTCATAAAAATATATTGAATATATCTTCGGTGATAAATTATATAATTTATTTATATAATAACACATAAAAATTTCTTTTAAATATTTTTTTATATTATTTATATGATATAATTTTTGGATTTTTAATACTTTCATATCTTGTATTGATAATGTTATACCATATCTCCCACCATGTAATATCTTCGCATTGTTTTCCTTTAACTCATTCATCTTTTCTAATACTTTATTATCCTCTATCTTTAATTTAAATTCTTTCAAAAATTCATTTATTATTTTTTCATTATTTTTACAACAATTTTTTAAATAATTTATTACTTTATTATATTTTCTTTATCTAATATTATATCCTTTATACCATTTGTTTTTATATACCATTCCTTACTCACCTCTTTTATTAAAATTTTCTTTTTTACATATACTATTCTAACATTATCTTCATACATTACTTTCTTCCTATTATATAAAATTATATTCTCATACATTTAAAAAATAAAATAAAAAAAAATATATTATACTAAATTTTGTTATTAATAATTTTTAACTACTAAAAACTTATAATGCTTTGTTTTAACATCATTCACTATATCCAATATACCTTTTTTTATTAATTTATATTCTGTAATTAAATCATCATAAGATGGCTGCTCTATATATTCTATATGTTTATATATTATATCAATTTTATCCATTAAAGGACTTCTCTTTGTTATATAATTGTATGCATTTAATTCTTGATAACCATCTCCTAAACTAACTATATTTATTACCTTTTCATTATTATTAAATAATAAATTAATAGAATTTGATAAATTTTGCATATTATTTTCTATCCATTCATTTATAACTACCTCAAATACTACTTCCTTCTTTCTATCTATTGATACATTTTTTATTCCATATTTTTTTAATACATCTTCTACATAATATATATTTAATTCCTTTAATAACTCTACCGCCTCACATGATAAATACTCTTTCGCTGAATATAATACCCAATTATCTTTAGAACTTGTTATTATTATAACCGTTCCTAGATTTTTTAGATATTTTAATAAATCTATTAATGCTGCATTTATTTCTGTCCTACTTAATATATATGGTTTTCTATCAAAATCTATATTAAATAATGCCTTATCATTATTTCTTTCTTCATAAAATATAGTACTTGATGGTAATAATGTATCATCCCAATCTACTATTATTAATGTATTTTCTTTTTTTATTAACATATATTAATAATAATTTTTATATATATTTATTTTATATATATAAATATAAAAATACAATAACATTATTATTATGTCTGATATCATTTTATACACTAAAAAAAATTGTCCCTTTTCAAATAACGCTTTAAATTTATGTCGTTCTTTAAGAATACCCTATAAAGAATATTGTATCGACGGATCTCATCCTGATTACCTCAAAATTAAACAACAATTATTTAATAAATTTAAACATAATTCTTTCCCTATTGTTATCATTGGTTCCAACGTTTTAGGAGGATTTTCCGAATTAAATAATCTTTACCAAACTAATCAATTATATAACTTATGTAAAAAACATAATATAAAAATTAGATAATTAATTTTTTCAATAACTTAAAAAATAACAATTTTATTTTTTTAATAAAAAAAATGACTTTTTTATTATAATATTATATAAAATTAATATAAAAAATGACTACTACCGAAGACGTTAAAAATTACATACACTTAGATCAACGTAGCCATGTCTTGGCTAAAAGTGGTATGTATATAGGTAATGCAAAATTTAATATACAATATGAATACGTTTTTAAAGATAATATAATTCAATTAGAAAATATTAATTATAATGAA
>Ga0214921_10012197_pt1 | contig 10326 bp, 11 predicted proteins | sample LL1505_MetaG_FD_177992 | JGI IMG/M metagenome (GOLD analysis project Ga0214921, IMG submission 177992) | Freshwater microbial communities from Lake Lanier, Atlanta, Georgia, United States - LL-1505 | ecosystem: Environmental > Aquatic > Freshwater > Lake | place: USA: Georgia | collected...
TATAGAAATCCTTCCCGGAGTGATCGAAGCAATCGAAATTTTAAAGAAAAATGATTTTGTCCCGGTGGTGGTTACAAATCAACCAGATGTCGCTAGAGGTGTAATTAGGCGATCCGATGTTGAAGATATTAATTCTGCGATTGGACAAGCAATTGGAATAAGACATTTCTATACATGTTTTCATGACGATTCTGATTTTTGTGATTGCCGCAAACCAGCTCCGGGTCTTATTTACCGTGCATCACTGGAACTTCACTTATCAATCAAAGATAGTTTCCTCGTAGGCGATAGATGGCGTGATATATCCGCTGGGCAAGCAGCAGGTTGCCAATCATTCTTTATTGACTATTCATATAGGGAATTGAAGCCCAAAATGCCCTTTAAGAAGGTATCCTCATTACTTGAGGCGGTCAAGATAATAGTGGGAGAGAAAAATGAAACAAAGTTTAGATTCTCTTAAAATAAAGCTTTTTGCAGATGGTGCTGATTTAGTTGGCATGATTGAGATGGCCTCTAAGCCGTATATAGCCGGCTTGACAACTAATCCGACATTAATGAAAAAGGCAGGCATAAGTGACTATGAAAAATTTGCAAAAAGAGTTTTGACTGAAATTCGCGACAAGCCAGTTTCATTTGAAGTTTTTAGTGATGAGATAAATGAAATGAAGAAACAGGGAGAGAAAATTGCCTCTTGGGGGACAAACGTTTATGTTAAAGTTCCAATCACCAACACTCGAGGAGAATCTACAAGTTCAGTAGTTGAATATCTTTCGAATAATGGAGTGAAAGTTAATGTCACCGCTATAATGACTTATAAGCAAGTCGAAACTGTACTAGAAGTTCTCAATACGGATGTTGAGAGTTGCATTTCTGTTTTCGCAGGACGTATAGCAGATACAGGAATAGATCCTGTCCCATTAATGGAACGCTGCGTAAACCTTTTATCCTCAAATACGCGTTCAGAATTAATTTGGGCTAGCCCTAGAGAACTTCTCAATGTTTTTCAAGCAGACGCAATCGGGTGTCAAATTATCACCGCGACAAATGATATTTTAAGAAAATTAGAATTAATTGGAATGGATTTAGAACAGTACTCCCTAGAAACGGTGAAAATGTTTTATGCAGACGCCTCGCTTTCGGGTTATGCTATTTGACAGGAGTTGACTAATTGTGAAAATAAAATTTAACTATTTACCTTCGAAATTTGTTCCACCTGATGTGACTATTAGAGTCTTTTGTCTAAGCATTCTATTGAGTCTTATAAATTTAATTCTCCGATATCAAGTACCAACGACCGCAGGTGGAAATACCACTTTTGATGACTTACTTGGGGTACGACTTGCAAGTCATATTCTTAATGGAGATTGGCTAGGCCCTTGGAGCAATTTAACTTTAGCTAAACCTAGTGGGTACTCAATTTATTTGGCAATTATACATTACGTTCCGATTGAAGTTAGTTTAATAACGCAAATATTTGTAATTCTGTCTTCTTTCTATTTCGCTACATCTCTAATTAAGTTCGTAAAGTCTTTACATCTAAAAAATTTCATATTTATCTTTTCAATCGTTTATCTAATATTTAATCCAAATTTTTTCGGTCACGATTTTTCACGCGTTTACCGTACTTCCCTTAACTGTATTTTTGTAATTTTGATTTCAAGTACTTTTTTAAGGATAATTTATTTATTGGATGAAGATTCATTCCTTCAAGCTAATTCTAAATCAAACAAGCATTCACTGACTCGCCAAGGTATATATTTCGGCCTAGCCGCCAGTGGCCTATTTTTAACTCGAAGTGATTCTTTTTGGCTTACAAGTGCCCTAATTGTAACTTTTGCAGCATACGTTTTTGTTAAAACATTTAAGTTAAAGGGAAATAAGAACAGTCAATTATTTGTATCTAGATCGGCATTTCTTTTGCTAATTGGTTTTTTATCGTATATTTTGCCTATAAGTCTCATAGGTCAAATTAATAACACGTATTACGGAACTTCCCTTACGGAAAATTATTTTTCAGGTAATTTTGCTAAAGCAGTAAAATTGTGGGAGGGTGTGGTTGACGGTGCAGATAATCGTCCAGGCGTATGGATTTCTAAAGGCCAGAGAGAAGCTGTTTATAGTATAAGTGTGACTGCTAATCTATTAAGACCCTTCCTTGAAACACCTCCTAATACAGGGTGGAAGATGGCAAGTTGCCAAAGTGCGGCAAAGATATGTGATGAATCTGGAAATTGGTTTATGTGGGATCTTCGGGATGCCGCAGTTTCGGCGGGTAACATAAAGTCCGAGGCTAGCTTTCAAGAATTTTTTAGAGCAATTTCTGAGGATATATCTAATGCATGCCGAGATGGAAAACTTCAATGTCAACGGCCTGGATTATCAGCTGGTGCACCTCCACTCAGCCGTTTGTCAATGAAACAAATTCTGGATGGCGCAGTCCAGACTTTTGCCAGCATTATCAATCAGCTTCCTGGCGCAAATATCGAACACGCACTTGAAAGTGATGACCCATCTATAGTTGCAGAATGGCACTCGGTAGTTAATTTCCGCGAAGTTGTTATTCCCAATTCCAACTTTTATTGGATGGGGATGGGACAAACTCTAATTCTTATAAATCAAATATATGTATTTCTAGGCTTAATATTATTACTAATTACAATTATTTTTGCTCTATATAAAATTGCAACAAATTTAGATTTATGGTTCTTTCTCGTGTATGGAAATTTACTTGCCTTTGTTTTATTTTGTATTGGTATAGGCATATTCGGAGCCTCTCAAGGATTCACCCCAGGGTATGGGTTGTACTCACTCCCCGGCGCTCAAACTTATGCACTGTTGATGTTGATTTCGCTAGCTGGGTTTCTTGATAACTCTAAGTCAGCAGTTGATAGAATAATTAAATAACTCTCTAACGAATAAGTTCTAATACCACTAAGCTTTGACCGAATTTCCATTTTGCTTTTGGATTGTTTTCAATGGGGATAACCTCAAGATCTCCCCCTATCCAAGATTTTAGTGACCATCCCAGTGATTCAGAAATTGAGAGAAAATGATCTTTACAGGTCATAAAATTTCTAACCCCTTTCCAACGATCTTGAAAATCAAGATTCATTTGTTCCTCAAAAACTTGGCGACCTAGCTCTGAATTCCACTCCAAGACACTTGCGATCAGCCTAGTTCCAGGACTAGAAACCTCTTTTATTGACTTAAGATACCGCGCGGTATCTTCAATCTCCATATGTGTAAAAACTGAAAATGCCGAAATAAAATCAAATTTCAAGTTTGTAAATGCAAAATCATAATCTACCTGTTGGTACAGAGAATAATAATTTACTTCACCAAGAGTCATTTTGAACTTTTGCAACATAGTGGGAGAAATATCTGTCCCCACATATCTTCTGGGCTTTAGGTAGGAAATTGCATGTTTTCCAAGTCGCCCGGTCCCGCATCCAAAGTCCAAAATATATGAATTTTCTCTTAGTCCGAAGTACTTGAGAATTTGGAGTTGGGCTAATCCAATTTTTTCAAAATCACCACCCCCAACATTTTCTGCATCAGAAATTTTAATTGCATGATTTTCGTAAAGTTCTTCATAGACACCGAGTGGTGAATTCATCATTGCATCAGACCGATCACTTTCCATCCTATTTTCCTTCCAGAATCCTCTCAAGTATATTTCCTTCACCATAAAGTTTTCTCTTAGTCATAAGTAATAGAATTTCCTTTATCTCTTCAATACTCGTTTTTTGGGCAACCAAATAATTGAAAAAGTCTTCTTCAGAAATTAGTCCTGCAGAAATCAAATCAAGTTTTAGCGGCATATCTAATTTTTCTGCCAAATAAAGGCCTAATGAATTACTTATATGTAAATTATTCATCGCATAACTAACTGCATATAAATGTTTTTTATGGTCGATTGCATTATTGATGTAAATCGCTTCGCGGATACCAGTTAAACTTGCCCATGCTCTAATTTGTGATTTTTGGGAAGCGGACATACCCAATGCCTTTTTTGACTTTTTCAAATTGTTTAGGCTTACCAATGGATTAAAATAATCCAAACCTACTACTTTAGAAAGCCGAAGTTCGCCTTTACGTATAATTTGCCGCTTCTCAAGATACGGATAATAAAACTTCCAAAAGTTCCAAAAACTCTTTCTTTTGAGCACGCTCTTATCAAAATATAAAAGCATGGATCCCGCATGTCTCACTGTTTGTTTGTTAACCCAAATGCAATTGAAGTCAGAATTTGATTCTAGAACAGGTCTAAGAGCAATCAAATTATTTTTGCTGAAGTGTAATGTGTCATTAGCAATCAAAAGATGTTCAATTGTGTCACCAAGCTTCTTTCTAACATAATTAATTCCCAGCTGATAAGCACCAAAATCTTGTCCTATATTTTCTCTAACCAAAATAGTCTGAGTTTTCGGAAGAATCGCTTTAATCCATTCATCAGTCAAATTATTCTTGTTCATCACAATTACTGTTTGATAACCAGATGTATTTAGTTCATCAATTAATCGAAGTATTGAATTTAATGATGATGTGCCTGCATAAATTGCTACAACGGCAATTTTATTTTCAGTTGGCTCGCTACCGAGCTCTTTAAAACTTTTGTGTTTTCCAAGAATTCGCACTCTGAACCAATTTGAAAAGAATAAAGGCAATTTAAAAATTTTCAGAATTAGATAGGCCAAAATTCTAGTTGTTAGGTTCATTAACTTTTATTCCTGAGCGATTTGATAGGATACTCTATTATTTTAGCTAGATATTTATTATATTCCGCATTTTTCATCAGCAATATTTGTTCTTGTAGTTTTTCTTTTGTTAACCAACCATTTTGAAAGCTTATTTCTTCTATACAGCCAATTTTTAAACCAGTTCTCTCTTCAATTACTCGAATATAAGATGATGCATCGTGTAGGCTTTTTGGATTACCAGTATCTAACCAGACAGTTCCTCGCGAGAGATTCGTATAGGTAAGTTCCTTAGACTTTAAATAATATTCAATTACAGAAGTTATTTCTAATTCGCCTCTAGCACTTGGTTCTATTTTTTCAGCAACGCCAATCGCCCTGTTATCAAAAAAATATAAACCAGTCACTGCTAGGGACGACTTTGGATTTGCTGGTTTTTCCTCAATTGATATTGGGTTGCCTTTATCATCAACTTCGAGAACGCCGTATTCACTCGGGTGATCAACAATATAAGTAAAAATATGAGCACCAGATTTTGGTATTTCAGTTCTTAGGTTATTACCAAGCCCAGCTCCATGAAAAATATTATCTCCGAGTATTAAAAGGCAACTGTCATCGCGAAGGAATTCTTTGGCAATTATTAGTGCTTGTGCTATTCCTTCAGGTACACTTTGAGCGGCGTAAGTAAGCCTTATTCCAAATTTAGCTCCATCTCCAAGTAATTTTTGGAAACTAGCTTGGTCTGATGGTGTAGTAATTATCAATATATCCCGTACACCTGCAAGCAATAGTGTTGAAATTGGATAGTAGATCATGGGCTTGTCATAAACAGGAACTAGCTGTTTACTTGTGGAGATCGTAATTGGCCAAAGGCGTGATCCTGTACCCCCAGCGAGGACTATTCCCTTCATAGCGCAATTCTAGGGGTATGGTTAGAAATATAATGTGATAGGAGTGGTCAATTGAAGTTACTTGTAACCGGTGCCGCTGGCTTTATAGGCTCAAACTTTGTGAGAATGATTGCCAAGGGTGAACTGCAAGGAATCTCACACGTAAAGATTTTAGACAAATTGACATATGCAGGAGTTAAGTCAAATCTTGATTCAGTAGCTAATTTATCTCACTATGATTTTATAAAAGGCGATATTTGCGACCCCTTGGTTACTGCTGAAGTTCTAAGAGAGGTTGATGCGGTTTTAAATTTTGCAGCTGAGTCTCATGTTGATCGATCGATCTTAGGGGCAGCAGCTTTTGTACAAACTAACATCGTAGGAGTTCAAGTTCTCTTAGATGCGATTGTAGCTTCCGGGAGGAATATCCGATTTCTGCAGGTATCCACCGATGAAGTTTATGGTTCAATTAAATCCGGCTCTTGGACTGAAGATTGGCCACTTCAACCCAACTCTCCATATTCTGCCAGCAAGGCAAGCGGTGAGTTGTTGGTGAGTTCGTACAATAGAACTCACGGAATGGATGTAGTCATTACTCGTTGTAGTAACAATTACGGAACCCACCATTTTCCAGAAAAGTTGATCCCGCTTTTTATCACAAACTTAATTGAAGGCAAGAAAGTACCAGTCTATGGAACAGGTGAGAATGTTCGGGATTGGTTACATGTAGATGATCACTGCCGGGGTATTTATTCCGTTTTAATGAATGGACGCTCAGGGGACATTTATAATATTGGCGGAGGTCGTGAGTTAACCAATAATGAAATTACAAGCATGATTCTTGAAGCTATGGGAGCCGACAACTCTTCTATTGAGTATGTGGAAGATAGAAAAGGTCATGACCTTCGATACAGCGTTGATTGGACAAAGATCAATCGGGAATTGGGTTATGAACCCAAGGTTAAATTTGAAAATGGTTTAAGAAATACTATCCAATGGTATCGAGATAATGAAGCGTGGTGGAAGCCACTTAAGAATCGCTAAAATTAAATGTCTTGGTTGATTACAGGCGGTTCGGGGCAATTAGGAATGGCGGTTTCCGAAGAACTTGCCGGCCGCGGAATTTTGTTCCATTCTTGGGGATCACAAGATTTAGATATCACCAAAGGTCCCATAGTTCATGATTTAATTTCACAGCTGTCACCTCGAATTATGGTTAATTGTGCAGCATGGACTGATGTTGACGGGGCTGAAACGAACGAATTTGAAGCTTCCAGAGTGAATAGGGATGGTGCCGAGAACTTGGCGTTTGCCGCAAAAAACTGTGGTGCCAAGCTTCTGCATGTTTCAACGGATTATGTGTTTTCGGGTGAGGGCAATACTCCATGGCAGACAGACGACAGGATTGATCCTCAATCTATTTATGGGCGCACGAAAGCCGACGGTGAAAGTCGAGTACTTGCGACTTACCCAGAGAACTCTTCAATTGTTAGGGCAGCTTGGCTGTATAGCCCTTGGGGTAAAAATTTTGCAAAGACAATGACTCAGCTTGCGCTCAATGGTGAAGGTGAACCTCGAGTTGTGAATGATCAAATGGGACAACCGACCTCTGCCATAGATCTTGCAAAACAACTTGTCGATTTGGGATTGTCTAGTTCACCCGCCGGGATTTATCACGGGACTAATTCTGGAGAAGCGACATGGTTTGAGTTTGCTCAGGAGATATTTAAATCAGCGGGAGCAGATGCAAGTCGCGTTGTTCCTGTTTCTTCAAGTGAGTACCCAAGACCAGCGAAACGACCGGCCTATTCCGTATTAAGTCACGATGCTTGGGCAAATACGAGTGTTAAACCGATGAGAGATTGGCGAATCGCACTTGAAGAAGCCTTGCCTGCAATCATTTCTGCCGTGAAGGCGGAAGGATAAGAGCATGGAGTTAAAACCACTGGGGATCGAAGGAGCTTGGTTAGCAGAGTCACCTGTTTGGAGCGATGAGCGAGGATTCTTCCGTGAGTGGTTTAAGAGCGGAGACATTAAAGCCGCCACAGGAATTGATTTTTCGATTCAGCAGGCGAATATTTCCCAAAGCCAGCGAGGTGTAATTCGAGGAATTCATTACAGCCTTGCACCACAGGGGCAGGCCAAGTGGATTACTTGTATAAACGGATCTATTCGGGATGTAATTGTTGATATCCGTCCGAGTTCGCCAACATTTGGTAAGTCAATTCATTGTGATTTGGATGCGCAAGATGGGAAGGCAATTTTAATAGGAGCTGGGTTAGGACATGGGTTTGCATCGTTGGCTGCCTCATCGACGATTGCGTACTTGCTTAGCTCGCCATTTTCGCCAGCGGAGGAGTTTGAGATTAATCCTTTAGATTCAGCACTTGGAATCGATTGGGGCGTTGATCTATCGGAAGTGTCATTTTCCGAGAAAGACAAAAATGCTCCAACACTTACTGAGCGATTAGCTGAAGGAAAATTTCCAAAATAATTTTTACTGTGGCTTGGGCCGGGATCGAACCGGCGACCTAACGATTTTCAGTCGTTCGCTCGTACCAACTGAGCTACCAAGCCAAACAAGGTTTTGATATCGGCCTTAAATAAGTACGACACCAAAACCTTTGCGACCCGGACGGGACTTGAACCCGCGACCTCCGCCGTGACAGGGCGGCGCGCTAACCAACTGCGCTACCGGGCCTTAAAGCTCAGCATCTAGATCTACCACGAATGGAATTGGGCCTAGGTGCGGTTTACCAGATTGCCTGTCGATGAATTGAATCCGAGTAATCACTTCGTCATTAAGGACAGCTCTCCACTCGATATCGCCTGGCAGATTACTGACGGTGATTCGGGGAGGGATACGCATGCGCGTTGGATGAAGATTTTCAAAGATGCCTTCACCCAGCGTTATCCATCCTGATTGAAGCATTGAAACGTTCTCGAGGGGTGTGTACGCAAGGAGTTTTCGAATGCTGTCCAGAGTTTCCTCAGGGTGATGGCCAAAAGCCGTATTGTTCAAAAACATCTTGATCTGCATTATGAGACTTGCAAGAGTTGGGATTAGGTATTCAGGTGCTGACATGTTTGAAGTCAGCCCACCAGCTGTAGAGGCTCCGGAAAAGGCTTGATTTAAGAAAGCCACGAGCATGTTCTTGCCCGTAATAGATTCAATGAGTTGCGACATTACGGGGAAGGGATTGCCTGATTCATCTTTCAAGTAGATGAAATCTTCTAGGTTGGCTTTTGAGTAAAGGGTGAGATCAGCTTCTTTATGGAGATAAATGAGGATTTGAAAATCAGAATCTTGTTTGTGTTTATCAATCGCAAAATCAATTTCCATTAGGACAGCGGCTGATGCGAGAGCTTGGGGAGTTGCGATAAGAAAAAAGCGCTTGCTTAGCTGTACGCCTTCTTTGGCGCGTGTTGGGAAATGCTGACCTGGGGTCAACTCCCCTTCATCCATCCAAGGTTTTATGCCATTTGCAATCGCCGTGTAATAAATGTGCCTGGCTAGGTCTAAAGATGATTCGTGGTTATATGAAATGAAGACATCGAACGGTTCCGGATTTTCCATGATTAATGCTAAATCCATTTGGTGTATTTGGATTGTGGACGATCAGTCAGATTGTCAGTGGGCGGTGAAAAGGTCTGTTTGTGGATGCGAAATGGAAGATTGAGTTTTACGAAGATATTCAAGGTCGCAGGCCTGTCGAAAAGTGGATAGACGGTTTGAGTGATCAGAAAGTTGAGGCTGTGATTGTGGCCTTACAAGAGGTGTTGGCGGTAAATGGAATCAATCTGGCTTCAGGTGCATGGTTGCGGTCATTGGGAAACGGGTTATACGAGTTTCGAATCAGGCACAGTAAGAATGAGATTCAAGCGATGTACAAGACTGCAAACAGAGGATCAGCGGGAGGAGCCGAGGCAATATTGCTGAGGATCTTTGTGGCATTCGAAGGGCAAAAGTTAATTGTTTTGCTCGGAGGGTATGACAAAGGCAAAAACGATAAGCAAAGTTTTCAGCAGGCTCAGATTGAGATAGCACGAAAGAGGTTGAGGGATTGGAAACGTAGGAGGGCTTGACAGGTTATGTGTAAATACACATAATTGGATTAGGGGGCAATCATGGCAAAAACAAATTTTGAGCGTTATGTGGAAAAGCGAGGCAAGGCTGGCTCTGCGGAGTCTCGCGCTGCTCGCGAAGTATTTACTCAGGCGTATGTATTTGCGAGTGCATTGATGCAAGCTCGTAAGGCATCTGGAATGACCCAGAGTGCGCTCGCGGAAAAGTCAGGTGTGCAACAAGCAGATATATCGCGTATGGAAAATGGCTCGATGATTCCAACGCTAAATACATTTATGAATCTGATGGATGCGCTTGGAGTGACTGTTACATTGAAGATTGGTGAAAAGCCAAAGCGAAAGAACTCTGGGCGATTAATGGTTGAGGTAGCTGCTTAAGAGTTTCAAACTGATCTAAAGCGAATGTGGCTTGGGCCGGGATCGAACCGGCGACCTAACGATTTTCAGTCGTTCGCTCGTACCAACTGAGCTACCAAGCCATCAAAGATTTTGCTAACAGTTGCCTGCTAGTACGCATGGCACACAATTAAATTGCATACGACACCAAAACCTTTGCGACCCGGACGGGACTTGAACCCGCGACCTCCGCCGTGACAGGGCGGCGCGCTAACCAACTGCGCTACCGGGCCTTAAGTGTTTGATAAACATAAGTG
>Ga0214921_10012198_pt1 | contig 10326 bp, 11 predicted proteins | sample LL1505_MetaG_FD_177992 | JGI IMG/M metagenome (GOLD analysis project Ga0214921, IMG submission 177992) | Freshwater microbial communities from Lake Lanier, Atlanta, Georgia, United States - LL-1505 | ecosystem: Environmental > Aquatic > Freshwater > Lake | place: USA: Georgia | collected...
CAATTTTTCCCAAGGAGAGCTGATGATGGTGGGCGCCTTCATTGCTTATTCCATCAGCATGACTTTCCTTGGTTATTGGGGTGCCCTTTTAATTACACCAGTAGCTACATTTATGTTGGGTTATATGCTTGACGCCGGGTTGCTTCGGAGGGTTATCGGTCAGCCGCAATTTGTGGTGGTTATCCTTACTATTGGTCTCGGCTTGATTCTTCGAGGTGGTGTATCAATGATCTGGGGAGCCGACACAAAAAATATGGTTACGCCATTTTCGATAAATCAGTTTCAAGCTGGCCCAATTGTTTTGCCAATGAAACTCGTCGTGATCATGCTCGCCACGTCCATCCTCGTGACTATTCTTTATATCTTCTTCAAGCTTACTCGGCTAGGTATTGCCATGCAGGGAACAGCTGAAAACCAACTTGCTGCGGCATACGTTGGCATACCTACGAAACGAATTTTTTCGCTTGTTTGGGGACTTTCTGCAGCAATTTCGGGCCTGGCTGGTATTTTGGTAGCGCCACTAATCCTCATCGATCCGAACATGGGGTTAGTAGGATTGAATGCTTTCGCGGCAGCCGTCATCGGCGGCTTTGGGTCATTGCCAGGAGCAGCTGTCGGAGGCATCATCGTGGGCATCACACAACAGCTTGCGAGCTATTACCTGCCTGAAGGCTGGCGCGAGTCAGCTCCATACCTTCTCATGCTAGCGGTACTTATCGTGAGCAAGGAAGGTATTTTCAGCAAACGTATACAAAAGAAAGTTTGATATGCACATCGTACAAAAGAAAAGCTACGACCAAGACATCAATCTATTCGAAGATATGCGGGAGTTAGCTACATATGGTGGACTGTTTCTTTGTCTGTTGGCAGCCCCTTTGGTGCTAGCTCCCTTTTATGTCAAGGAGTTGGCTCTTGTTTTGATCTTTACCATAGCAGGACTTTCTTTAATGCTTTTGGTTGGCTACACTGGGATGGTCTCGCTAGGACACGGTGCCATCGTAGGGCTTGGAGCCTACCTTCAATGCTGGCTTCTAAAGCAAGAAGTTCCCTTTTTACTGTCTCTTCCGCTTGCTTCACTTGCGACCGGACTGGCGGCCACGATAGTGTCCTTTCCGGCGCTTCGACTTAGCGGAATGTATTTGGCGATAGCAACACTAGCCATCTCATTACTTCTTACCCAGATGTACACAGAATGGACAGCCTTTACCGGTGGACTACAAGGCGTTGCTGTTCCTAAGCCATTCATCTTTGACTATCCACTTTCAGAGCCAGTCCCTTTTTACTTAGTATCCCTGCTTCTTACGACCATATGTTTATTTGCTGTAAAAAATCTACTTAGAACTAGAACTGGCCGCGCAATGATTGCCTTGCGTGATTCCGCAGTTGCGGCGCGCTCCATGGGTGTTGATGAAGTGCGGTATAAAGCTTTGGCATTTTTCGCATCAAGCGGACTGGCAGGCCTTTCAGGCGCTATGCTTGCACACTATGTCGGTTTTATCTCGCCAGAATCCTTTGACTTCTTGCTTTCAGTCAAACTGCTAATAGTTATCCTCGTTGGCGGCCTAGGGTCGTTACCCGGAGCCGCACTTGGTGCTGCCTTTGTTGTCCTATTACCGCAATTAACATCATTATTGAAGGACTCTTTTCCAGGTAGCATTGCCGCGCAACCTAGCTTAGAAACAGTGATTTTCGGTATGATCTTAGTAGGAACAATCATATGGGAACCACAAGGCATCTATGGACGCTGGCTTAAGATAAAGCACTACTTCACTGTCTTTCCAACATACCGCAAGTCAACTTTTGTTAAGCAGAAAAAATTCGTGAAGACGGAGCGTATGCGATGAAGGGCATTGCAGTTGAAAACCTAACCGTCAAACTTGGCGGTGTCACCGCTGTGAGCAATCTATCGTTTTCAGTAGCGCCAGGTGAGATTTTCGGAATTATCGGTCCCAATGGCGCTGGAAAAACAACCACTTTTAACTTGCTTAGTCGGCTATACACACCGACCTCTGGTGTCATTAGATTAGGCGAAATCGACATTACTACAAAAGAAGCGCACCAAGTTGCAGAACTTGGTCTTGCAAGAACTTTCCAGAATATTGAGTTATTTGAAAAAGCCACGGTCCTTCAAAACTTGCTGGTGGGCCGGCACTCTGCAACCAACGGAAATTTTTGGTCAGACCTAATATTCACACAAAAAGTTCGTAAACGCGAACGCGAAAATCGACTTACAGCGGAAAAAGTTATAGACTTTTTACACCTTGAAAGCTATAGAAACCAGATGGTTGATCATCTCCCTTATGGCGCGCGCAAGCTGATTGAACTAGGGCGAGCGCTTTGTATGAGCCCGCAACTTCTTCTGCTTGATGAGCCTTGCTCTGGCCTCAACCCGGAGGAGCGCAGAGACATGGTCTTTTGGATTCGCGATATCCGTGACCTTCTAGACATAACAGTAGTTTTGATCGAGCACGACATGGGAGTTATTTCCAAGGTCTGCGATCGCGTCCTAGCTCTAAATAACGGTGAGCTGCTCGCCATTGGTAAACCCGCATCGGTCCAAGCTAATTCGAGAGTTGCCGAAGCCTATCTGGGAAAAATTCCGGATCGCGTATCGCTTTTAGAGGAGTCATAGTGAGCACTCCTGTCCTGAAAGTAACCAGCCTTGAGGCACATTACGGTCCTGTGATGGCCATTCGCGGTATCTCAATAGAAATACAAGCTCGGCAGATAGTGGCCCTGCTGGGTGCCAACGGAGCAGGCAAGACTACTTTGCTTAAGACCATTTCAGGCGTGGTTGATCCCACTAAGGGAAACATTGATTTTTTAGGTCTAAAAGTAGAAGGTAAGGATCCAGACGAGTTGGTGCGCCTTGGTTTATCCCACGTTCCAGAAGGCAGAGAGGTCTTTCCATTCCTTTCGGTTCACGACAACCTGCTGCTAGGCGGCTACACAAGACCTCAATCAGAATTGAAGGCTTCAATTGATAAAGCTTGGCACTACTTCCCAAAATTGCGCGATCTAGAAAAATTGTCAGCAGGCTTGCTTTCGGGGGGAGAACAGCAAATGCTAGCGATCGCACGAGCGCTTATGGCAAAACCCAAACTCATACTGCTCGATGAGCCTTCACTGGGTCTATCTCCGCTTTTATCACTAACAGTTTTCGCTGCACTGAAACGAATATGCATTGAAGAAGAAATTCCTGTTTTACTCGTGGAGCAAAACGCAGCGCTAGCGCTAGGCATTGCCGACCATGCGTATGTACTTGAAAATGGACGGGTGGTAACTGAGGGTCCTGCCGAGCTAATGCTAGCCAAAGATGATATTCGCGAATTTTACCTAGGCATAGCAGACGAAGGTGTGCGCGGTGAACGTCGCTGGAAACGGAGAAAGACATGGAGATGAGCTTGCCATATCAAGACAGCGATAAAGTAAATACACTTTACTCAGAAAATTTTGAGGCAACCGCTACACCTTTTGCTCTGAGAGATCGAAAAACATTCGCTCGCGAATTTTGGGCGCGCTGCGAAGAACTAGGCAGCAAGGTAGCTATGCGCGAAAAGCATCTCGGTGTTTGGCGCGAATTTAGTTGGTGGCAATATGCAGAGCGCGCAAGGCTTGCCGCTATGGCTTTGGTTAGTCTTGGCGTTCAGCGAGGAGAATGTGTAACCATCATGTCCGAGAATCGGCCTGAATGGCTGTTTGCCGAAATGGGGGCGCAGTGTGCCGGAAGAGTATCGGCGGGCATTTACACCACCGACTCTGCAAAGCAGGTTGCCTATCTTCTTAGCGACTGCCAATCAAGGGTCCACTTCGTAGAAAATGACGAGCAGCTCGACAAGGTTCTTGAAGTCGTCGAACAACTTACCGACCTTGTCAAGATTGTTATTTTTAATACCCGAGGACTCGAGCGATTTTCAGATCCGCGTGTTATTACGTACGACAACTTTGAGCAACTTGGCAGGGATTTTATGGCTAAGGAACCACTTCTCTTTGAGAACCTAGTCAATGAGCCAAACGCTGACGACACAACCATGCTTATTTACACCTCGGGCACTACAGGCAATCCGAAGGGAGCTATGCTTAGCAACATTAATATCTTGTTCCAGATGTCGGCCTGGCATGACCGCTGGAAGCTAAATGAAAGCGATGATCAGCTTTGCTTTCTTCCTCTTTGTCATATAGCTGAAAAACTTTTTTCCGTAATCCTACCGATATATTGGGGTTCTATAGTTAACTTCGTCGAAAGTCCCGAAACCGTGGCTGAAAACATGTTGGAAGTACGGCCACATGGTTACTTCGCTGTTCCGCGCGTTTGGGAGAAGTTTTTTAGTGCGATAGACCTTGCTATGAAAGATGCAACGCCTCTTGGACGTGCAGTTTACCGTGTCTGCGTTGCAATAGGCTACCGTCGAGCTGATATATTACTTGAAGGAAAACAACCAGGAATAATCCTTAGTGCTGCCTATGCGTTGGCTTATCTCGTTGTTTTGCGACCAGTTAAAACTCTCCTGGGATTGGAAAGGTTGCGCTTTGCAATTACCGGCGCTGCCCCTATCTCGCCAGAATTGATTCGTTGGTACCGCGCCCTAGGCGTACCACTGAGAGAAGCTTATGGCATGACTGAATGTGCTGGCGCGGCCACACTTTCACTACCAACAGATTTTAGGCTTAGGTATGTTGGTAGCACCTGCGATGGAATAAAATTACGACTTTCCCCTGAGGGGGAAATTCAGCTAAGCGGAGCTGCCATTTTTAAGGGCTACCTAAACCAACCTCAAATTACTGCATCGTCTATGGACGGTGAGTGGTACCGAACCGGAGATATCGGAGAAATAAATGACGGGCAGTTGCGCATCACTGACCGAATGAAGGACATCATAATCACTGCTGGCGGAAAAAACATAACGCCGTCAATGATTGAAAGCGAACTGAAATTCAGTTCCTTCATCACAGATGCAGTGGTAATAGGTGATAGACGTAAGTTTATCACCTGCTTAATCATGATTGATGCTGAAACCGTCGGGAAATTTGCTCAAGAAAAGCAGATTCCCTACACGGACTACACATCCCTCTGCCAGCGACCGGAGATAGCACAGCTTATCCAGGTTGAGATCGAAAAGGTCAACAGCAAGTTTGCTAGAGTCGAGCAGATCAAAAAATTCAGGTTGATTGAATCAGAGTTGACGTCCGAGGACGAGGAACTCACACCGACTATGAAGCTCCGACGCAAAGTAATAAACCAGAAATACGCTAACCTCATTGAGGCTATGTATGTTGAGTAACAGGATTCACTAACGGCGTTTCAAGTGTCTGCTAGTGGTTTTCCGATAGTTGTTTTTCTGGCCGCTTTGCTGGCTGTATTCTTAACGGGCTTATTCACTGGCTGCCGTGTCACTGAACCAACCCTCAAAATTAGTTCTTCCACCAGGTCATAGGCTTGATCGTCCACTTTTTCACCATGCTGTCGAAAGATGTTACGACCAGCAACATAAGTGTAATAGAGCAATGAATGAGCACTCGCCTCAAGCTCTGTACAACCCATTTGCTGGAACTGCATAGAGATGTAACGGAGACGCGCCTCGTCCACGGTTCGCACAGCTTCACGAACCGACTCATCTCTTCGCGACCAGGCTCGAATAGCCAGTTCTAGAGGACCTCCCGGTATGCTTGGCATTTGGGCAGTAGACAACCGATAAAGAGTGCGAAGTCGCTCTTCAGCAGTTTGATCACTCTCCTCCAAGCGATCTATGACTGCTAACGTGGCCTTTCGTTCCCAAGATGTGATCACTGCCCGGAGCAACTCTTCTCGATTTTGGAAGTATGAATAAAAGCTTCCCTTTGTTATTGCTAATTCTTTAGCAAGCACTTCAATCCGCACGCCATCAATACTTTTTTCCTGTAACGAGCGAGTAGCCGCTTTGATCCAGTCTTCTCTTGTCAGACGGGCATTTGGCCCTATCGCTTTTTTAACGTATTCAGTCATCCCTTTACTTTACACACCTCTGACTTAGTTCATTACCAACTCCTTTAACCACCATGTAAGGGTTTCCGATAAGAGTTTTTTGGAAAATTACCTTTTCAAACATACGTTACCGAATTATTATCAAACATTCGGAACCGAATTTTTGACATGTCCAGCATGAAACCAACTCCAATATGAAACATACAGTGAGCGAAGAGGATGCCCGTTCCATCACAGTCGATGGCCTGCTCACAAACTACTTTGATATAGGCAAGGGTCGGACTGTAGTGCTTTTACATGGCTCAGGTCCTGGTGTTTCTGCTTATGCAAACTGGGGCCAACTCATCGGCGATCTGGCCCAAGAATTCAGAGTTCTGGCTTTCGACATGCCAGGTTTTGGCCTATCACAAAGAATGACGGGCGGTTATAGCGTGCCAGCTTGGTGCAAGCACCTATTGGACTTTCTGGAAATTTTGGACCTCCAATCCGTCACTCTTGTCGGTAACTCGTTGGGAGGAAGCATCGCTCTTTCTGCTACTTTTACCAACCCCGCGCGGATCGCAAAGCTCGTCCTTATGGGAACGCCCTGCGGTCGCTTTGAAGTCACACCAGCGCTTAAAGCCGGGCGTATTTACGACGGTACGCTCGCTTCAATGCAAGAAGTCCTAAAAATGTTCCCTTTCGACAAAACCCTAGTAACTGATGAAATGGTTCAATCGCGCTGGAAAGCGGCACAGGAGCCGGGTGCTCTGGAAGCTTTCAAGTCTCTGGTACCAGATGAGCCTAGCAGCGATGGGGGTCCCGTTATAGTATCCGGTGTTCCCGAAAAAATAGTTGCGCGCCTCACACAGCCTATCCTCGTACTGCACGGACGCGACGACAAGGTAGTTCCCTTTGAACTAGGCTTACGGATCCATCAAGCAGCGCAACATTCGGAGCTACATTCTTTCTCAGGCTGTGGGCACTGGGTTCAGCATGAGCGCCGTAAAGGCTTTCTGCAACTAACCCGCGATTTCATCAAAGCAGAACTGCTATGAGTCTGGCTGCTCTTGAAAAAATACTTTATGACCTTGGAGTTCAAGGTCAAGCTCGAAAGGCTTTTGCCAACGACAAAGAAGCGTTTCTTGCCCAGTATCGCCTTGAACCTAATGAGAAAATATGGGTATGTGAGTTCGCAGTCAACTTAATGCTTGGAGCAGGAGTGAATCCTATGCTCACATTAGGATATTGGATGTTTCTTCATCCCAGTCACTCTAGGGCCCACTACACAAGCTCACTTAATCCTGAGGACATAACTAATGGCTAAGGTTGCTGGCGCTTTTGTAGTGCCTCACGATCCGCTTATGTTCACCTCACCGGATGCTCTTGGCGTCAAGCGCCGTGAACATGTGGACAATTGTTATGCAACTGTTGCAAAGAGACTGAATCAACTGGCAGCTGATACCGTAATAGTAGTGGGCGCCGATCACTACATCATGTTCGGACCGGACTGCCTTCCACAGTACCTGATGGGTATAGGCGACGTCGAGGGGCCGATTGACCGCCTGCCGGGTTTAACCAAAGGCGTTATTCCAAACGATCAAGAACTAGCGCAATTCATTCGCAGCGAAGGCAGCCGCGAAGGTTATGACTGGGCTGTTGCTAACTCGTTAGTAGTAGACCATTCAGTAATGGTTCCGTGGCAACTTTGCATCCAGCCAGCCGGTGACCTCAAAGTTATCCCAATCTATCTGGCATCTGGGGTTGAGCCATTAGTGCCCAAGCAACGCGCTTACGATCTCGGAGCGGCTGCAGCGCGCGCAGTGCATAAATTTCCGAAATCACGCAATGTTGCTTTAATCGGCAGCGGCGGAATAAGTCACTGGGTTGGTATGGCTGAAATGGGAAAAGTCAACACTGCATTTGATACTTGGGTACTCGAGCAGGTAATCAGTGGAAATGAAAAGGCGCTGATCACTCTGAGCGACGAAGACATCATAAGACAGGGAGGCAACGGCGCACTGGAGATCAGGTCCTTCCTATTCGCGATGGGCTTCACCGGTGGCCGTAGTGGCTGTGCTATCGGCTACGAGCCAGCACCCGAATGGATAACCGGCCTTGGCTTTGCAGAACTCTACAAGACCTAAAAAAAATAAGAAAGATAAGGAAATGACCGTTTTTTTATGCAAGTTCTCCGATATGTTCGCGGGTGAGTCTCGCAAGTTCACATTCACTAATCGCCCGCCGATAGCACTATTTCGGCTGGAAGATGGCTATTTCGCTACCGACGACACGTGCACACATGCTGCAGGTTCACTGTCTGAGGGTTTTATTGAGGGTGACTGCGTGGTTTGCCCGGTACACCCCGGCGAGTTTGACATCCGTACGGGGCGCGCTCAATGTTTTCCGGCTGAAAAAGACCTCGCTGTTTATTCTCTTCGAATTGCAGACGACCAGATTTTTCTAGATATCGAGGTATGACCATGAGTCTTTCCGAAATTCACTTTCATGCACCACGCTCTGAGCCCCTAGACAATGCTAGGCTTCGATCGCTAATTGACCTTGACCACGGACTTATCGATCGCCGTATTTTTTGGGATCAAGCGCTCTATGAACTGGAACTCGAGCGCATTTTTGCCCGTTGCTGGCTTTTTATATGCCATGAAAGCCAGATCCCAAACAAGGGAGACTTTGTTGCGACCTCTATGGGCGAGGACCCTGTAATCGCCTGTTGTGGAGATGATGGCAATATCAGGGTGCTGCTCAACTCATGCCCACACCGTGGTAATCGAGTATGTTTTGCTGATGAAGGTAACACTCGCCAGTTTGTATGCAATTACCACGGATGGTCTTTTGCGCGAGATGGCAGTTTGCTTGGCATGCATGAAGAAGGACGCTACAGGGAGTGCGTCGGATTTGAGAAAAAAGATTGGGGACTGCATAAAGCAAAGGTTGCCACTTACAAGGGGTTGGTATTTGCCACCTTTGACCAAGAAGCCGGCAGCCTAGATGATTACCTAGGTGACTTTAGATGGTATCTCGACGTTCTCCTAGACAATGATCCCGGTGGCACCGAATTTATCGGAGGCTCTCTGACATCGCAGATCAAATCAAACTGGAAACTGCCAGCTGAAAATTTTGCTGGTGATGCTTACCATGCGGGTTGGACGCACAATTCTGCCGCACAAGCCATGTTGGGCGCATCGGTCAGCACACCCCAGGGTGAAACATTCCATGTCAATGTAAACGGACATGGATGGGAATTCGCTTTAGATGGTGTTGGTAATGTCGCGACTTTCAGCGATCGAACAGCGCTTCGATATGTGCGTTCGCGTCAAGCAGAAATCATAAAACGCTTAGGCGAAGTGCGCACAAAAATGGTAGGAGCAATTTCTTCTGCCAATGTCTTCCCAAATTTTTCTTTTCTTCCCGGGCATTCGACCTTCCGCGTCTGGCAACCCAAAGGACCGCACAAAACTGAGGTGCGTGTGTGGGCGTTAGTGAACAAAAATGCACCACCGGAGGTGAAGGAGGCATATCGCAAGGGGGTCATGATCACCTTCTCACCCACTGGTGTTTTCGAGTGCGACGACGGGGAAAACTGGGAGCATGCAACTAATGTCAACTCTGGTTTCGTTACGCGCCAGCGTAAGCTGCACTACGGGCTAGGGATGGGCAGCGATGTCGACCACGAAGAATTAAAGGGAAATGTATCAGCTGGAATGATAAGCGACACCAACCAGCGTGCTTTCTACGCTGAATGGTTGCGACTGATGACGCAGGAGGGTCAGATGTCATGATTACCACCACCTCTCTAACAGGGCTAAGCTTCATTCAGTCCCGAGTAAGCGAGGTCGAACGCACAGCACTACGCGATTTTCTTTACCAAGAAGCGCGACTACTTGACACACAGAATCCCAAAGCATGGCTTGACCTGTTGGCATCAGATATCCATTACTACATGCCAAGCCAGCCATCGCTATACCGTCGCCAGCTTGAAAAAACATCGACGCAAAAAAAATTAGCACTTTACGACGATAACCTAGACATGCTACAGCGGCGCATAACTCGCATGATTCATCCTACAGCTTGGTCTGAAGACCCGCCGAACAGAACTGTACGGCAAGTCACCAATATCGAAGTCTTAAAGCAGGTCGATGCAGGACCCGAAAAATCCTGGGAAGTGTTTTCTTGCATTGCCATTTACCGCAGCCGAAACGAATCCGATCACGACCTGATTTTTGCGCGTAGGAAAGACCTTATATGCTTACAACCTGAAGGTTTACGACTATCTAAACGCAATATTACGCTTTCGCAAAACACGCTTCTAAGCAAAAATTTAAATGTAATTTTTTGATAATGGAACGACTTTCTAACTATTCCAT
>Ga0214921_10012199_pt1 | contig 10325 bp, 6 predicted proteins | sample LL1505_MetaG_FD_177992 | JGI IMG/M metagenome (GOLD analysis project Ga0214921, IMG submission 177992) | Freshwater microbial communities from Lake Lanier, Atlanta, Georgia, United States - LL-1505 | ecosystem: Environmental > Aquatic > Freshwater > Lake | place: USA: Georgia | collected 2015-05-28
GCGCCGATCTCAGCCCTTTGCCCGCAGTCTGACCCTGGTGGTCTTGGCCGCCTTGACTGGATGCGGTGATGGCACCGACGCTCAAGCGCTACAAGGCATTCGAAGCGGCCTCAATTCGCCAGAGCAAAAGCTCAGAACTGAAGCAATCATCCGGCTCAAGAGCCTGATTCAGAAGCGCCCGTCCCTGGGCGACGCCAGGCTGTTGTTGGCAGACCAGTTGGTGGCAGAGGGCGATCTCCTGGGGGCCAAAGCCGAGTACCAGCGCGCCATCGACAATGGCGCAGCCGCCGATGCGGTGGTGCCAAAGCTGGCGCGCGCCATGCTTTTGACCGGCCAAGGCGGGCAGGTCAATGTGCAGTATGGCAATGAACGCTTGGGCAATCCCAAGGCCGACGCAGATCTCAAGTCAGTCGTGGCCATGGCACGCTTGGCACAGGGCGATGTCCAGGGCGCGACCGCCATCACCGACGAAGCGCTCAAGGCAGTGCCCGAGCATGCCGGCGCGCTGCTGATGCAGGTGCGGGTGGCCGTCAAACAAGGTGATTTGCCCAAGGCGGCATCACTGGCAGATGCTTTGTTGGCGCGCCATCCGCATGACGCGGAGGCACTGGCAACGCGTGCAGAACTCTGGCTGCTCCAGCCCACCGGCCGAGAGCGCGCGCAACAAACCTTCGCCCAGGCGCTCGAGGTTGACCCGAAACACGTCCACGCGCTGGCGCGGATGGTTTCCTTGGCGCTGGCCAGCGGCGATGTGGAGGGTGCGAAAAAGTATCAAAGGCGCTTGCGACAGGCCGGGCCGAAGCTGCTCATCACCGAACAGCAAGAAGCCACGATTGCCTACAGCGCGGGCGACTACGCAGCGGCGCGCGAGAAGTTCCAATGGCTGTTGCGGGTGGCACCTGACAACCTGGTCTACCTGCTGCTGGCTGGCCAGAACGACATGCAGCTTGGTGCATTCATTCAAGCCGAATCCATGTTCTCGAAGGCCCTGGCCCTGCAACCCAAGAACGACACTGCACGTGGCATGCTGGCCCGTGCGCAGCTCCGGCTCGGACAGGTCCCGCGCGCCTTGCTCACGCTGTCACCATTGCTGGAACGGCCAGACGTTGGCGCAGATGTCCTGGCGCTGGCGGCAGAGGCCAACCTGTTGAACGGCAACGCCAAGGCGGCTGATGCCATGTATGCCAGGGTCGCCAAACTCAATCCGACCGACCCGCAGTTGCGCACCACACTCGCAACGGCGGCACTGGGCCGAGAACCCGATGAGTGGGTCTTCAGCCAACTGCGTGCCATCTCGGCCGACGACACAGGAACGGCGGCAGACTTGGCCTTGGTCAGCACCTACCTCAAGCGCGGGCTCTCCAACGACGCCCTGAAAGCCCTAGATGCCATCGAACGCAAACGGCCCAAGGATCCCACCCAGAGACTGTTGCGTGGGCAAATTCTGGTCGGCAAGAACGATCTGTTGGGTGCGCGCGCAGCATTTGACGACGCACTGGCAGTCAGCCCCGGAAACATGAAAGCGGTGGTTGCACTGGCGGCGCTGGATTTGCGCGACAAAAAGCCCGATGCGGCGAAGCAACGGATTCAGGCGCTTCTCAAGCAGCAACCCAAAAACACCAAAGCCATGCTGGCGCTGGCCGAGTTGTCGGCCGGCGACCCCGCCCAGTTTGCGCAGCGCAAGAAGCTGCTCGATTCGGCGGTGCAGGCCGATGCATCCGACATCGACAGCCGCAGGGCGCTCATCGCCCTGTACCTGGAGACCGGCGACCGCAATGCCGCGCTGGTGGCAGCCCAGGCCGGCGTCGCTGCCATGCCCCAGAGTGTCGACATGCTGGAGTTGCTGGCCTGGTGCCAGTTGCGCCTGGGCGAAATCAGCCAAGCACTCAGCGCCTACGGCAAGATCATGACGCTGGCACCACGCAACCCGCGGGGCTATGCAGGGGCGGCAGAACTGCACCTGCGAAGTGGCGACCTGGACAACGCCCGCCGCACCATTGAACGCGGCTTGTCGGCGGCGCCGGGAAACCCGGAGATCCTGGCGCAGTCATTGGTGCTCGCATTGCGCAAGCGGCGCCCGGACGAGGCACAAGCCATCGCGCGCAGTGTCCAGAGAGACCGCCCGAATGAAGCCACCGGCTGGATCTTCGAGGCGGAGGTCGAAGCGAGCCAACAACACTGGGCAGCGGCGGCAACGTCTTACCGCAAGGCGCTTGACAAGTCACCACCTGCGGGATTGCTCCCGAAATACCTGCATGTGCTGAAACTCGACGGCCGGGCTGCAGAGGCGCGGGCCTATGCCGACGCCCAACTGAAAGCCAACCCGAACGATCTGGAACTGCTGTTCTATCTGGCCGACCTTGCCCAGCGCGAGGGTGACTTGAAAACGGCGCGGCGCTTGTACGAAGACCTGCTGCAACGCAAGGCCGATCACCTGCTGGCGCTGAACAACCTGGCCACGGTCTACATGGCGCAAAAGCAAGCGGGCGCGTTACCGCTGGCACGGCAGGCGGCGCTGCTGGCGCCTCAGCAGCCTGCTGTCCTCGACACCTTGGCGCAGGCGCTGGCCTCTGAAGGCAACCTGGGCGAGGCCATCGTCACCCAGAAGCAGGCCGTGCAACAAGCGCCCAACCTGCATGAGTTTCGACTCAACCTGGCCAAGCTCTTGCTGACCAAAGGTGAAAAGGCAGAGGCCAAGCAGGAATTGATCCGCCTTGCCGATCTCGGAAAGGGTTACGCCAAGCAAACAGAGGTCGAGGCTTTGTTGGCAACCCTGGGCGTCACGCCCAGCCGGCGCTGAGCAGCGCACGCTCATTGAACACCGCATGCCCGGTCAATCCAAGCCCGGGTGGCGACAGGCGCACCGAAAACCTTGCATGGCAGCGCCACCAGCGCCCGGCTCACAAACTGTCGCTGTTTCTTACACCTGGCGTGCAGAATGTGATTGAAGTAGCGGCAAGTGCTTGTCGCAATTGGAATTTTCAATACTGGCACATCCTTTGCTCTCTTCGAACGAGCCGCGAAAGTCATCGCGGCCATCTTCAACGAGGACAGGTTCATGAAAACTTTCAAGGCTCTCAAGACCGCGATTGCCGTGGTCGCCATGGCCGCGGCTGGCACGGCATCTGCCACTGCCATCAGCGTTGGTTTCAACTTCATCGGCTTCGGCAATTTCACCGCCGACACCGGTGACATCACCACCGCCAACAACGTCAGCTTCAGTGGTACCAACTACCAGATCAACAGCATCGACACCATTGGCACCACCAACAACATCGGCGTCACGCTGGGCCAGGCCATCAGCCTGACCAACCCGGTTCCGCTGACCCTGGGCGGCTTGATCACCAAGACCTTCACCGTCGGCAGCACGCTCTTCACCGAGACCCTGACGATCGACAGCGTGAACTCCAGCGGCAGCAGCAAGTCGATCACCGCCTCCGGCATCATTGATGACGGCGCTGGCGGTCTCGACCCCACCACCGTGTATTTCTCGGCTGCCTACACCCAGAATGGTGGCCCGTCGGGTCAGATCAACGTGTCGTTCAACAACTCGACCGTTCCTCCCCCCCCGCCCCCGAGCGTTCCGGAGCCTGGCTCGATGGCCCTCGTCGGCCTGGCCCTGGCTGGTCTGGGCCTGACCGCCCGCCGCCGCGCCGCCAAGTAAGCAGCGCAGCAGCGCCCACGCGCTGCGGCAACACCGGGTCGCCAGACCCGGCTGCGACCAACACCCCCTGTGCCGCAAGGTCCAGGGGGTTTGTCATTTCCGGCGGCACACTTGCAGGTCTGCTGCCCCGGCCCTTGCAACCATGCGCACGCCATTCCGACCCGTCCTACGCGCTCTTCACACCCACTGCCTGGCCTGCGGCCTGCTCACCAGCATGCTGCTGACCGGCCTGGCCCACGCAGCCGACCTGCACCTGCGCCTGCTGGAGACCACCGATCTCCACATGAACCTGCTGGCGCATGACTACTACCAGGACAAGCCCACCACCGAATACGGCCTGGCGCGCACCATCACGCTGATCAAGGCGGCGCGCTCCGAGGTGAAGAACAGCCTGCTGTTCGACAACGGTGATCTGCTGCAGGGCAGCCCCATGGGCGACTGGGCGGCGCGCGTCAAGCCGCTGCCAGTGGGCCAGACCCACCCGGCCTACAAGGTGCTCAACGCCATCGGGGTGGATGCCGCCAACATCGGCAACCATGAATTCAACTATGGCCTGCCCTTCTTGCGCCAGGCGATAGCAGGCGCCAACTTTCCGTATGTCAGCGCCAACGTGCATGTGGACGATGGCGACGGCAACCCGGCCAACGACGCCCATGCCTTCACGCCCTGGGTGATCCTGGAGCGCCGCGTCACCGACGAGGCGGGCACCTCGCACACCTTGAAGATCGGCGTGCTGGGCTTCGTGCCGCCGCAGATCCTGGTGTGGGACAAGCAGCAGCTGGAAGGCCGGCTGACGGTGCGCGACATCCAAGAAACCGCCCGCCGCCTGGTGCCGCAGGTGCGCGCCGCCGGTGCCGACCTGATTGTCCTGATCCCGCACGCAGGCTTCGAGCGGGGCGAGACGCCGCGCTTTGCCGAGAACTCGGTGGCCCGGCTGGCCGAGGTGCCTGGGGTGGACGCCATCCTGTTCGGGCATTCCCACGGCGAGTTTCCGGGCAGCTTCTTCGCGGCGTATCCGAAGGTGGACATCGCCCGCGGCACCATCAACGGCGTGCCGGCGGTGATGCCCGGCCGCTGGGGCGACCACCTGGGCGTGATCGACCTGACGCTGCGCCGTGTTGGCGGCGGCTCTGGCGACGGGCCCGCCGGCCGCTGGCAGGTGGTCGACAGCCGGGCCGCCCTGCGCCCCATCACCGACCGGGCCACGCGCCAACCCCTGGTCGATGCCGACCCGCTGGTGGCCACCCTGTTGACCGACGAACATGCCGCCACCCTGGCCTATGTGCGCGGCGCGGTGGGCCGCAGCAGTGCGCCCATCACCAGCTATTTCGCCCAGGTGGCCGACGACCCGTCGGTGCAACTCGTCGCCCAGGCGCAGCTGGACTACGCCCGGCGTGCGCTGGCGGGCACCGAATTTGAGGGCCTGCCCCTGCTGTCGGCCGCCGCACCGTTCAAGGCCGGCGGACGCATGGGCTGGGGCTACTACACCGACATCCCCGCCGGCCCGCTCAGCGTGCGCCATGTGGCCGATCTCTACATCTACCCCAACACCCTGAAGGCGGTGCGGGTGAGCGGCGCCACAGTGCGTGAATGGCTGGAGCATTCGGCCGGCCAGTTCCGCCGCATCGACCCCGCCGGCCCCGCGGTGCAGCCGCTGATCGACGCGCGCTTTCGCACCTACAACTTCGACATGATCGAGGGCGTCAGCTACCGGATCGACGTGACCCAGCCCACGCGCTACGACCCCGACGGCAAGCTGCTGAACCCGGGCGCGCGGCGCATCGCCAACCTGCGGTACCGGGGCCAGCCGCTGGACGACGCGGCGCGCTTCATCGTGGTGACCAACAACTACCGCGCCTCCGGTGGCGGTGGTTTCCCCGGGCTGGACGGCAAGAACATCGTGCTCGATTCACCCGACGAGAACCGCGAGGCCCTGGTGCAGTACATGCGCGCGGCCGAGGTGCTGAACCCCGCGGCCGACGGCAACTGGCGCATCCAGCCGGTGCCGGGTGTACAGCTGCGCTTCGAATCGGGCGCAGGCGCCATCGCCCACCTGGCGCGCTACCCGCAGATCCGGCTGGTCCAAGACAACGGCGACGGCTCGGCCACCTTCGAACTGGTGGATTGACACCCCCCGAAGCGCCTTCGGCGCTGCCCCCCCAAGGGGCGGCCCAGGCGGCCCCGCAGAGCCGGTTCCGCAGCGCCCGCTGGGTCAGCCGCGCTCAGGCGGCTTCCGGCGCAATCGCTTCGGCGTGGTCGTACAACGCGGCCAGGATGGCCTCGCCGCGTTCATCCGCTGTCTCGCTCAGCACATCGATGCGTTCGAAGAACTGCGCCAGGGTCTGACCGCCGCCCGCGCCGTCGTGCAGCCTCGCCTGGCAGTGCTGCAGCCAGCGCGCCTGTTCGGCATCGTCCAGCGTGGCAGGCCAGTTGCGAGCGCGGTAGCGGAACAGCAGTTCCTCCAGCCGGCCGTCCTCGAATGCCGGGCCGCGGCCTGACAGCTTGGCAGCCAGCGCATCGCCGCCCAGGCCACGCAGCCGGTCCAGCGTGCGCCGGTCGGCCGGGCCGATGAAGCCGCCGTAGAGGTCTTCGTCCACATCGGGTGCCTGGGCCGGCGGGGGCCGCTGGAACACCGCGCGCCAGGGCATGGCGGCCAGCGCATCGGCCTGGGCGGCGGCTTGCGCGGCGTGGCGCAGGCCTTGCGCCATGTCCAGGCCCCAGCGCTCGGCCAGGGCCGGCTGCAGGGTTTTCAGGTTGCCGATCACCACCGGGCTCTTGTTGGTGTGGATGGTCTTGATCGGCAGGCGCGCCACGCCCTCGGGCAGGTCGGCCGCCTTGCTGAACATGCGCAGGCGCAGGGTGTCGGCGTCCAGCGCCAGCAGTTCGGTGGGGTCGTGCGCCAGGTCCCACACGATCAGCTCGTTCTTGTTGGTGGGGTGCGGCGCCAGCGGCCACACCAGGCCCAGGCAGCCGCGCTCGGCGGGGTACATGCCGCTGATGTGCAGGAAGGGGCGCTTGCCATCCTGGGCACCATTCGCCAGCGGGCCGATCTCCTGCCACACCGCGTCTTTCTTGCGCAGCTTCAGGCAGAAATCGAACAGCCGTGGCTGGTGGTCACGCACCAGGCGCGCCAGCGCGATGGTGGCGCGCACGTCGCTCAGCGCGTCGTGCGCCGCGGCATGGGCCAGGCCGTTGGCCTGGGTCAGGTGCTCCAGCTTGAAGGACACCCGGCCATCCTCGTGCTGCGGCCATTGCAGGCCGTCGGGCCGCAGGGCATAGGCACAGCGCACGGTGTCGAGCAGGTCCCAGCGGCCGCAGCCGTTCTGCCATTCACGGCCGTAGGGCTCGATCAGGTTGCGCCAGAACAGGTGGCGCGTCACCTCGTCGTCGAAGCGGATGGTGTTGTAGCCCACGCCCACCGTGCCCGGCGCGCCCAGGGCCTGCAGCACGGCGTCGGCAAATGCATGCTCTGGCACGCCGTGGGCCTGGCAGTGCTGGGGGGTGATGCCGGTGAGCAGACAGCTCTCCGGGTCGGGCAGGCAGTCGGGCGCGGGCTGGCAGTACAGCATCACCGGGTCGCCGATCTCGCGGAGCGCGGCGTCGGTGCGCACCCCGGCAAACTGCGCCGGCCGGTCGCGCCGGGGCACGCGGCCGAAGGTCTCGTAGTCGTGCCAGAAGAAGCTGAAATCGTCCATGCCGGCACGATAACCGCGCCGGCCGGATCGGCGCCTTACTTCTTGCCGGCCTTCTTGGCCGGCACGGCCTGGCGCAGCGCGTCGCTCATGCCGATCAGCACGCCCGAAACCAGGGCGGTGTAGCTCTCGGCCAGGGTTTGCGCGGCCTTCAGGCTGGCGGCGCGGGTCTCGCGCATGGCGGCTTGCATCTGGGCCATCTGCGCCGCCAGCTGCTCGGCCGCGCCGCTGGCCTTCAGGCCGGTCTGGGTGCCGCTCAGGTTGAGCTTTTCCAGCACGCTGGCCCAGGGGCCGGCCATCGGGTCGCCCACGGCGGCGGCGCTCTTCTTCAGCGTGCCCAGCAGCGCATCTTCGAACTTGTCCATGTCGGCCAGCGCCTTCTTCAGCTGGGTCTCACGCAGGTCCACGCCCTTGTCGACGAACTGCTGCAGCGCCACGCGGTTGGCTTCCACCGCCTTGATCAGGGCGTCGTCCATGCCGGCCACGGCGTTGTCGAGCAGGGCCTCGGGGTCGACAGCGCCCAGCGGGTTCTGCGCCGCGCCAGTGCCGGCCGCCTGGGCCACCGTGCCCAGCACGCTGCGGATGTTCTTCAGGCTGAGCTCGCGGCCCTGCAGCGCGCCCAGGGTGGTCTTGAACACCGCCTCGCGCAGCTGCGCCGTTTGCTGCGCGCTGGCGTTGGCGAACAGGTCGATCAGGGCTTGCTGGTCGATGCCGAACTTGGTCATGGCGGGTTCCTTCTGCTGGGATGGTGGATGGACACGGTGGCCGACTGTGCCACGCCCGCGCTGCGGCGGGCTGACAGCTTGCGCACTGCGGCGGGCCGGGCCAAGCAGCCACCGACGCCGACGCAGTCCATGCGGGCAGGTGGCCGATCCACCGGCTGCACCCACCCCAACCGCACCATCCTCATCCGGCCTCACGTGGCAGCAGCCACAGTTGCTGCGAGCGCGCCCGCACCGCGCCGCCGGCATCGAGGATGGCGGTACCGGCATGCAGCTTGCGCCCGTCGCGCTGCAGCGGCCAGGCCAGCACGCGGTAGCGTGCGCCCGGTGCCAGCGGCTGGTCGATGGCGACGGTCATGCGCACCGTCATGATGGACGCCGACCGGCCCAGGCGGTGGCTCCAGGCCATGCCGGCCGGGCAGTCGAGCGCGGCCCAGGTGGCCTCGGGCGTCAGCAGGCCGTCGGGGCCGGCCAAATCTGCCGGCGGCACCCAGGTGGTGGCCATCAGGCCGCCGTCGTCGCCCGGCGCGCCCACCGGGCCGACGATCACACCCAGCCCGTCGGGCCGGGCAAAGCCGCAGACAAAGCAGTGCGCATACGGGTCGCCCAGGCCGCGCTGCTGGTGGCGCAGCCGGGCGGCGAGGCCGGCGGCTTCGGCCTCGCCGTCGGCCGGTGCGGCGGGCACGGCCAGGTCGAGGGCGGCCGGGGCCGCCTCGGCCACCACGGTGTCGCCGTCGAGCAGGGCCAGGGCGCCATCGGGCTGAAAACGCAGCGGCAGCGGCCGGCCCAGCGGCACCGGGGCGCGCAGGGCCACCGACACCACCGGCGCCACCGCCTGCCGCACCAGGCGGCGCGCCAGCGCACCGGCCACCCAGCCGCCGTTGCCGCTGGTGCGCGGGCCGTTGTGGCGGGGGTCGATGCTGAGCGTGTCGGCCGTGTCTGGCAGGGTCGGGGTCAGGTCAGGGGTCATCGCCAGGTCTCCGTCATGCCTGCAAGCTGCCGGCCGCCCGGCCCGCAGGCGGTGTGCCGGCAGGGCGGCGCAGCCGCCACAGCAGGAACAGCGCCACACTCAAATTCAGTGCGTTCCACAGCGCGCCGTTGATGAAGGCTGCGTGGTAGCTGCCGGTCACATCGAACACCTTGCCGCTCATCCAGCCGCCCAGCGCCATGCCGAACAGGGTGCACATGATCACCGTGCCCACCCGGGCGCCGGCCTCGGCCGGCGGAAAGTGCTCGCGCACGATGATGGCGTAGCTGGGCACGATGCCACCCTGGAACAGGCCGAACATCGCCGACACCACATACAGCGACAGCAGGCTGTCGAAGGGGATGAACAGCAGCAGCGCCAGGCCCTGCAAAAAGCTGCCCAGCAGCAGCGTGCGCACCCCGCCGATGCGGTCGCAGATGGCGCCCGAGACCAGCCGGCTGACGATGCCACAGGCCAGCATCAGGCTGAGCATCTCGGCACCGCGTGCCGCGCCGAAACCCAGGTCACCGCAATAGGCCACGATGTGCACCTGCGGCATGGCCATGGCCACGCAGCAGGCGGTGCCGGCCACGCACAGCAGGCCCTGCGCCTGGTTCAGGCTCAGGCCGAAGGGGCGGTCCGACGGCACCGGGCCACCGGCCTTGACGGGTGCATTCACTGCCGCGGGCGACTTGGCACGCATGGCAGCAGCCAGCGCCAGCATGCTGACGACGCTGAAGATGCCCAGCCCCACGCAGGTGGGGCGCCAACCCGCGGTCTCGACGAAATGCTGCACCACCGGCGGCCAGATGGCCCCGGCCAGGTAGTTGCCGCTGGCGCACACCGCCACCGCGATGCCGCGCCGCTTGACGAACCACAGCGAGGTTTCGGCGATCAGCGGCACGAAGGTGGTGCTGCTGCCCAGCAGGCCGATCAGCAGACCCTGCACCGCCGCGTAGCCGGTGATGCTGCCCGCCATGCCGCAGGCCACGAAGCCCAGGCCCAGGCTGAGCGCGCCCAGCACGATGACCGGCACGATGCCCAGGCGGTCGGCCAGCTTGCCCATCAGCACGCAGCCCAGGCCGAAGCCGACCATCAACAGCGTGTAAGGCAGCGACGCCTGGGCCCGGCTGATGCCGAACTCGGCCTGCACCGCCGGCAGCATGACCGACACCACATACATGCCGGCCGAGCCGATGGTCATCAGCAGCAGGGTGGCCAGCAGGCGCCACCAGGCCTGGCGGGAATCGGGTTGCGACAGGCTGGTTTGCATCGCCCGA
>Ga0214921_10012200_pt1 | contig 10323 bp, 11 predicted proteins | sample LL1505_MetaG_FD_177992 | JGI IMG/M metagenome (GOLD analysis project Ga0214921, IMG submission 177992) | Freshwater microbial communities from Lake Lanier, Atlanta, Georgia, United States - LL-1505 | ecosystem: Environmental > Aquatic > Freshwater > Lake | place: USA: Georgia | collected...
TTTGAACCTTTTATGCGCGCATCATTACAAGATCCTACTATTTTACAGGCTCTATCTCAGAAACGTGAATACCTGAAAAAGGTTCTGGGCTCAGCAGGTGGTCAAGGTAGGCCAGATGAAGATCTTCCTGTAAATTTTGCACCGATTCCATATGTCATGAAGGAGGAAGATTTCGTGGAGAAAATTATAGTGCCAGAGGCAGCAAGTGAGGCAGATCGCGTTGAGCTCTGGATTCGCCAGGGAAATTTCCTGGCAAAGAAGAATAAGATGCCAATGCCCATGGTATTCACTGAGGCTTCATGCTGTTTATCCCCACTTTCAGAGGCAGATGAATTCTGGACAAGAGGCCAGGCTAGACAAAGCCTTCCACCTTTCTCCCAGCGCACAGGTGTAGCGGCTCCTCCGAAAATTACTAGAATTGAACCTACGATGAAGCCCTCTCAGATTTCCAGGCCTCTCCCCAGCCCCCCTGAATCTAGTTATTACCAGCTTTTCTTAAAGGTGTGTTATGATGGAGAGAAGAAGGGTCATAGCCACGAATTTGGCTTAACTCATAAGTGTATGTGGTGTGAATTAAGCTTGCCTACTGAACTAGAACTTTTAACACCTGAACAGGGGCTTACCGCAATTGAAATTCAGGGTATAGAGGTTACTAAAGAAACATTTGAGGATTTATTAAATGAAACCCATAGGGTAAATGCATTTACTACAACTATGATAACCGAAATTCCAGGACCATTGGCAAATTGGGAAGCCTTAATAAAAATAGAACCAGAACCATTTGTGGGATATAGGGAAGTAATGGCTACAACAACGGTCGAATTAAATAAATTGCCACCAGATGCAAAAGAGGTAGAGGTTGCTTTAGCATTATCTGATTTCTCTACACTTGCTGAGGAGGCTGAGAATAATTTTAAGCGACGAATGCCTCAAACACAATATGACGTATTTGATTCTATAGAACGAGGTGGGGCTGGTTCAATTCTTCGTTTTTTGCAGGCTTATATCTTAGTCCCAGTAAGCCAATTTACTTCTAGGAATTCCCCTAGTATAAGAATTCCAGAATCATGGGGTCTAAGTCGGCAACATCAACAGGATGTAACTGGATTTCTAACAGAACATCGCAGTTACCTAATGAAATTTAATAAGGTAGGTGTTACACCGTGGTTAAAGGCAAAGGTAGAAACATTAATTGCACAAGTTAGACCAATCCTAGATATAATTGATACTCTAAGACCAATGCAGATTCCTGGAGGAAAACAGACATATGACTATTTTTTGAAATTCTGTCTATATGCACCACTTGCTAATTTTGCAGATCCAGATATTTTACCAATTGCAAAAGATGCAGAATCACCTTCTCATCTAGAACCTGAGGCATTATTCCCTGCAAGATTTGTCAGTGAAATGTTAAATAGATTTAAGGTGGAGGGTCTGAAACTCACACCTGAGCAGATTAGAGAGTTAATTGCGGCGAGGAAAGAAGAAGAAAAAGCTAATATTCTGAGAACAATGACCAAGATGTCACGTGCTGAGAAAGATATTAGCAAGATTCAAATGAAGCTTGGTTTAGGGGATTGGGCAGTTGGTGGAACTAAGGCTATATATGCATATGATCCAGAACAGTATGATAAGGAAAAAGATCAGAGAGCTAGAGCGGGTATTGTTGATTTCACTGAATTCAATCCTGAAACGGCTCCAGGGCAGGGTGGAGCTATAGGCCACGATGCTCTAGGATACGAGCAGGGAATGGGAGATGAAGCAGGTTATATTGATGATAAAGAGCTTGGTAATATAAATGGATTTGACGATGATAATTGAGATAGATAAAAGAAGTTTCTAGAAAAAATATAAATATTCATTAATAATAGACATTATCTAGATGACTATTATTAACGGAATTGAGATAGATATTGTGCCTGCTCCACCTGATACTACTAAACTTGCAATTTTTAATAATGATAAACTGGAAAATAAATTACACGTAATTGCCGTTATTTCTAATCCGTGTCAATATGCCCGACGATATATCTTAGCTAGAGAATTCATTAAACGCATGGAACATGAGGACTCTATTATCTTGTATGTGGTGGAGCTTGCTTATTGGGATCAAAAGTATTATGTTACTGAAAAGGGAAATAAACGTCACTTACAACTAAGAGCTACGGTTCCTCTTTGGCACAAAGAGAATATGATTAATCTGGGAGTAAAGAAACTTCTACCCCCTACATGGCGTGCTTTTGCCTGGATAGATGCGGATATTGAATTTGAGAGCACAACCTGGGCCTCCGACTCATTAAAATTATTAAATGGAGCCAAGGATGTAATACAGCTTTTCAGTCATGCAGTTGATATGGATTCGCAAAAAAATGCCATGTCAATATTTCCATCCTTTGGATTCCAGTATTCCAAGGGGGTATCGTATGGCAAGACTGGAATAAATATGTGGCACCCTGGATTTGCATGGGCCTGCACACGTAAGGCATATGAGAAGATGGGCGGCCTGTATGAGATGAGTATATTAGGTTCAGGTGACACCAATATGGCATTTTCGTTTTTAGGAAACGGTATAAAAAGTATAAATGAGAATGCTAGCCAAGACTACAAGGATTCTGTAGATAAATTTAATTCCAGGGTTAATAATCTGCGTCTTGGTTATATTCCTGGTGTAATACGTCATTATTTTCATGGAGCAAAGAAGAATCGTAAATATAGTGAGCGCTGGAACATTTTGATAGATAGTATGTATTCTCCTCAGCTGCATATCACTTATAATAAGGATGGCTTGATTATGCCAACTGCAGAATGCCCTAAGAAACTTCTAACTGATATCATGACGTATTTTTCTGAGCGCAATGAGGATGACTATTTTTAGAAATCTGATAAAGTCGCATTGTCAGAATGGTAACCGAGCACCCACAAGGTTAAATGCCGTTATTAATCAATAAACTATAATAGATGAGGCGATTAATCATCGCAGGATTAGTATATTTAACAGGTATTGCTGTAATCTTAGTGATTAAGCCGCAATACATGTTCCGAGAGGATGGGCGATGGAAGGAATTTGGCATAGGCCGTGATCCTGCAAATTTTACCCATGTGCCATTTTGGCTTTTTGCAATCATTTGGGCAATTGTATCCTATGCATCTGTATCAATTATTGAAGATAGTATTTATGGCAATGATGAGTATAATACAAAAAATTCAAGGGTAAATAGTCAACAAGAGTTAACTCCCGGATACTATATGTTAAATGAAGGTGCTACTGGAAGAAATGGAGTCCCGCGCTATGTATATCTAGGTCCAGAGGAACCTGAACTATAATTCTGGACATAGTTGAGCAATACCATTCATAATACTTTGAGTGTATAATGCTATCCAGAATCCATAGAATCCCGAGGAAATACCAGCTCTTTGCTCTGCCGGCCATTCCTGGACTAAACCTTCAATAGGCCATCGTAGGTTAGTGAATGCATTCAATATGGCCCATATTAATATTTGTGGAATTGGAATCATAGCAACATTTTTCAATTGATCGATCCATTGAACTTGTTTGCAACTTAAATACTGAATTAAACAATTTGTTAAATATCCTAGAAAAACGGATATGAGTGGAAAAAATACAATAGTTCCTACCCAATCTGGTAAAGTGTCAATATGGATGATTTTACTATCCCATAAATAAATAAATATAGTAAGAGCAACTGCAACTAATAAAGAAAGCGACATACGTATGGAGCCTGTTACAGTTGATTTAATCATTGGTTCACTTGTATCAGCCATCTCTGATTTACAAAGGAAAAAGATATGAATATTCAACCGACATTATAAGCAGATGGCATCCCAGGTAAATAGGGATTTCTTTAAGAAGGCTAAGAAGGTTGACCGGGCAATTGAACTAAGAGATAATGAGGCAGTCATTCCGGCAGTAAAAGAAAGGGCTGAAGTGCGTGCTAAACTACCAAATCGACGCCTATTAACAGTTGAAGAAAGATCGGAAATAGTTCAAGAACGAATGGCCTCGTTAAAATCCTTAGAGGAAGAAATTGAGGTTGAGCGCAAGGTATTACTGGAATCGGTAAAGTTATTTGAATCAACTAACTCTGGAGCATCGGAGGTTGTTTCTCAGAATCTTAAGATAAAGAGTCTTATGGAAAGACGTTCTAAGCTTTCTCGGCCAGAGTCATGGATTGAAGTATTAAGCGGTCTTACTTTGAAAGATGTATTTGCTAGTAAGAGAGATGATCGAAAAATAGGTGCAGATTTATTTCAGGTTAAGCGTCGTGTAGAGCCTATATTAAGTCTCTATGTTGACTTGGATTTAGCAGCTGCAGATGCAGATGCTAGCGCTGCAGATGCTAAAGCTACCGCTAAACCTGGAACATTAGCTTCAATAGCAGAAGCTCTTACAGCAGAGCCTTCTGGAGAAACTGCAGCTCCAGTTACCGCCGCTCAGGGTGTTATTATAGGTCAGAAGAGAGTTATTAAAACAAAGAAACTAGCTGCAACAGCACCAGCTGGACCTGTATCATTTACACTATAGTAGTGCTAAAGCACATTAAGCCTAACCAGAAAGAGGATATTCCTTTAATTTCTTTTCATTTTTATCACAATTTACTTCTTCTACTTTATATCTATAGCAAGCTCCATTAGGATCCTTGTATACTAGGGCATCCACAGTTGTCGGATGAGGATATTTGTAAATAACCTCATGTGCACCACGTCCTCCTAGACCCACATATAGTAGTCCAGATGCTAGGCCTATAATAAATGGCATTAATTGAAAAAATTCAGGTATAGCATACATCTTATCCTAAGTATGTTATAGAAGTAAATCATGCTAATAGATGCATTAAAAAATCCTATTTTCAAGGTGCTAGTTTCATTTATGTTCGGTTTAGCATTAGTTCTTGTAGTATCTCCAATTTGCCGTGGGCGTTCATGTATGGTGGTAAAGGCACCCCCAATTCACGAGGTCCAGGATTCAGTATATCATATTGCTTCAAAATGCTATAAGTTTGAAACAGTTCAGATGGAGTGTCCTGCACAAGGGGTAGTTGAAGCATTTGAGAATATTCGTGTATAAGGCCTAGCCTATATGCTTTGCCAAAGTCTTATGCGCTTGGAGATCCCGGGTTTCTTTATACTAAAGAAAAAGAATGGCAAACGCTGGAACTCTATTATCTGACCTAGACGGTAAGGCGCCACTTTCTGGAGATGGGGATCTAGTTAAGATGATTTACCAGGACATGAATTCTAATCAAGATATGCGTCCGGGCACATCATCTGGAGTTGCACCTGGTGGTGTTCAGGGCCCTATGATGCCTATGCCTCCTCCTCAGCAATCAACACAGCAGTATCAGATGGATTCTGGTCCTCCTACTGCCCATATTATAGGAGGTCAGCATCCTACTTCTGCAGATTTTGCACAAATGCTCCAGAGTTCTGCTCCTGGTTTTGCCGCAGCAGGAAACTGGGATAATTCCTCAGGACAACAGGGCTCTTCACAGCAGGCTCAACTTGCTGCTCAGATTGCATCAATGCAGGCGAGTCAGGGTAAGGCATGGTCGGCCTATCTGGGAGATGAGATGAAGACCCCTATTTTAATAGCAATTCTAGTATTTATTGTGAATTTGCCCTTTTTGAGTGTCCTTGTTGCACATTATGCACCATGGATGTTAAAGTCTAGTGGCGATATGAATATGTATGGTCAGCTTTCAAAGGCACTGTTAGTTGGAGGGTTATTTTGGGGTTCTAATCGTATCTTACTTCCTTTGCTATGATAATATAGATGAATCTTCCCGAGTCTTCACCTTGTATATTATTAGTGGTAGTAGCAATTGTGTTAGTTCTAGTCTTTGGAAAATTTGATATATCAATGTTATTTGCAGCCCTTGGAGCTTTTACAGTTACATTTGCACTAACAAATTCGCTAATGTTTGGAACTATTTCTGGAGTTGTTGCATTAGTTGGTATTGCATTTTTTATGAAAACTAAGGATGGATTTAATACACATACCCCGCCAATTAATATTTCAAATACTATAAGATTTATAAAACAAAAGAAACAGGGAGATGAGGGATTTATAAGCCAAGTGTATGAGAATATCAAAATGTCTGGATATGGTTCTCCCGGCTTTGGAATAGCAGGTCCTCTTGTTGAGGGATTTGAGGATGAAGAAAAGGCAAAGAAGGTTGGGAAACCAGCAACAACTGAAAATTCTAAAGAGGAAGAAGAACTTCCTATTAAAAAGGTGGAAACTAAGGCTCCTGAGAAACAAGAAATACCTGGGCAATTTAAACTTGGTGAAATTCCTACCCAGCTAAAGAATGGTCCACACATTGATGCAGGCTCAACACTTATAAAGGCGATTCAGGGCCTGAATCCAGAACAAATAAATGCAATGTCAAAGGATACTCAGCAATTAATTGAAACGCAGAAAAGTCTTATGGGAATGCTTGGAACAATGAAGCCAATGATGCAGGATGGAAAGGAGTTAATGGAGACATTTCAGCAGATGTTTGGGCAATAAACTTACGCTTTTTTTAAAAAAGCGAACCAAAAATTCTTTCTTACACATTTTCAAAAAAAGTGTAACAAAGCATCAATTAGAATGCCTCGTTGCCCCCCAGGGATGGTATGTTTTCCAAATAGATTCGATTTATTTTCATCTTCTTCATTTACTCTACTTATTATTATGGGTATAGTTGTAATATTGGTAATTTGGTCACAAAAGAGTCTACCAAATGTTATTATCTTACCATCTACATCAAATAGCCAAGGGCAATGGCAAGGCCAAGGGCAAGGCCAAAGCCAAGGCCAAGCTCCAATAAGAGTAAATGTGCAAAATTCAGGCCGCGGAGATGATCGTTATACTCGCGCTCCTGAGCCAGAGCGTGACTGGGATACTCCTCCAGATTATTCGCGTATTCCTAATCCTGATAGACCTTTCAATATTCCCACCCAGGGCATTCCCGAACAGTATCAATCCATGGGAATTGTAAAAACATCTGATGGTAAGCTTCTACCCCTATTTGGTCGCAGATCTATATCTTCAAGGGAGCGCTACAATTACTATACACGCACAGATTCATATAATCCTCTACCAATTCCAATTGAAATGAAAGGACGCGATTGTCAAGATCAGGTGGGATGCCCAGAACTTTACAATGGTGACAGTGTTAAGCTTTCTGCAACAGGTGAAATGGGTGAAGTGACGATATATAAGGTGCGAGATATAATCCGTTAAACATTTACTATTATATAGTAAGTAATAATGTCAGATATGCAATGTCAATCAGGTGATACAACTGGATTTCCATTATTATTATCTCAATCAATCTTTTCAGATTGGCCAGCTACTAAGAATTCTCAGGATCAAATAAAAAAGGCAATTGTTCCGACTGATTTCACAGTAAGTTGGGGACCTCCGACACAATCTGCTAGAATTTCAGTAATCCACGCAGCTGCAGAAAATGGTTTACCTGGTAAATTTCAAATCCGAGGGATGGATACAATAACAGATAATACAACTCTTACATATGGCAATGCAAATTATAAATGCTCAAGTGTTTTATCTATTGTTCAAAATCAACACAAGAATCTAAATCAGGGGTCCGATGCATTATATGAACTTATTTTGTCATTCCAGATCGCAAATAAATCAGATAATCCTAGTTCGCCCGATATTATATTATTAACACGTCCAATTGTTTTTTCTCAAACGAATAATTCCTCTACATTTTTATCTGCAGTAGATACTGCAGCAGCAGCACAATCAGGGACAACGACAACATCTCTTGATATGTCTACATTATTTGGATATAATTCATCAAACTTAATGCCAATGATTTCTTATCAAACATGCTTACCAGTTAAACTTACTAATACTAACGCTTCCCCGTATACAACCATGACTAGAAGTATCCGTATGCGTGTAAATGTAGTTATTCAACCTTTATATGTGATTCCTAGCGAAAATGGACTTGGACTTTGCAGCACAGTTAATAAATATACTCTTGTAACTGAACCTAGAAAATTAGTCGATGTTTTTCTATATAATTATAATAATCCAGTCTTTGGTGGAGTAAATGCAAATGTGTATATTCAATTTAAAGATGGATTTGGATCAGATGGATTTCCAACACCTCTACAATCGTCGAATAAAAAAGACTATCTTGTATTACTAGGGCAAGGTGCACGTATATCTGTTTTAACTGAACTATTAAATAAGATAGTGGTTCTAATTCCTGAGTCATTTCTCGGTAAATCTTTAGGAGAAATTGCAAATTCAAGCAAGCTTCCCCCAGTCAACCCTAAGAAAAAGAGATTCAAATGTTACACTATAGATCCACTGAAGGATGTGGTAGGTGATCAGATTATGATAGATCCTACAACTGGGCAAAGTTTAGTAGACACAATGAAACAGAATACACTTGATGCAAATGGAGAGGCTGTTGAACAAACAACATATTATACACTTTATGGAGATGAAATTAAAGGATCTCTTATTGTGAAACTTACAATTCCAGTAAGTCAGAATTCATGGAATATTACTGATTTAACTGCATTTGTAACTCAAGATGGAAATCGTGTAAGAATTGCATTTGCATCATTAACAAATACACACGTGGTTAATCAGTCCCTAAATTATATTGGTGATTATTCTACCTTGAATTCTGCTATGTTTACTCTAAATAATGCTTCTGGTGATATTATTGTAAGTAATGGTCAAAGACCACTAGATCTTAATGATAGTTTACAAGATGACACTGGGTCAGTTAATATTAATGTAATAACTATAAATGGTACTGCTGGTTCTTCCGGCATACTTCCAGGTGATGTAGAAGACATACTTGTTTTTATATGTATAGGTATTTGGACATTAATGCTTGCAATCTATCTTTGTTTTATTATGAGTAAGATACTCTTCCTCGATGAGGATGAATCATTTCCAACATATCATATTATAATATTCTGTGTTCTTTTAGCTGGATTGACACTATTTTCCTTATATTTTAGAGAAGGCGAAGATTCAGTAGATCCAAGAAAGAATGGAGTTGCAAATGCCCTTGATCCAAATAAGAATGGAATTGTAAAGTGATTATTATAACATTATAATTATTAGATATGTCTGAACTACATGCATTTTTACTATGGTTGATATTTGTTGTAATATCAGCTATAGCAATTGGTTATTTTATAAAATATTATTCCTTAAATTCAGATTCTAGAAATGAGGGATTTATTGTATATACCTGCCCCGTTGGTTCTACTAAATACATTACAAATAACGGCGAAACAAATTGTTGCAATGGTGATATTGTAGATTCAAAATGTACTGGAAATAATGTATGCTCACTATCTCCTACAAACACACTTCGTTTGCCAACATGTCATGATTATGCAAAGAATGAAGTAGATACTGCAGCTGCACAGTATTGTTTTCCTGTAATGCCATATTATTTTGCATCTAGTGACGGTTTATTAAGAGGATGCTCTGCATCACATGCTACTTCTGATGGAACCGCACCAGCAGATCAAACTATGTTACAATGTAGACTATATCCCACAGCTGCACTTGATAAGGTTCGTTTAGATAGTTGTTATAATTATAAATTAAATCAGGATACTTTAGGAAAGCCTACAAATTGTCCTGCACCTATTCCGACATTACCTGAATCATTTATTCCAGTGAGAAATACGGTTTTAATGAACTCCTTTACAATAACATCCGATTATGAACTTGAATTTGATATTACACCTACTGCGGATCCAGCTCCTGAGTGGAGAAATATAATTCATTTTTCAAGTAATGATCAAGATGGTGGTGCATTTGGTTCTCGTAGTCCAGCAATATGGTTTGTTCCAGGAACACATAATTTACATGTTAGAGTTGGTGATTTTGAAAATTATAATTTTGGCTTTGACAGTGAAGCAGGTTGCAGTCTAAATAATCAATCACATGTAATTCTACGGTGCAAAGGAAAAAATTTAACATTGTATATAGATTCAAATGTGTATACGTTAACACAACCAACTAAAAGGTATAACGGAAATGTAAAGGTGTATGGATCAGATCCTTGGTGGTCTCCCGCTGGTTGCAAGATTGATAATTTAAGAATACATACAGTTACTCCTACATCTTAATCACTATATCCATTCCTATTCCCATGCTCCATAGCATTCACATGCTTTGAATCATCGGGAAAGAGTGATTGTGATCTTGATCCCAGGGGCTCCGTATTCAGAGCATGCTTCTCATCAATCGATGAATCCACTGGTTTAAATTCATTATCCTGATCTTCTGCCTTGGAAGTAAAA
>Ga0214921_10012202_pt1 | contig 10320 bp, 19 predicted proteins | sample LL1505_MetaG_FD_177992 | JGI IMG/M metagenome (GOLD analysis project Ga0214921, IMG submission 177992) | Freshwater microbial communities from Lake Lanier, Atlanta, Georgia, United States - LL-1505 | ecosystem: Environmental > Aquatic > Freshwater > Lake | place: USA: Georgia | collected...
AGAGTTCAAACGCTGGGCATGTATGACTCCCGGAGAGCTTGAATCAATCACAACAATCACAAACTAACTATCATCATGGCCCGTAAAATTGATATCCAAGTCCGTACATTTACGGGCTGGCGCACACACTACGTCACAGAAGCTTTTGATAAATGTAAAGATGCCAGAGCACATTTCCTACAGGTTTGTGCTGCTGGCGACTGGGCAATTCCACCACAAGACGTAAGATGTAGGTTCAGCCGCCTCGTTGCTGATAATGTGAGTGGTTTCGATTATATCGAGTCGCCACTGATTGAGTCTATTCTTGGTATTTCGCCAAATCACACACTACTCTAGCACTCACTCACTAACACAATCGCCATGTTCTTTGAAATCATCTCAATTGGATTCAATGTTGATGCTTCAGACGAAAATCGTACAACGTCAGAAAGGTACAATCTTGAACTGGAATTAAACAACGAATTTAGGGGTTTACTTATAGAAGCTCCTGACTCTGATTCTGTGCCTGAACTAGTAGAAACTATGGCAGGATTTCCCATAGCTACCATTATGGTTAAGCCTGTGCATCCTTTTCTCAAACTCAACACACACTAACCTCACTAATCCAATGGCACAAACACTTCAACAACTCAAAGAATCCGTAGAACGTCTGATTGAGCAACAAGGAGCAGAAGCATCTTGTGCTGCTCTCATCTTCACCAAAGAAAATGTATTCAACATGGATGATGATGGAAATCCAGTCTATTGTAGTGAGGAAATCACCGACCAAGTTCTTAATGACTTGGATGGAAATGATTACCTTATAGAAAAAGCATTTGATTGTATCACTGATTACATTGGTGATACATTGCGGAAAGATCACTAACTACAACACACCAACATCACACAACATCACACAACATCACACAACATCACACAACATCACACAACATCACACAACATCACACAACATCACACAACATCACACAACATCACACAACATCATGACTTCCAACCTGCTATCTATTGGAGTTGGCAATGCCAAACTCAGCAAGTCCACGCTGACACTTTCCTTACCAGCGGGTAGGACTTGCCCAGGTGCTAAAGACTGTAAGGCTTGGGTTAATCCATTTGGTAAGATTCAAGACGGCAAACACACTATATTTAGATGTTTTGCCGCATCAAATGAAGCGTCCTACCCCAACGCACATAAGTCTAGGGCGCATAATTTACACACAATAACAGACGCATTACAATCTAATACTGAACATAGTGCTTGCGATTTACTAAAGGCAAGCATCGACAATAAGTTAACTAAGTCAATCGATAAGTTTAGAATCCATCCTAGCGGTGACTTCTTCAGCGCCGCATATTTACAGATGTGGCTTAACGTAATCGAGCAATATCCAACTATAAAGTTTTACGCTTACACAAAGTCGTTACAGCTGTTTGTCTTTAACAACAGCCTGATACAGTTGCCTGATAACTTCTTTGTAACAGCTTCGCACGGTGGCTGGGATGAACATCTTGAAAGTCTATTCCCACGAGTGGCTTATGTTGTAAACACTGAAGATGAAGCTGCGGAACGTAACTTAGAGGTTGATCATGACGATAGCCACTGCTTTGGTTCAAAGTCATTCGCTCTCCTAGTACATGGAACACAGCCAGCTAATAGTATCGCCGGGGCCGCTATTAGAGCACGTCGCAAAGCTGGCAAACATGCTGGCTACTCTTACAAGACTAAGCAACCATCACTTGCAGTAATTTAAATGTCTACAAATCAAGACTCAAGTATTAAGTTTCCTTGCACATCGTGCGGCCTATGTTGCACTATGGTCGGAGACATACTAGACAAAAAGGACAAAGTAGAAGACCCCTTAACTAAACAACTGATCGATGAGTTTCCGTATGCAACCCACGCGGGTGTGTGTGTGAGAAACTTGTAGATAATAAGTGTTCAGTTTATGAAGATCGCCCAACCCTATGTGACATAACCAAAGTCGCAACTTTAAGAGGGTTTGACTTACCAACTTACTACAGACTTAACGCCACTTTATGTAACAGTTGGATCCAACTCAACAAGCTAGACAAATCCTTCCTAATCAACATGGAGCAATTCGATGACCTTAACTAAGTACAAAGTGACCGTTGACTTTGAATCAAACGATGGCGAACAATTTAGTAAGACAATCATTAGGCATTTTCCTACATCTAAAGATGTACAAAGATATGCCGCTGGGTTTGCAGATGGATTAGCTATAGGCTGCGATGGTGTAGTCTTAACTACAAATACGTACCTTATATCCTGACACTTTTAATTTTATTATGTTAAACTTTATATGCACTTCAGTAGCTACATGTTTGCAAAGTTATTTAGGAGCTGGGTATATTGCACTCCAAACACCCACGCTGATTATTTACATAAATGATTGGTCACCATATACTTATATATGTAACCGACAACAAGACATTTTAATGTGCGAAAGAAAATTTAAAAACGAGTATTAAAGTTAACCCCAACGCTTTTATTAGGTACATTAACATTAAACTCTGTGTTACCTGCCTTTACGTTAAAGTTACCAAAAGGATCTAGTTTAATGGATCCTGTATCATCTGTAAAAGTTAAGGGTGTGCCTGTAGAGAATCCTGTTATTAAATCTTGCAATTTACCGTATGCTGGGTTAGTACTTTTAGCTCCTTGTATAATAGCATTCGGGATTGCATTAAATGCAGCAGTAGGAGTTAAACGTTCTCCTGCATACCATTTAGGCAAAGAATAAGATTCAATTGTGTTACCAGTTCCGTACTGAGGTCTAGCTCGTATAGTTTCTGAATAGGGATCTACAGAAGTAATGTTTGGTATTTTATAATCCGGAAAGTTTTTTTGATATTGATCAATTTGATCTAATAGTTCTCTAACGTTAGGCATGATCTTAGTTTAATTCCTTTCACTTTTAATTCTAACTATGAAACTCACAGTCAACATCTATGCAGATCCCAGCCGCAGCTGGGCCGCAATCAAACGGGATACAGCTGTAGCGATCATGGAAGATCACTTCGCAGACATAAGCGAATACAGTTACCAGCGAGGTAAAACTATTTACCTAGAGGAAGATGATGACTTCCCGCTGTTTGTATCGTGCGCCAAGGCTAAAGAAGTTGAGTTAGATATCTGCTACCATCACACAGATCGAATCAGTCAGATACGTAACTACGCTTCATTCGACCCAGATTGTAACGATACTTATAGTGTTTTGCGCTTTATAAATGATGATAGGGCTCTGCAAAGTGAGCGGGTTCGATGACCGTGGACCCACGCAACAACGCGTTAGTTTCTAAAAAGTATTGCGAGCGCCAAATTGAGTCGCAAATTGCGTACAGATTGGGTTATTTAACTTATACAAAAAATTAAATTAGTATTACTATTAACACAGTAATAAGGTGTGCCACGCGGCGACTTTAAATGCAATTAAATACACCTTAGGGTCTAAAACATATATAGTTTTCTAAAGGTTCGCAAATCGGACTAGGATTTATTAGTAGAAAAAGAGGTTTAAAACTATAGTACGACCAAGAAACCCTCTCCTTCTGTGCGTTGTGTGCCTTTCTCCTTTGCGCTATGATTATCTAGTGATCCCTCGGATTTCCGTGCCTCAAGAACAACAAACCCGGACTACGACTCAGTTTGATGTATTTGCCAAAGATAAAGGTTCTTGGCGCTTTAAGTGTCGGATACCTGCTACAACGGCTGAACAAGCCAAACACAAAGCGTTAATGGATTTTAATCTGCTTCCCGAAGCTGTGACTGTTTACCCTTCTCGCTGAGGCCTTATGTATATTTCTGTAAAGATAACTAGGGCTCTTGGTTTGACGTACTATATTCTCGGTTGGTACGCTCTGTTCACCTCTAGTCTTGTGCTCAGTCTGTTTCTGCTGTTTTGTGGCTTAACTCTGCTGCACCTCTAGCGGCAATGCTTGGGGCTCCTAAGCCATTGGCTTTAGGAGTAGGGGTTCGATTCCCCTCATTGTCTTTGCCTCCTGTGGAGGCATCTATTCCCTTCAACATCAAATCACATGGCAACAATCAACTTTCAGCGTTTAGTTCAGGAAGGTCGGGCAGCAGCTACGGCTTGGAATGAGTGCGACAATGCTCTGACAGCCTGTAACGAAGCTTTTGGTGCTCCGTTTGAGATCACTAAGGACAAGCTACAGACTGACATTACCGTGGCTGGCGCACACAACTTTGATCTGTCTGTATTCAGCGGCAAGGATTCTGCCTTTAAGTTTCCTGAGGTTGAAACGAACATTATTGTTCGGATCACCCGTATCCCCACGGCTCACAACAAGATCGATAAGATTGACGAAAAGATCTTTAAGCTTGAGCAGCAACTTAAAGTTGCCAAGATCGAACGCAAGAAGCTTGTCGAACAACTAGCAATAACCGGTGACGTAGATATGGTTACCGATAAAATTTCCCTTGCGTTCACCCGTTTAAAATGACAAGCCCGTATCCTTTTTTCTTGATCTTGACTGGACTTCTCCTTATAGCAACATCTGCGGGTTTGAAGCACAAGCCCCAGATGCATCAAGAAGCCCAAATCTGTAGAAACCCTGTGATGTATGGTCCAGGGTGCTGACTGTGATACACTTCCGTGGGATCCAGTGGTCGTCTTACGCGGGGCGACCATTTCTCTTTATTAACTAGTTCAATTCATTTAACTAACCATGAATTCTTATTTGCTTTCTTGTTCTATCTCTGCCAACGTTAGGCAATCAATCCAAGTCAAGTTCAACGATCTTAAATTGCCTGCCTCAGTTGTAGACACTTTGGAGAAGAACAACACTGTTTCTTTGCGTCCAAACTTGTCTAATGCTCTTAAGGCTGAACTTGATGCGTTGCGTGTCATGCAACGGGAACTATATGACAGCTACTGTTTGCACTTTGGCGACAATCATTTTGTAACTTCAAATTACTTTGAGGAAGCCAACAATCTCATTAAGTTTATTCGTGCCCAGGCTACAGTTTCTAACGCAAAACTATTTGAACTCTGGGAAGAAGAGCACAGCAAATGGTGTGAAACAGTTGAAGGTTTCTTGCACCCATTGTTCTCTGATGAAACAGAATATGCTTTGGCCCGCGAAGCTTATTTAAAGGTGTTTCCCACGCAACAAGAATATCGGAACCCCATTAGGGTTCACGTTGTTGGTCCCTTGCCTGTTTCACTTGAAACTGTTACAGAACCGGTTGAAGGTGACATCGAATCTTTAATTGCTCACGAAAATCTTATTAATACCAAGGAAGTTATCGAGGCAGCACACGCCAACGCAGCAGACAAAGCACTGCTCATGAGTGCTGAACTACTAGATGATTTAGATGTGCGGACTGCTACAAAGATTGGTAGGCAACAAACTGGAGGAGATAAGAAGCGTGGCTCTTGGCAGATTACTGCTCAAAAACTCAAGCTAATTAGCGACTCTGTACCAGGCTTTGATAACTTGGCGGCATTGGCTGAAAAACTACTTAAGGCTGGTGAGTCTATTCAGGCAATAAACAGAACAGTGCGCGAAGAGGGTTGTCAGATGTTTCAACAAGTACAAAGCGACATTCGCACAGAGCTTGAGTCGATCGTATCCACGCGGGATTCTTCTAAGGGACTTGAAACTCTGCAAAAGTCTTTGGCATTGTCTAACAATTACAAGACTTTGTGCGAACAGTTAAAGACTGCAGAGACAGTCAGTGTGTTGGAGAAGTTAGTATCCGATGCCAACATAGAACTTGATATTTATGCTCAACGTTCTAAGCACATCAACAAGATTATTGCTCAGCGACGTGAGTTGTTTGATGCTCTTAATGGTACTACTACCATTAAACCTGTTGAAGAAGAACAAGAACAATTAGATGAGGTTGATTTCTAATGACCAGAACTTTATATGCGATACAATCTGATGTGGGTTATCTTAAAGACATTGAGGAGTATACAACCGATGTCGAACAAGCAGTAACTTTTGTTTGTTTCGATATTGCGGTTCGTCGGTTGTCTTTGTGCCTAAATCAACTAACCCATGAATGTAAAGTAGTCCCCATTAAAACTTTATTTCCACGTAAAACAGCGAAACAATTTGATGGCTCGCATTAAAACTTACGGGCTGCGGGCCTTTGCACCATCAGCTACAATACTCACACAATAACATCAACATCATGGACAACAAACTTTTCACTGCACTCCAATCTTTCCGAACATCTCTTAATGAAGCCACGCTGGAAAGAACATCTATCATCGATGGGCTGCTAGCTACGTTGATCAGCAAACAAAATGCTTTTCTTCTCGGAGAACCAGGCACAGGTAAATCCGACCTGGTGCGCAACATATGCAGTGGTATCTCCGACGCTAACTATTTCGGTTACCTTTTAACTCCCACGACCGATCCTTCCGAGATTTTTGGTCCAGTAGCTGTATCCAAGTTGCTTAACGATGAGTATACACGGGATGTTGTAGGGTATCTTCCTAACGCACACATTGCATTTACAGACGAGTTGTTCCGTGGGTCTTCTGCAATTCTCAACTCGCTTCTTACTCTGTTAAACGAACGCACATTTAACAATGGCAAAGAGGTCATCAACACTCCAATTCAATCTATTGTCGCTGCTACAAACTCCTGGCCTGACGAAGAATCCTTACAAGCATTCGCTGATCGATTTTTGTTCAGACCCACGGTGGAGTTTCTTAAAAAACCAGTATCGAAACGGATCCTTGATTCGTGGGCTCTTGGGATTACACAGCGACCAACAGTAGGTAAGCACATAACCCTTAAACAGTTAGAACAGCTACAACAAGAAGCAGCCACACTGCCTGTGTCTGAGGAGTTTTTAAATAAATATGGTGAGCTGTGGGAGTTGTTGGTTGCCCGAGGGATCACAATTAGTGATCGTCGTCGTGTTCAGATACTTAAGTTCCTTCGTGCTTGGGCTTTAGTTCAAGGAAGCGAAGAGCTGTACCCTGAACACATGCACGACTCTTTAATTCATATTGTTTACAGAACACAAGAGGATCAAGATGTGATTAAAGAAGTCTTAGAGCAAGCTGTGCCCACGGTGGAAAAGATGTTTAGTGATGTAAAACGAGCTGCATCAGGTGTTATGACTCAGTATCAAGCGTACGCACATAAAGCTCAATCACGTGCCCTTTCCGAACTGAATGAACTAGTTGTTCAGTATCGTGCATTCCACAGGGATATTCAAGTGCTGCGAGACAAAACCAGCGAAATGCTAGACAGCGGTAACTACCGCATGACATTACCCGTCCGCCAAAGTGGCATGAAGCTGCACCAACAGCTACAGAGTTACACGGACACACTTGCAGTCGCCATAAGCGACTTCTCCAAGTAAGCTAGGATGTCTCTTCAAAATCACATGTCAGTCAAACCCGAAGACCTCGCTTTAATCCGAAAGCGACTCTCAGACTTTATAGATGCTGCGGAGGAGATACAACCACCAAGTGCTTATGACCAGCTGGTAAATTTGCTAATTGACTTAGATAAAGTAATCACTCGCTCTAAAAAACAAACATGAACTTAAACAAACACACAGAATTCATTCGGTTATCCAAAAACGAACCACTAACTCTTGCTTGTTCTGCTCTAACAGATTTTTTGTGGGAAGACTTCATCAGAGACGCAAGACCTAGCGTTACGTATTTGATGGATCATTACAACGTGGTTCAGCTAAGTCGCTTTGGCAAGGAAGTTTTTGAGCGTCTTTATCAAGGCGACATGGTGACATGGTTGATATCTCCAGATGATTACGAAGATTACTTTCGGGCAAAACAGAACGGAGAACAAGTTAGTTTCCCACGCGGATATAAACCAGAACATGCGTTGTGGTGGGCCATAATGAATGATCTCAGTGCGGCAGCAGCGTGGCCCCAGCTCCTGGGAAGGAGTGTAGGTAATCAATTTAACGCAGGTAACAATGCTGTAAATATTCTCAATCAACTGTCTGAAGTTATAGAGAAGCTTATCGAACAACAACAGTTTGATGTAGAACTGCTTATACAAGCAGGAGAGCAACTAGAAGAGTTTCGTAAACAGTATCAAGAAGCTACCGCTAAAGGTGACAAAGCTGCGGCAGAGGAAGCTCGTACAAAAGGAAAGCAACTAGGCCAAGCGATAGAAGATGCTGTGGCTGAGGTTAAGGATAAGATTGGAGCACAAGCCAGCAATATCGTAGACAAAACAAATAAAGATTCTGACAGCAACGAAACTGCTCTGTCAGACATGTGGGGCACATCTGCAGGCGAAGGATCCCATGGTGTTGATTTGCAGGAGAAAAAAGATTTAGCCAAGAAGCTTGCAACTAACACTAAGTTAAAAGCTATAGCTAAACAGCTAGGAGCACTTAGGAGAGTATGGCGTGAACGCAGGCGAGCAAAGAAAGTAAAAGCAAGCTACGAATCTATTAACGGTGCAGTATTTTCTGATGATATAACCCGTGCTTATCCTGTCGAGTTGGCACTAGCTAGTTCACCTAACGGACGTGCATTATTTGCACTTAAGTACTCCCAAAAGACTCTTTTGACTAAAGATTACACAGCACATCAAAAGAACCTAGGCAAAGGTCCCATTGTTATGTACGTTGATGTATCCGGTTCAATGAGCGGAGCGTACGAAATCTGGAGCAAAGCAATCAGCTTTGTTATTGCAGAGGATGCTCTGAAAGAGAATAGAGAAGTTCAGATACATTTATTTGACACCAGAGTTTCGGATTCCGTGACATTATCTTCTGGCAGAAAGAACAACAAGGAGTTGCTTGACTTTGTAGGAACTTGGCATCTTGGCGGAGGTACCAGTTTCAACTCAGTTATACAGCATGCTGTATCCACAGCAGATGTTGGTGATCGTGCTGACATCCTAATGATCACCGATGGGCATTCCTCTGTCTGTGATTCATTCATCCGTACCCTGAACAGGTTTAAAACCCAAACAGGTACTCAATGGAATACTATTTGTTTGGGGATTGATGTACCCGACATTGTGCATTCATTCTCAGACGATGCCTACTCTGTTAACTTATATGACGAGGAAGGCACTATAGACATTATTCAAAAATGCATTAGGTGATTACCATGCCGCGCCCCTCAATGGAACAAGTACTAGAACTGTGGCACTCGCTACAAGACCCCTCGTGCCCTAAACACGTGGATCCCCTCATGGACGAAATGATAGGGCAGTTTGCCGATGCCCTACTGGACAAGTGGCAGTACGCAGACGATGGATGCGAAGTAGAGTGGGAGACTGAAGATTTTGACTGGAAAGCTTGGGAGAATGCCACTCGTGGTAGGCTAGGTATGCCGCCAGACAATGGCGAGCCTCCTTACACCGAAAGTTAAGTTCAGTTAAAAATAAACATACACATTAAATCATCCTTCACTAATTTAAAAAATCACAATGAGGAAAAGTAAATGATTTTTTCCGATCAAGACATACGCGAACTGTGCTTACAAGGTTTAGTCGAGCCTTTTGACGAAGAACTAATAAACCCAGCCAGCTTAGATGTGAGGTTGGGGACAAGACTGCTTATCGAAGCTGCACAATCACCCGAACTTGTGCCTTACACGATGGAAGAACCTTACTTACTTGTTCCAGGTCAATTTGTTTTAGCTGAAACATTAGAGATCTTTAACTTGCCTGATTCAATCTGTGCAAATTTTGCACTCAAATCAAGTCGAGCTAGAGAGGGTTTAAGCCACGCTCTGGCCGGATTTGCCGACCCAGGTTGGCATGGAAGTAGGCTTACACTGGAGCTACATAATATACGGCAGTTACACCCAGTAGCTATTTGGCCTGGAATGAAAATTGGTCAAGCAATATTTTATAAGTTAACTCAACCGCCTTTAAAAAGTTACGCCGTTACAGGTCGATACAATAACGATTTAAAAGTAATGGGAAGTAAAGGATGACTAAAATGACACCAAAATTTCAACGAATTTTTGATGACTGTTTAGAAAACGGCATCCGCCGTGGATATGCTCGTGCCCACAAACATGTAGAAAATCCTGGGGAGGAAATAATCTTAGACAACATTCAAGAATGCATAATGTCGGAATTGTACGAGTACTTTAACTTTAAGGAGTCAGATGACTAATCATTCAATCACCCCACCGCCTGAGCAACCGGTGGGGCCCACACGAAAGGAAGCTGTTGATCTTTACAGCGAAGTGATGGCAGCTCACGATTGCCAAACCCTTGGCGAAATGGCCGAGCACTTCGCCCGCGCCGTTCTTGCCCGCTGGGGGCAGCCTGCTGCCACCCCCATCCCGGTGGCTGAGCGGTTGCCGGGGCCAA
>Ga0214921_10012204_pt1 | contig 10320 bp, 8 predicted proteins | sample LL1505_MetaG_FD_177992 | JGI IMG/M metagenome (GOLD analysis project Ga0214921, IMG submission 177992) | Freshwater microbial communities from Lake Lanier, Atlanta, Georgia, United States - LL-1505 | ecosystem: Environmental > Aquatic > Freshwater > Lake | place: USA: Georgia | collected 2015-05-28
CAGTGGTTATTGCTCCACGCGTTTAGTTAACCACAAGCAAAAATTATCTACAGCTAACACTCTTACTAACTTCACTAAAAATACTACTTTCTACAATTTGCAGATGCCTAAACTAGACTCAGAGTTAATCTCGCGCCTTCGTCAAATTCTTCCCGAATCAACACATAAATTTCGAGTGCATATAGAAAAGAAACATTTTATTAGTGCCTTGGTTGTGATCTCAGCCGGGGTATTTCTCGCTATATTTTTATTATGGAGTGGGAGTGCCAAGGAAATTCCAAATGCTGCGGGAATCTCTTCGGAACCTGGAATTGAAGAAGTAGATAAAACTCAAATCATTAACGAGCCGGTGCAAGTTAATAAGTTTCTAGTAATAGATGTATCAGGCAAAGTTAAAAATCCAGATGTTTATGAATTACCACAAGGGTCACGCGTGATTGATGCCATAAAGGCTGCCGGTGGAGTTGGAAAAGGCGGCGATCCAAGTGGGGTAAATATGGCCCGCTTACTTGAAGATGGTGAGCAAATATTCATTGAGAGCAGTTCTAGCTCCAGTCGATCTGTCTCTTCGCCTTCTAGAGGTACTCGTGGAGGAAAAGTTAATTTAAATCGTGCAAATTTATCTGAACTTGATGGTCTTCCTGGGGTTGGCCCAGTTTTAGCAGCTCGCATTGTTGAGTGGCGAAGTAAAAATGGAAACTTTAAATCTGTGGATGAGTTGCGCAGAGTCTCTGGAATAGGAGATGCGAAATTTAATGAGCTTAAAGAGGTTGTTGTGGTGTGAAAGATCTAGCTGATGCGCGGTTATTGTTTCCAGCGTTTGGGATTTGGCTTGGATGTGCCAGTGCTCAGTTATTTTATGGAACTCCAGCTACCTTATTATTAATCGCAACTTTTGCAATCGTACTCATAGTTTTATTTAAAAAGAAGAGTTATTTTCTTCAACTTTTCTGTCTAGCGATATTTTTGGGTGGTGTGATAACCGGAATTCACGAGTCAGCACTACATCGCGATCTATTTCTGAGTTTTAAGAGCCAAAGCATTAGCGTTTTTGGTGTAGTTACATCGGATCCACAACTTAGTAAATCAAAAATTCGTGGAGATTTTCGAGCTCTGCAATCGGCTACTTTCTATCTTCGAACTAAGGAAGTTAATGGGCAGGCTATTCGAGTCCCGATTTTAGTTTCCACTACTAACAATTTTAATAAACTCATTCCAGGAACAAAAATAGTTTTTTACGGAAAAGTTTCTGACTATCGATTGAATAATGCATCTGCTTTTATTTTTGCCAAGAGTGATCTAAAGATTATCAGCCAGCCAAATCGGATTTCTAAACTCACATTTCAAATGCGAAGTGCACTCCGAGATTGCATGCAAGGTTTGCCAGTAGCAGCCATGGGCTTGATACCTGGAATTGTTATTGGGGATCGGACATTTCAATCGGTTGAGTTAACTACAAATATGCGCGTAACTGGGTTAACACATTTAACTGCCGTCAGTGGAGCAAACCTGGCGATAGTTGCTGCTTTGGTTTTAGCGCTATGCCGAAGAGTTAGAGTAAAAGGACGCACCCTCTGGTTGATTGTTGCGTTAGCGCTAGCTTTCTTCATTCTTTTAGTTAGGCCGTCTCCCTCAGTCCTTCGCGCGGCCGTAATGACCACAGTTGCCCTCACTGCGCGAGCGACTGGAAATCGATCAGCTGCATTACCTTCCTTGGGCGTTGCCATCGGATTGCTACTCATTTTCAATCCATTTTTAGCAACAGATCCTGGTTTTGCACTTTCGGTATCAGCTACGGCGGGATTGCTGCTTATTGCGCCCAAAATTGAGAATTATTTGATGCGGTATTTACCTAAGCGGTTAAATCTTTTAGCCGAAACTCTGGCGATACCAATATCAGCAACAATATTTTCACTACCAATTGTTGTGGCTATATCTGGCCAACTTTCGCTGGTTAGCGTATTTGCCAATTTGATTGTTGCGCCCGTGATAGCCCCAATAACCATTGTTGGTTTTTTCATGAGTTTGATTTCTATTCCACTTCCTCAAATTTCACATTTGCTAGGAATTTTAATCGCCCCATTTGCGATGTGGATTGCCGGGGTAGCAAATTTTTGTGCCGATCTACCTTTTGCAGCTTTGCGATGGAGTAAAGGTTGGATGGGAGTGTTATCTCTAGTATTACTAGCGATTGCACTTCGGCTAATTCTCTTAGCCTTGCAGAACTATTCTTACCTTAAGTTACCTATGATTTTAATTTTGGTCCTATTAATGATTTTTTCAACAACTAGATTTGGCTGGCCTCCAAAAGATTGGATCATGGCAACTTGCGATGTAGGACAAGGAGATGGCGTTGTTCTTTCCCTAGGAGCAAACTCAGCGGTTGTAATTGACGTTGGGCCGGATCCAACTTTGATTGATAGTTGTTTGCATGATCTAAAAGTTAAAAACGTTGAACTTTTAATTCTTACGCATTTTCACGCAGATCACGTAGAAGGTTTACCGGGCTTACTCAAAGGGCGAAAAGTGCATCAGGTTTGGCTGACGACAGAACCGACCCCAGCTGATGAATTTATAAGGGTGCAACAATGGCTGGGAAATATTCGGAGTTCTCAGATTTATCGTGGAGCAAAATTTAAGAGTCACTTTGTTTCGTTAGAAGTTGTTTGGCCAGATCAGAAACCAATTTTAGAATCTCCAGCAAATAACGCCAGCATTTCAATAGTGGGCTCTAGTCATGGTCATTCATTCTTCTCAGCCGGAGATTTAGAATTGGCTGGCCAGGAAATGGTTTTAAGTCGCTTAAATGGGGGAGTCGAAATTTTAAAAGTGACCCATCATGGATCTAAATTGCAAAATCAAAAACTGGTTGAAACTCTTTCGCCGAAATTGTGTCTAATTAGCGTGGGTGCCGATAACCCTTATGGCCACCCAGCCCCAGTTACGCTAGATCTACTTGGGCACAACTGCGGCGCTATTGCTCGGACCGACCGCTCAGGTACGCTGACAGTTGTAGATAACCCCTTGCGGGTGGTTTCTACTCGAAAGAGTATTTGGAGGTGAGTAGCTAAGTGTCAAAGGATTTAGTTTATTTGTGCATCGGAGCAGAACCAGTTTTAGCAGATCGAGCAGTAGCAAAAATTCTAGAACCTTTAAAAGAAAAAGGCGCTACAAATACTCAGTTCGATGCACCTGCACTAGAGGTTGGACAATTTAGTGATGCGACTGCGCCATCTTTATTTTCCGGGCCGCGAGTTGTCACTATTAGAGATCTGCAAGATTTAGAAGAAGATGCCCAAGGCGAAGTTCTTGCTTACTGTGAAAATCCAGATCCAGATATCACTTTGATTTTTCTACACAAAGGTGGAGTTAAGGGAAAAGCTTTTTTAACTAAATTACGAAAAGTTGGCATCACTGAAATAACTTGTGAGCCTTTGAAAAAAGATAATGAAAAAATAGATTTCTTAAAAACTGAGGCGCTCACAATTGGCCGAAAGTTGACTCCTGATGCCGCTCGCGCACTAGTTGATGCAGTTGGAAGTGATTTACGAGAAATGATTTCTGCACTTCACCAATTGAGTTCTGATTCGCAAGTTAGCGGAACTACTCCAATTACTGCAGATCAAGTTGCTGTCTTGTATTCAGGACGAGTTGAAGCAAGTGGTTTTGCAGTCGCTGATGCTGCTGTTGAAGGAAGATTAGGAGATGCGTTGTTAGCAGCGCGTCAGGCAGTTGATACTGGAACTGATCCCGTTGTTTTGGTTAACGCACTTGCCTCTGTTTTGCGAACGTTGGCAAAAGTTGGGGCCGCTGGACGCAGTGCGAAATCTTTTGAATTGGCCGGCGTTCTTGGGTTGGCGCCATGGCAGATAGATAAAGCCCGGAGGCAACTCCCTGGATGGAATGGCGATGGAATCACCACGGCAATAACCGCGATCGCCCATGCGGACTCGCAAGTCAAAGGCGGGGGAAGTGACCCAATTTACGCTCTAGAAGTTGCTCTTGTGGCTGTGGCTGGGGCTAAAACTGGCTAGGAAAACAGCTGATTTCGCTCAGTTTGAACCCCTTCGGGCTCCGCTGATACCCTTGCGCCTCTTAACTTCCCTAAGTTGAGATCAGATTTCAGATAGATCTGGATAATGAAGAGATAGGTGTTCGAACAGATGGCAAATATCAAGTCACAGATTAAGCGGATTGGCACAAACGAGAAGGCGCGCATCAACAACAAAGGCGTTCGTTCTGCTCTTAAGAGTGCAATTCGTAAATTCCGCACAACAGTTGCCGGAAGTGACAAAGCCATGACAACACAAGAGCTTCGTGCTGCATCACGCGCACTAGATGTTGCAGTTGCAAAAGGTGTAATTCATAAGAATCAGGCCGCGAACAAGAAGTCGGCGATGGCAAAGGCTGTCTCCCGCGCTAAGTAATTGACCCAGATCGGCTGATCTGCGCTCATGCCTGCCATTCCGTTAGACCGAGCTCCCAAGCCTTCGGCTACTGATCCACTACAAATTCGTAATTTTTCGATCATTGCGCATATTGATCACGGCAAATCAACTCTTGCAGATCGAATGCTTGGAATTACTGGAGTTGTTGAAGCCAGAAATATGCGTGCCCAATATTTAGATCGCATGGATATTGAACGCGAGCGTGGAATCACAATTAAAAGTCAAGCAGTTCGTTTGCCTTGGCAGGTCGAAGGATCCGATTACATCTTAAATATGATCGACACTCCAGGCCACGTTGATTTCACTTATGAAGTATCGCGCTCACTTGCAGCATGTGAAGGTGCGGTTCTTTTAGTTGATTGCGCACAAGGTATCGAAGCACAAACTTTAGCTAATCTTTATTTAGCGATGGAAAATAATTTAACGATCATTCCAGTTTTAAATAAAATTGATTTACCAGCAGCACAACCTGAGAAATTTGCCGAAGAACTTGCCAGATTAATTGGATGCCAACCCGAGGATTGTCTTCGCGTATCAGGAAAAACTGGCGCAGGTGTTGCAGAACTCCTAGATCAGATCGTGCGTCAAGTACCTCCACCACAAGGTGATCCAAAAGCACCAGCACGTGCCTTGATTTTTGATTCTGTTTATGACCTTTATCGTGGTGTTGTTACTTATGTGCGCGTAGTTGACGGAAATCTAAAGGCGCATGATCAGATTCAGATGTTATCTACTGGAATCAAGCATGAAGCTTTAGAGGTCGGTGTTATTTCACCTGAACCAGTCTCTAGTGGCGGACTTGGCGTTGGCGAAGTTGGTTATTTGATTACCGGCGTAAAAGATGTTCGTCAGTCACGAGTTGGTGACACGATCACAAATGCACAGCGTCCAGCCACAACTCAACTTCCGGGATATAAAGATCCAGTCCCTATGGTCTTTTCTGGCCTCTACCCATTAGATAGTTCTGAATATCCAACTTTGCGTGAAGCACTAGAGAAGTTACAACTAAATGACGCTGCATTAGTTTTCGAACCTGAAACATCTGCCGCACTCGGATTTGGATTTAGATGTGGATTCTTAGGATTGCTTCACATGGAGATTGTGCGCGAGCGCTTAGAGCGTGAAGCAGGACTGGATCTAATCTCCACCGCACCAAACGTTGTTTACAACTTAACTCTTGATGATGGAACGATTGTTAAAGTTACTAATCCAAGTGAATTCCCGATGACTAAAATTGATGAAGTTCGTGAACCAATTGTGCGGGCAACAATTTTGGCTCCAAGTGAATTCATCGGAGCAATTATGGAGCTTTGCCAAACTAGACGCGGTGTTTTGCAAGGAATGGATTATTTATCTGAGGACCGAGTCGAGATTCGTTACACCCTTCCACTTGGCGAAATTGTTTTTGACTTCTTCGACAGTTTGAAATCCAAAACTCGCGGATACGCGTCCCTTGATTACGAACCAATTGGTGAAGCGCCAGGTGAACTTGTGAAAGTAGATATCTTGTTGCAAGGTGAAGCCGTTGACGCATTCAGTGCAATTGTGCACCGAGATAAAGCGTATGCATACGGTGTAATGATGACCGGGAAATTAAGAGAATTAATTCCCCGCCAACAATTTGAGGTTCCAATTCAGGCTGCTGTTGGATCCAGAATCATTGCTCGCGAAAGTATTCGCGCTATGCGTAAAGACGTATTGGCAAAATGCTACGGTGGAGATATCAGCCGTAAGCGAAAACTTCTTGAAAAACAAAAAGAAGGAAAGAAGCGCATGAAGATGGTCGGCCGTGTTGAAGTTCCTCAAGAAGCATTTATTGCCGCTCTTTCGACAAATGAAGAGGTAGATAAAGCCAAGGCCAAGAAGTAATAGTGGCAAAAGATCAGTTAAAGCCGTTATCTTTTTATATCCACATCCCATATTGCACAAGAAGATGTGGATATTGCGACTTCAATACCTATACCCCAAGTGAATTAAAAGAGGGCGAAGCTAGCGTTGCCAAAGTTTCGCAAGGTTATGTCGATGCAGCAATTATTGAGATTAATCAGGCCTTTACTTTTTTCAATGACAAAAATCAGGTGCGCCCAATCGAGACTATTTTTTTTGGTGGAGGTACCCCGACATTACTTCCAGCCGCTGATTTAGCACGCATTCTTGATGAATTAAGAGATAAATTCGGCTTCTCGGAAAATATTGAAATAACAACAGAAGCTAATCCAGATTCAGTAAGTGCGGTTGATTTAAAGAAGCTAAGAACAGCAGGCATGAATAGAGTTTCTTTTGGAATGCAATCTGCGAAAACCCACGTTTTAGCAACTTTGGATCGAACACACAATCCGGCTCGAGTTAGCGAAGTAGTTCATGAAGCGATTGATGCTGGGTTTGAACATATATCTCTTGATTTGATTTATGGAGTACCGGGGGAATCAATTGATGATTGGAAGGAAAGCGTTACTGCAGCTTTGTCTCTTCCGATTGATCACATAAGTGCTTATGCGTTAATTGTTGAAGAGGGAACCAAGTTAGGTGCGCAAGTTCGTCGGGGTGACGTAGTGATGCCACCAGATGATGAAACGGCAGATAAGTATTTATTGGTAGACGAGTTAGCAACTAAGGCTGGGATGGATTGGTATGAGGTAAGTAACTGGTCTTTGAAAGGCGGGGAAGCTCGCCACAATATTGCTTACTGGCACAGTAATGATTGGTGGGGAATCGGAGCTGGTGCGCATTCGCATGTGCAAGGAGTCAGATGGTGGAATGTAAAACATCCCACGACATATATTTTAAAACTTATCGGCGGTGAATCACCGATGTTGGAAAATGAAGTGCTGACTACAGAGCAGAGACGGTTTGAAGAGATCTTGTTGCGGATCCGACTCTCTTCTGGTTTGCCATTAGCTTTTTTCACTGAGGCGGAAGTGGCAATACTGAATTCTTATCTTGCTCAAGGCCACTTACATGAGAAGGCTTGGCAATCAGGGCAACTCAAATTGTCGATATCGGGCCGTTTGCTCGCAGATCAAATAGTTCGGGCATTAGACAAATAAGCAGTACTGCTAAAAGCCGATGGAGTATTCTCCATTTATGGAAACTTTCAACTTAGTACTTTCGATCATTTTGGCAATTATCTTCTTTCTTTCTGGTGTATCAAAAGCCAGCGGAAATGAGAAAGGGCTATCGGGAACCCGTGATGTTGGGGTTAAAGATTCACTTGCGCGGGTCGTCGGAATCTTTGAAGTACTTGGTGCTTTCGGAATTTTGCTTGGAATCAGAGTCACCGCTATTGGCTGGTTAGCTTTGGTGGGGTTGTGGTTTGTGATGGCTGGAGCCGTTGGGGTTCACTTCCGGGCCGGCAAAGGATCGACCGCCCTGCCTGCATTTGTGCTGCTGACCGCGCTTTCGATCGCCCTAGTCACTATTTAGGGGGTAAATTTGGCACTCGACTGAGTTAAGTGCCAATACTTAACCTGCTAAGCTTTTTAAATCTAGGAGCTTTTGATGATCGCCGATCGCCGTCTCGAGATACTACGAGCGATCGTTGATGATTATGTCGCTACAAATGAACCTGTTGGATCAAAAGTTTTAGCTGCGCGACATTCGCTCGGAATTTCACCGGCAACAATTCGCAACGAGATGGCACTTCTTGAAGAAGAGGGCTTGATCTCTCAGCCACACACAAGTGCTGGTCGGATACCAACCGATCTTGGATACCGAGTTTTCGTTGACCGCATTTCTACAGTGAAACCTTTATCTGCACCAGAACGTCGAGCCATCGATCACTTTTTAGAAGGCGCAGTCGATCTTGATGATGTAGTTAATCGAACAGTTCGTTTGCTTGCTCAAGTTACAAAGCAAGTAGCAATTGTTCAGTATCCATCTCTTTCAAAATCTGCGGTAAGACATATCGAGATTTTACCATTGACGCCAATGCGTTTAATGATTGTTTTAATCACCGATACCGGACGAGTGGAACAACGAATAGTTGAATTAGCCAGCCAAATGAATGAAGCAAATGTTGCAAAACTCCGTAGTCAACTTAATCTACTTTGCGCGGGTGAGAAATTAAATCTAATACCAAATACATTGAAAAGTTTCACTGAGAAATTTGAACCTACTGAGCGAACAAATGTCACCTCGGTAGTAAATGTAATTCTTGAAATGGCAATTGAAAGAACCGAAGAAAAAGTAATAGTTTCAGGTACTGCAAATTTGGCGCGAATCCCAAGTGACTTCCCAACTAGTTTTCATCCGATTTTAGAAGCGCTAGAAGAACAAGTTGTATTACTTCACCTACTCGGTGAAACTGCAGATGGAACTAAAGTTAAAATTGGCCACGAACAAGACAATACCAATTTGCAATCAACGAGCATTGTTACATCGGGGTATGGGCCTGAAGGGGAGCGAGTAGCTAACTTAGGAATTATTGGGCCAACTCGAATGGATTATTCTGGATCTATGAGTGCGGTAAGCGCAGTCGCTAGATATGTAAGTCGCTTCCTAGAAGAAGGATTTTAATGGCTGATTTTTACGATGTGCTTGGTGTGGAAAGAAATGCATCAAGTGATGAGATCAAACGCGCATATCGCAAACTTGCTCGTGAATTGCATCCAGATATAAATCCGGACCCGGTTGCGCAAAATCGCTTCAAGGAAGTCACTGAAGCCTATGAAGTCTTAAGCGATCCAAATAAGCGGTCTCAATTTGACCGTGGCGGACAAGGATTTAATTTTGGAGCTGGTGGGGCTAGTGGTTTCGGCTTTGGCGACATCATGGATGCCTTTTTCGGTGGCGGTGGTTCAAGAGGCCCTCGTGCACGAGTGCGCAGAGGTCAAGATGCGTTAATTCGAATTGAGATTGATTTAATGGAAGCAACTTTTGGAAGTGACCGTGAGATCACAGTCGAAACTGCATTAGTTTGTACAAAGTGCACGGGATCTGGATCCTCAGGTTCAGCACAACCAACGCAATGTCATATCTGCCAAGGTCGCGGAGAAGTTCAACAAGTAACGCGATCAGTTTTAGGACAAGTAATGAGTTCCAGGCCTTGCGCCAATTGCCAAGGATTTGGAAGTGTCATCACGGATCCATGTCGCGAATGCGCAGGAGATGGAAGAGTGCGATCACGCCGAACATTAAACGTACAGATTCCAGCTGGAGTTGAAACTGGAAATCGAATTCAGATGAGTGGCCAAGGAGAAGTTGGACCTGGTGGTGGACCAGCAGGTGATCTATATGTTGAAATCGTGGAGAGGCCACACGAGTATTTAGTACGCAGCGGTGATGACTTACATATGGCACTCACAATTCCCATGACAAGTGCGGTTCTGGGCACAACAGTAAGTATTGAAACTTTAGATGGAGAAAGTAAAGTTGATATCAAAGCCGGTACCCAAAGTGGCACTGTGATTCCAATTAAAAATCGTGGAGTGACTAAATTGCGAAGCTCTCAACGTGGTGAGCTATTTGTACATGTGGAAGTAGTGATTCCAACCAAACTAAATAAAGCCGAAGAAGAACTAGTGCGTAACTTTGCAAACTTGCGTGGAGATACAGCTGAGAGTGCCAAAGTAGATAACCGTGAGAATGGTTTATTTGGCCGCCTTAAAGATGCACTTGGCCGTTGATGCTAACTACCTTTTTTGTACCAGAAGGAACTGATTTTTCGGCGAGTCAAATTGAAGTTGATGGAGATGAAGCTCATCATGGAGTTAATGTCCTAAGGTTAAAACAATCCGAAGAAGTAAAAATCAGTGATGGTGTCGGAAACTGGGGCATAGGTAAAGTCAGCCAACTCAGCAAGAAGAGTTTTACTGTTGAATTCTCTACTCGTGGATTTGAGCCCGCTTCTAAACAAAGGGTAGTTGTAATCCAA
>Ga0214921_10012206_pt1 | contig 10319 bp, 7 predicted proteins | sample LL1505_MetaG_FD_177992 | JGI IMG/M metagenome (GOLD analysis project Ga0214921, IMG submission 177992) | Freshwater microbial communities from Lake Lanier, Atlanta, Georgia, United States - LL-1505 | ecosystem: Environmental > Aquatic > Freshwater > Lake | place: USA: Georgia | collected 2015-05-28
TCACACGGAGGTCTTACTGGATGCGGCGCGCCATGCGGAGTTTGATCACATGCGCGGTGTCTCGTCGAGCGTGATGTGTGGCCAATACGGAAATTACGGTACCGGCGCATTCGGGTTAGTGTTGGACATGGAAAAGATGCGTACGTTGGCCGATGCGGTCCCGACGGCAGAAGACGGCGACATTGAGAAACAGTTTGGGGTGGCCCGCGACCGTCTGGACACGTGCGCCAAGAAGGATTTGGAGATTACCAACAATATTGTCAATATTCAGATGCCGGTTACGGCGGATGTGTGCGACGACGACTACAACATGGGATTTTAGATTTAGATGTAGATGTAGATGTAACTGAATACATGATTACTTTGCTTTGAACCTGTATCATTACACCAACAAAATTGATTTTTTGTTTCATATGAATTAGATTATGACACAAAAACTACACGCCTTTAATCCGAATATGGAACTGTTTGCGAATCTCCCCAACGAAATTAAAAACGTCATTTTGAGTTTCGATGGCAGCATCCGGTACCGCCGTGGCGAATATATCAACCAAATTCGTCGTGACGACGAACGGTACCGTGGCTTGGCCAAAATCCCTCAGAGAACGGTCCACACCGATTCAGATGTGCCTTCGTACGTTTCGATGAAAATCACCCAGTACAAATGCTTCATGTATCATGTGATTACCAAAGAAGATTCCGTGGTGTATATGTTACAAACCCTGTTTTATATGAATTCACGGTCCGGCGTCAGCTTTTTGAACAACGAGATCACCACCAAATATAACTAAAAGGCCGAATAAGACGACCCGTTTAGTAGCGAATTAGTTCCCCCCGAAGTAAAACTGGACTGTAATGTTTCGTATTCTGGATCAAGAGTATTACAAATTTCCAAAGCCTTTTTTAGTCCGGTTTGCTCACACACAAGTAATGTAAAAAAATCGCCAAGTGCCTTGCTGTACACGTAACCCTCCCCCTTGCTTCTCATTATTTCAAGTTCGATCATGGATGTGACAATATGATAATATTCGGTTTTTAATTTATGTAAATGGTTCCGGAAATCGTCGTTGGGAAATATGTACTTTTTCAATATACTATTGTAAAAATAGCTGCCATGTGCTTTGATCTTTCTTTTGTTGGCAATTCGTGGCAGTACGTCCTGGACAAATACATGGAGTGTGTCGCGTTTCATGCGTTCAAATATCACGTCCTCATTGTCCTCCTTGTCTGAAGTATTTGCGGTATCGCGCTTTGTTTCGGAACATGCGTCGGTTGTTTCTTCTGTGATGGAGGGGGTCAACCCATTCGGTGGGTCCAATATCTGGATCGAATTCCCGGGTTCTTCCGATGATACCGTATTTGGTGGGGTGGGGGTCTCGGATTCTTCCATAATTTTTGTATTATTACGTTCCTTTTCCTCTTCCTTTTCCTCTTCTTTTTCGATTTTATTTTTAGACAGGTTCTCCATGTGGGCAATCGACGCCTGAACGTCGGAAAAGTTCTCAAACATGACTTTCGACATTTCCGCGGGCGTGATGATTTCCTCCTTCAGATGGCGAATACGGTCGGCGTCTTCCTCGGAAAGGCGCGTATCATAAAAGAATTCGAGCATTTGCCGGATCGTCGCATTGGAACAATTGCGAAACTTGGCAATGACGTCGATGCGCCCGGGCCGAATGAGCGCACTGTCCAACATATCAGGAAAATTCGATGTCATGATCACAATACGTCCCGGGTTCTCCAAGACCCCATCCAACAAGTTCAGGAGAAAAGACAAATCGACCTTGTGTTTGTCCTCGTAATGCTCGAGAACCGCCTTGTCCGTGTCCCGGGTTTCGGCGTCGTCCTTCTTGTTCTCATTCTTGAGTGCCCGTTCCATGACAATGTCGCTCTGACAGTCCACGTCTTCGAGAACATAGATACGCTGATCCAGAGGGATACAGTAGGTTTCCGCCTGACCCGTCATCGGATTCATCACATTCAAATTCTCGTTGAAAAACAGGTTCTCCAGTTGGGTCTTGGTCATGTCGTTGTTCAAATTCACATTACAAATGTGGCGGTTGGTTTCGTTGGCGAGGCATTTGATGGTCGACGTTTTCCCCGTCCCGGGAGGCCCAGACAGCAACAAACCCAGAGTATACGGAATGCCTTTTTCGTCGTACCACTTGCGATTCTTACAGAAAAAATGGACGCGGTTGCGGATGATTTCAATGTCTTCGCCGAACAAATTGGAGAACTTGCGGTTGGTCTGGAATTGCTTCATCACAAACGCGAAATTGGGGGGTAAGCGCGACAAATCCTTGCGCTTGTCAATGTCCATGGGGACCATGAGCGGGTACATGTTGAAATAATACCGCCGGTTGCCCAGTTTGTTCTTCACATTGATAGTGTATTTCTGTTTGATGTCGTCCAAGAAACTGCGCAACTGGTCGGTCGTTTTAGTGAAACTGTAGATCTCGATGATCTGGACGATGGCCGCATGTCCCCCGTTGACCCCCGCGCCCGTATTCATGTTGGTCGAGATGCTCCCCTGATTGCCCATTTCGTCGGCCGAGGTTGACTGCGTCATGCGTGCGAAGATTTCGTCGTCAATGTGGATGACGTCCTTTTGATTCAAGATGAAACTTTCGCGCACATAACTCACATGCGTGGTGTTTTTATTGTTGGTAATAAAATCGAGGAGAGCCTGTCCCAAGATGTTGTCCGGGTTGTTGACATTGATGGTGACGGTGATGGACGCAGTCTTCTTCTTCACCTTGTTGTCGGTCAAATCCTTGGTCACACTGGAAAGATCTTTTTTAATGTTCTCCAATTTGTCCGTGTATTTCTTCATGAAAAAATTAATGGCAAAGGGCGCGTGTTTGAAAACAAAATCGACCACACTGGTCGCCACAAATACGTAAATCATGGAGAACATGTCGCCATTTTTAGTACCGTGTGAATGGCCGCGACTGTTGTTCATGTTATTTAGCATCAACATGGTCATCATATTGGATTTGAGTGATTCCATCATATTGTGGGAACTGCCGCCGCCGATACTCGGCGAACCCGACAAGGTATTCATGAGACGATTCGCTACGGATAGTGAGTTAGTTCAAATGGTATTATTATCATACAATAGAGGGTTGGGTTTATATTTATGATGAAAAAAAACATAAAGTTGATTCGTGATAACAATCCAGAATACCAAACATGTCTATTTTTTCCGACAGTAAAAGTACACCACTATTTACCCTGGATGAAATTGATTTTCATAACACCAAGGTGGCACCCCGAAGTATACCGGACAAATTTGTAGAAGCATTCACAATGAACGGAGAAATACCCGTATACGATTGGTACATTGACGAAACGGTACAAACCAATGTTGTGTGGAGCGACCAAATGATGGAAGAATATACGAATAAATTCACCGTGGAAAATTTAATGAATAAAGATGTAGGGTTAGATGGATATGGGGCATCCCACATGGTTTACAATGCGTTATGCGATATTGATAATCTTTCGGAAAAAAATGTGTGTGTGGTGGGTTCTCAAAAACCGTGGATTGAATTCATATGTTTATTAAAAAGGGTGAAATCGTTGACGACGGTGGAGTATAATCCACCCACATGTAATCATCCCGACATTAAAATTATTACATACGATGAATTTGTGAATTCCGACCGTGTATATGACATCATTATATCGTTTTCTTCCATAGAACATTCTGGGTTGGGTCGTTATGGGGACGACATTGACCCTTCCGGCGATTTGAAAGCCATGCAAGCGTTCTATTCTCATTTAATCCCGGGTGGACTGTTACTACTGGGTGTTCCGGTGGGTAAAGATGCGCTTGTGTGGAATGCGCACCGCATTTATGGCACCATTCGGTTACCATTATTGTTGGACGGGTTTAAAGAAATCGAATGGTTAGGCGTGGATCGTAATTATTTAACAACGTGTTCTCCGGACAATAACGGACCGACCCCGCTCATTATATGCCAAAAACATTAAATATACAACAGCATGTATATAGAAAATATGACGGTTTGCTATACATCTTGTGCGACATTTTACATTTAGGATAGTGTAATTGTTTGAATGATGTCGGGAGTGTGGCAATGCTTGCCGCACGATATTCTAACCCAGCACATTATGCCCTTTACATATCGTACTCAACCTGCGAAATTGGTCCGGGATATTCGCAGTTTTCACGGCGACGTGGCGTTGACCGAGGAATACTATAGCCACAATTTCAATCATTTTGTGTGGTTAAACGACATTATCAATTATTTTACTCTGCCTCATCTACACAGCACAAAAACGGGCGTAGAAAAAATATTACGCCGGCATGTGTATTACCGAGATATGACGGAGGCAGAGGTAAGAGAGTGCGTCTTCAATATGTATTACAAGCACCGGGAAGCAAATTTGGAACGCAAGGTACGATTTTTGTGGGCACTGTTGTTACCGGTGGAGAGAACGCAGTTTATCAACCAATTTATTATCGAATAAAATTATAATAAGGACTATGCCGTTAAGTAGACTAACTTCAACAAATACCCCCTGTTTTCACACAAGGAATAATGATTATTTTAAGAAAACGTATACATGGAAAAAAGTAACTACTATTACACCTTCACGTAATTCATTGTCTATGTCGTCTACTGGGCAATATATTGCGCTTTGTGATAGCGGTCTTGGAGTACGTGTTTCAAACAATTACGGATCTTCATTTACTTTAGTTAGTATGCCAGATAATAACCTAGATGTTTATTTTGTAAGAATGTCGTCAAGCGGAAAATATATCTTTGTTACTACGGGTAATAACAATCAAGACAACACCAGTCAAAACTTGTATTATTCTTCAAATTACGGTACATCATTTTCAGTTTCCAATGTAGTTTCGCAAAGATCGGTAGCACCTATATTTTCAGACAATGAACAATATTGTTTATCGTATGATGTAACTGGTAATGTAGTGAATTTATCTAGTAATTACGGAGCCTCGTTCAGTGCGACGACCGTCTCCCTTAACCTCAATGCTTACGATTATGCGATTTCAAGTACTGGGCAATATATGGCATGTACAAGTCATACTACGTTAATTGTTTCGACAAATTATGGTTCTACATGGACCACTTCTTTAAATATTGCGGGTTTACAAACAAATATTCATTTCAATATTCGTGATAGTCAAATTGATATGTCTTCCGATGGTACTTATATAATAGCATATGCTGGAACTCTTACCTTTGTAGGTAAACTTTCCGCGGGAACTTATAATTGGAATAATTTTTCACTTAGTATTAGTATTGGTTCAACTGTATATATGAGTTCTACCGGTAAATACATGATAAGCACTTATCCAAATAATTTTAATTATTCAACTGACTACGGAGTTACATGGAATAGTAATACTATATCTAACACGGTGACAATATTAGGAGCATCGCAAATATCAAACAAAGGAAAGTATGTGGTAGGTTACGATCTTAGTACAAATATTTATATATTTAGCGATTCCGGGGCGACCTTTCGTTTTAGTCATAAAGATTCGAATTTCATTGGCATTGAACAAGTTACAAGTGCGCGGGTTTTTGCCATTTCTAATGATTATAAGTATATACCACTACTTATAAAAGAAGTAGATAATAACAACTATCTATACCTAGCAACCGGCACATAAAATTATTTTATAAAAATCGATATAAAAAAACGCGACATGATATCCTATACTCGGATATCATGCCTGTAGCGATTGGAATTGATCTCGGGACAGTTAACAGTTGTGTGGGGGTTTGGCAAAATGGCAAAGTCGAAATCATTGCGAACGAGTGTGGTAACCGCATCACCCCCTCGTTTGTTTCTTTCACGACGGAAGAGCGTTTGATTGGCGATGCGGCCAAGTCGGCCATCGCGTCGAATCCCTCCAATACGGTGTTTGACGCCAAGCGTCTCATTGGTAAGAATTACAATGATTCTCAGGTGAAGGATAGCTTGAAGCACCTCTCTTACAAGGTATTTAATAAGTCCAACAAGCCGATGATTCAGGTCGAGTTTCGCAACGAGACCAAGGAGTTTTCGGCAGAGGAGATTGGGTCCATGGTGCTCACGAAGATGAAGGAAATTGCGGAGGCTTATTTGGGCGAGACGGTCACGGACGCGGTGATTACCGTGCCCGCGTACTTCAACGATTCCCAGCGTCAGGCCACCAAGGATGCCGGTACGATTGCGGGTCTCAATGTGTTGCGTATTATCAATGAGCCCACGGCGGCGGCGATTGCGTATGGGCTCGACAAGAAGTCGAAGGACGAGCGTAACATCCTCATCGTAGACATTGGTGGTGGTACGACCGATTTCTCCGTTCTCACGATTGATAACTCCGTGTTTGAGGTCAAGGCGACGGCGGGTGACACCTTTTTGGGTGGCTCGGACTTTGATAACAAGCTTCTGGACTATTTTACGGAGGAGTTTAAGCGTAAGCACAACAAGGACCTGACGGAGAACAAGCGGTCAGTTCGCCGGTTGCGTACGGCGTGTGAGAGCGCCAAGCGTACGTTGTCTTCGGCCAACGTGGCGACGATTGAGATTGACAGTCTGTTTGACGGGGTGGACTTCAGTGCTTCGATTACCCGCGCCAAGTTCGAGAACTTGTGCGAGGATTTGTGTAAGAAGGCGATGGTGTTTTTGGACCAGGTCATTGCGGATTCCGGGATTTCGAAGGACCGTATCCACGAGGTGGTGTTGGTGGGTGGTACGACGCGCATTCCCCGTATCCAACAGCTGCTTTCGGAGTACTTTAACGGCAAGGAGTTGTGTAAGTCGATCAACCCCGACGAGTGTGTGGCCTACGGGGCGGCGGTACAGGCGGCACTCTTGAGCGGGAACGGCGACGAGCAGATTCAGGACCTGTTGTTGCTGGACGTTTGCCCTCTCAGCCTGGGGTTGGAGACGGCGGGTGGGGTCATGACCAAGCTGATTCCCCGTAACACGACGATTCCCACGAAGAAGTCGCAGACGTTTTCGACGTATGTGGACAATCAGCCGGGGGTGTTGATTCAAGTGTTTGAGGGTGAACGTGCGCTGACGAAGGACAACACGCTGTTGGGTTCGTTCCAACTGGACGGGCTTCCGGAGATGCCGCGCGGCAAGCCTCAGATTGAGGTATCGTTTGATTTGGATGCCAACGGTATTCTCAATGTGTCGGCCTGCGAGAAGTCGACGGGCAAGTCGAACAAGATTGAGATTAAGAACGACAAGGGGCGTTTGAGCGATGAAGAGATTGAGCGTATGGTGAATGATGCGGAGAAATTCAAGGAGGTGGATCGCAAGATTACAGAGGCGGTCAACTACAAGTGCGAGTTGGAGAAGTACATGCAGAATGTGAAGGACAAGGTGACGGGGGATGACATGAAGGACAAGGTGTCGGCGGAGGACAGAAAGTTGTTTGATGATATGATGAAGGATCTGGACAACAAGCTCGGCAACCGCAAGATTGAGGACGTTGAGATTTACCGCGAGTACCGCACGGGGTTGGAGAATTTGTTTGGTGATATTATGACCAAGGCCAACCCGAATGGTTTGAAGATTGATCCCAACGATATTCCCAAGTCGGACACGTCGGGTGCGGGTAGCATGGCGTCGAACCTGGGAGCGGATGGTAGCCCTCAGCCGGCGAAGATGCCGGACTTCAGCAGTCTGTAGATTTCCCAACAACATAATTTAGTACCCCACCCTGCGCTCACTAATCTTGGTGGGGTTCGAAGAAAAAATCGTGAATTTGGTCATAAAAATCTGTAAAAACGTCGCGGAAAAACCGCGACAAGTAATACAAGGTGCCATCCGCCCAGGTTAATGACGCAGTTGACGATAAAAATATACCGGCTTCAATGTCGTATTCTAGGGTATTTTTCATAATAATATGTTATAAGTTATAATATATTATACCGGGCACATTTATGCCTTTATCTTTAGTGAGTACATCCAATTCATTGATATTTCATGGCGTAAAATCAAAATTCTCTGCCCAATTTTTGACATCAAACTCATTGAGGTCGGTGTCTATTCACGTGAGTGGTAATTATACCAGTTACGTTGTGAAACGTTATTCGGGTTCAACGTTACAATATACGTCTTCGGCACAAACTATCGCGACATTTGTTGATAACAACTCATTAAGTTCCAATGCGCTGTATACGTATACGGTAACTCCTACCATCAATGGTGTAACTCAAGCGCCTATGTCACCTTTAGGTGGTAACAACAATGGTTCAGTGTGGACCCTTTGTGACCCTTCGACCGCCACGGCCACATACAGTGGAAACGCCACGGGAAATACCACTACCGCCGTAGTGGTTACGTATACCGGTACGGGAAATAGTTATTCAAAATTGGCGTTTTTGGATGCTTCTAATAACACGGTATCAACCCCGAACTATAGTGCGTCGGCAACGGTTACCCTCAGTCAATACAACAAACAATCGTTGACCACAAACACGCAATATACGTATAATGTCTATGTAGTGAATTCGGCGGGGGTTGGGGCGGGGATTGCCGCCTGTTTAGTAACGTCTCTGAATACGTGTACTTTGGCGACCACGGCAGGTATTACGGCATCTAACAACGGTACCGCAGGTTCCACGACCTCGGTTGGTATTAATTATGCGGGATCAAATACTACGTGTACTTCCATTGGCATTGTGGACGGAAACGGCAATGTATTGGCAAGTCTTACTGATTTTACATCTAGTACTCAAACTACGACAGTGAATAGTTACAACGGAGGTAGTATGGTAGCAAATACAAGTTATTCGTTGAAGGTGTATGCTTTGAATCAATTGGGGTACGGCGCTGTCCCCGCTACATTGGTGGCGACCATCAATACTTGGACGTTGGCGGACCCCACCAAAGCAACTGTGGTGTACAATGCGGCGGGTTCCACCGCCACCGCGGTGAGCCTCAGCTACACGGGCAGCAACAGCGGGTACAGCACGTTGGCGATCCGGGATCCCAACAACAACAGTGTGGCTACCCCCTCGTACAGCGCGTCTTCTACGGTGTCCCTGAGCAGTTACAACGGTGCCGCACTGACGGCCAACAACACGTACACATACACGGTGTATGCGGTGAACGGCGCAGGGGTCGGTGCCGGGGTGGCCGCCTGCCGGGTGACCGCGTCGGTGAGCACGTACACACTGGCCAGTACGGCGGGGATCAGCGTCACGTACAACGGGGCGGCGGGTTCCACGAGTTCCGTAGGAATCAATTACCTGGTCAACACCGCCAGCAGCGCGTGTACTTCCGTGGCGATCTTGGACAGCAACGGCAACACCCTGACCTCCATCAGCACTTTCCCCTCGACCACCCAAACGATCACCCTGAGTACGTACAACGGCGCCAGTCTCACGACCAACACAAACTACGTGTTGAGGGTGTATGCTTTGAATCAGCAGGGGTACGGCGCCGTCCCGGCCGCGTTGGTGGCGACCATCAACGCGTGGACGCTGGCGGATCCTACCAAAGCAACTGTGGCGTACAACGCGGCGGGTTCCACCGCCACCGCGGTCAGTCTCAGCTACACGGGCAGCAACAGCGGGTACAGTACCTTGGCGATCCGGGATCCCAACAACAACAGTGTGGCCACCCCCGCGTACAGCGCGTCTTCTACGGTGTCCCTGAGCAGTTACAACGGTGCCGCACTGACGGCCAACAACACGTACACATACGCGGTGTATGCGGTGAACGGCGCAGGGGTCGGTGCCGGGGTGTCTGCCTGCCTGGTGACCGCGTCGGTGAGCACGTACACGCTGGCGAGTACCGCCGGTATCACCGTCACATACAACGGGGCGGCGGGTTCCACGAGTTCCGTAGGAATCGATTACCTGGTCAACACCGGCAGCAGTGCCTGTACTTCCGTGGCGATTTTGGACAGCAACGGCAACACCTTGACCTCCATCAGCAGTTTCTCCCCGACCACCCAAACGATCACCCTGAGTACGTACAACGGCGCCAGTCTCACGACCAACACAAATTACGTGTTGAAGGTGTATGCTTTGAATCAGCAGGGGTATGGAGCCGTCCCGGCCGCGTTGGTAGCTACGATCAACGCGTGGACGCTGGCGGACCCCACCAAAGCAACTGTGGCGTACAACGCAGCAGGTTCCACCGCCACCGCGGTCAGTCTCAGCTACACGGGCAGCAACAGCGGGTACAGCACCTTGGCGATCCGGGATCCCAACAACAACAGTGTGGCCACCCCCGCGTACAGCGCGTCTTCTACGGTGTCCCTGAGCAGTTACAACGGTGCCGCACTGACGGCCAACAACACGTACACA